>Ga0208462_1000601_pt1 | contig 34214 bp, 22 predicted proteins | sample AD_SCU001_MetaG_FD_184452 | JGI IMG/M metagenome (GOLD analysis project Ga0208462, IMG submission 184452) | Active sludge microbial communities of municipal wastewater-treating anaerobic digesters from China - AD_SCU001_MetaG (SPAdes) (version 2) | ecosystem: Engineered > Bioreactor > Anaerobic...
ATCACCGTGCCGGGTGTGGCCGAGTCGCCCTTCGTCATGGAGTGCCGTCTTCTCCAGCATATCGATACCGGTGCCAAACCCGCCAGCGGTAATCTTCTTGTGGCCGAAGTTCTCTATTTTCATGTGCGCGAGTCGGCTTACGATGGCGAGCGCATCGATCCCCGTCGCCTCGATCTGGTGGCGCGCATGGGCGGTGACTGGTATTGCCGGGCGAATGGCGCGGCCCTGTTCGAACTACCGAAGCCCGCGCACAACGGCATCGGTTTCGATGCATTGCCCGCGCACATCCGCACGAGCAGCGTACTGACAGGCAACGACCTCGCGCGGCTGGCCGGTGTGGCCGCACTTCCCGACGCCGACGCCATTCAACAGCGCTGGCTGCGCGATGTGGAGCGCGTGTTTGTGGAACAACACAGCGCCGATGACTTCGAGGTGGAACTGCGTCTGGGCAACGCGACCCAGGCCTTGCTTACCGTGTTCAAGGATGTCCGCGCCGGCCGGCTTGATGCCGAGTTTCGCGCCATGCGCCTGCTGCGCTGCGCCCAGGTGTTTCTGGCCAATGGCGATGTCGAGCGCGCATGGGAATGCGCCCTGATGGCGGATGCGGGACAGTGGCCCGATCCATCCTGAGACCCGCACATACTTCACAGGAGATACAGCTTCATGGAAAACTCACCCACTCTGCTGCAGGAAGTGTTCACGAAATGGTACGGTGTTCGCCGTGGACTTGTCCGCGAGGTGAACCAGATTCCCACGTCGCGACTCACCTTCCGTGCCACGCTGGAGTCGCGCAACATTTTGGAGATCGTGCATCATATTCTCGAATACTCCGTCATCACGGTCGAGGAATTGCTGCGCGACGACACGAATTTGCATCGCGCCACCATGGCGCAGCTGGTCAATGTGTACGCACCGAATATCTCGCGTACCGACACGCTGGAAAAGTTGGTCAATTTGCTTGTGGATCAGTACCGCGACGCGGAAATCCGCCTGAAGGAAAAAGGTGATCTGCACATGCTGCAATTCGTCACCCGTCTCGACGGCACGCGGGATACGCGCTTCGCCCTGCTCAACGAGGCCATTCAGCACGAAATGTATCACCGGGGTCAGCTCACCGTGTACGCGCGCCTGATCGGCCTCGTCCCGGCCCTGACCCACGACACGCAGAGCGGACTCGCGGGCAGTTTGCACGTGGGCGAAATGGAATAGCGTCCGCTCCCCATACTCTGCCGCGCTCGCGCGCGATGACGCGGCCGCACGCGCGGCCCGCACGCGGCGTACTGCGGATTCATGTTCAGCACACAATTGCTCAAATATCAGAATCAGTGGAGAATACGTTCATGGCACAGAATTTTGACGTGGTGGTTGTCGGTGGCGGGCCCGGCGGGTATGTGGCCGCCATCCGCGCCGCGCAGCTCGGCTTCAGCACGGCCTGCGTCGAGGCCAAGCACCTCGGCGGCATCTGCCTCAACTGGGGCTGCATTCCCACCAAATCCTTGCTTCGCAATGCCGAAATCTGGGAGACCCTGCAACATGCCGACGAGTACGGCGTGAGCTTCGACAACCTGTCCTTCGATTTTTCCAAAATCATCGCGCGCAGCCGCGGCATCGCCGATAAAATGTCGAAAGGCGTGGCTTTTCTTTTCAAAAAATACAACGTCACCCACATCCCCGCCTGGGGCAAATTGCTCGGCGGCACCACGGTGGGCCTGTTTGACAAAGATGGCGGCAAAACCGACGAAATTCACGCCAAGCACGTGATTCTCGCCACCGGCGCCCGCCCGCGCAGCATACCCGGCATCACCATCGACAGAAAGCGCGTCATCTCTTACTTCGAAGCCATGTCCCTGCCCGAGCGGCCGCAAAGCTTGATCGTGCTCGGCGCCGGCGCCATCGGCGTGGAATTCGCCTATTTCTACAACACACTCGGCACCAAGGTCACCATCGTGGAAATGCTCGACCATCTTCTGCCGATCGAGGACGAAGAGGTGTCGAAGGAACTCGAGCGCGTGTTCCGCAAGAAGAAAATGACGCTCAAAACCAAAACCCGCGTCGAGGGCATCGAAAGCACCGACAGCGGCGTGAAAGTCACCGTTACGACGGACAAGGGCCAGGAAGTGCTCGAAGGCGATGTGGCCTTGATGGCGGTGGGTGTGCAGGGCAATGTCGAAAACATCGGCCTGGAGGAAGCGGGCGTGGCCCTCGAACGCGGCTATATCAAGGTGGACGAATACTACCGCACCAATGTCCCCGGCGTGTACGCCATCGGCGACGTGGTGGGCCCGCCCTGGCTGGCACACGTGGCCTCGGCCGAAGGCATCACATGCGTCGAAGCCATTGCGGGGCATCATCCCCAGCCCATCAATTACGAAAACATCCCCGGCTGCACCTACTGCCAGCCGCAGGTTGCCAGTGTGGGCATGACCGAAAAAAAGGCGCGTGAACTTGGCTACGAGGTCAAGATCGGGAAATTCCCCTTCACCGCGTCGGGCAAGGCCGTGGCGGCGGGACACGCCGAGGGTTTTGTGAAAATGATTTTCGACGCGAAATACGGCGAGCTGCTCGGCACGCATATCATCGGTGCCGAAGCCACGGAACTCATCGCCGAGGCGGCGCTGGGACGTACCTTCGAGACCACCGAGAAGGAACTCATCAAAACCGTGCACGCCCATCCCACCATGTCCGAAGCGCTGATGGAAGCCGCCGCGGTGGCCTACGGCGAATCGGTCAATTTCTGATTCCCTCAACCTCCCCGCGTGCCGTGGGTGCCGTGCCTTGTTGCGGCATCCGCGGCACGCGCGGCACGAATGGACGGATCTTCCATGAAGCGCTCCACGAATCCCCTCTCCCTGCCACGCCTCATCGGCATGGTGCATCTCGCGCCGCTCCCCGGGTCGCCACGCTTCGACGGCGAGCGCAAGGCGCTGCGTGAGCGCGCGCTGCGTGATGCCGAACTGTACCAGCGCTGCGGCTTCGATGCCATTCTGGTCGAGAATTACGGCGACCTCCCGTTCCACAAGGAGTCGGTTCCACCATACACCGTCGCCGAGATGTCGGCGCTGTGCTGCGCGCTCCGGCACGCTGTCGATCTTCCGCTCGGCGTACAGGTGCTGCGCAACGATGCCGCCGCGGCGCTGTCCGTGGCTGCGGCTTCGGGCGCGTCCTTTGTCCGCGTCAATGTGCACTGCGGCAGCATGCACACCGATCAGGGTTTGATCGAGGGACGCGCGCACGAGACGCTGCGCCTGCGCCGCGCGCTGGATGCCGAGCATATCGCCATATTTGCCGACGTGTTCGTCAAACATGCCACTCCGCCGCCCGGCGTGCGTTTCGAACATGCGCTGCGCGATACAGTCGAGCGCGGCCTCGCGGACGCCGTCATCGTGTCGGGAAGTGGAACAGGTGAGGAAGTGGATGGCGACCGCCTGCGTCTGGCTGCGGAACATTGTCCGCGCCCGGTGTACGTGGGCAGTGGCGCGCGCATCTCCCAACTTGCAGAATTGCTCCGTTACGCGCACGGCGTGATTGTCGGCACGGCTGTGAAGCAAGCGGGTCGCACGTCCGCGCCGGTGGACGAACAGCGCTGCCGCGATTTCGCCACGGCTTTTCGCGAGGTCTGATTCCCCTCCGCGCTGCCAAGCGCCGGACATGGGAAAACGGTCCGGCATCGAAAAATCACATGCCTTTACGCACCAGTGCGATTTCCACCTTGCGGCCCGTGCGCGCGTCCTCGCCGGGACGCACAGGAGCGACGAAGTCTTCCTGCTCGGAGAGCTGCATGCGGTAGGAAGCGATTTTCCTGACTTCGCCATGCTATTTGGGATTGCAAATGTGTGTCATTGTTTTCAATGACTTATGGGGATTCCGCTTGTGATTTGGGTGCTGCAGGGGCGAAAGCAGGCAGGAGGTGTCTATTTCACGAAACGACAGGGCTCGTGAGAATAGCCACTATTTGCGTCTTTGCACCCTGGCGTCTTTGCGTTGCATTCCCTTCCGACTTCAGGAGAATGGAACGCAACGTCGCAGAGAAGCAGAGACGCAATCAGACGGGAGGGTGTTGTGTCGTTTCGCAATTCAATGAGCCTTCCGCAGCGGGGAGGAAATTGTGTTTTCTTCCCGTGTCTCGGGTGCCGCAATGGCGAAAGCAGGTCCGACCAGACATATTCACTGAATAGCCAAGCCCGGGACCTCGACCCTCGCCAGCGACATCAGCAGACATATTCACTGAATAGCCAAGCCCGGGACCTCGACTCTCGCCAGCGACATCAGCAGACATATTCACTGAATAGCCAAGCCCGGGACCTCGACTCTCGCCAGCGGCATCAGCTGGCATATTCACTGAATAGCCAAATCCCCGTTGCCCGCTCCGCCTTCCGCGCCGAGCGTGATATTCAGTGAATAGCCAAGCCCAAATCCTGGACAAGAAGCGAGTATCGCCCGCCGATATTCACCGAAATTGTCCGATGGGGACACTCTTGGGGCTTTTTATCCGCGCAAAGGGCTGTGACCAGGCCAAAGCAGGGGACGTGCAGGCCGTATTGTATCGTTATGCTCCGGGTAACTTCATACTCAAATCCTGCTTCCATTGAACCTTGCGGAGATGAGCCCAAAAACGCGTGAAAATGTTTCACAGTGAAAAAATGCCGGTGTTCCGAATTCGCACCTCCTTTTATAAAAAATTTGCGTACAGCGTGAACAAGTGCTAGTTTTTAGCATCGGAGTTTTTCCCATAGTCTCTCCGCATTCCCTTGCCGACAAAAAGGCCCGATGTATCGAATGCACGCTTGTTTCCCAAATACTTTATAGTCCAGGAGCCCGCCATGACCAAACGCCTACTGGTTGTGACACTGCTGTTTGTCGTCGCCACCGTCGCGGCACAGGCGCAGACCATTGCCACCAAGCCCTTCGTCGAATTCCAGGGTACGTACAGCGAGATCGTCGGAACGTCGATCTGCACGCCCGCCGGATATCACGACGACGAGTCGTACACAGTGAACATCCCGTTCACCTTCTACTTCAATAACGTCGCCAACACGGTGATGTATGTCACCACGAACGGCTACCTCACCTTCGGCAGTTCGCAGCCGTACATCTACGGCTCCACGCTGACCAACCCTTACGACATCGTGACGCCGCTGAGCCGCGATCTCCACGGCAACTATCAGGGCACGATCAGCTACGAAGTGCAGGGCGTGTCCCCCAACCGCGTCATGGTGGTGCAGTGGAAGGATTGGATGACGTACTACGCTGTCGGTGACAAGCTGAATTTCCAGATTCGTCTGTACGAAACCAGCAATATGATCGAGTTCATCTACGGCTCCTTCACCACCGCCTCCAGCTATGCCGGTCGTACGGGACTCCGCAGTTCGTTCACCAACGACGTGCAGAACCGCATCGGGCCGTGGGTGAACTCCACTCCGTCCATCGATGGTTCGATCACCAAGACCTACGGCGGCGCCTACAATCCTCCCATCGGTTACACCTACCGCTTCGGTTGCTACGTGCCGCAGGGTCAGGTGGGCGTCACCATGACGGATGCCGCCGGCAACGCCATGGGCTACTACAACTCGCCGGGCATGGCTTATGTGAAGTACTTCATCAGCTATCCGCCGGATCAGGCCTACAGTGTGCCCGTCACGCTGCGCTTCTACCGTATCGGCGATCCGTCGGGTCAGCCGGTGTACGTGGATAATTTCGTGGTCGACAAGCAGCTCGGCACCACGCAGGGCATCCGCGCTCTCAATCTGAACCTCGCTCCCGGATACTACCGTGTTCAGGCCGAGTTCATGGTGTGGAACAACTGCCTCATGTACGAGTCGGTGAAGAGCGAGACCTCCACGCTGTTCATTCTTCCGGGCACGGTGCTTTGCGAAGTGTGGCCGGGTGATGTGAACAATGACATGGTGGTGAATTACAATGATCGTCGCGATCTGAACACCTACATCTTCGACGCCAACATGCGTTCGACCTGGCTCACAGGTCCCGCGCGCTATAAATTCGAAGCCGCCAGCAATCCCATGGTGTATTACAACTGGGAAGGCCAGCCGTCCGTGCCCTGGAATACCGCTCAGGGTTGCTACATGGATGCCGATGGCAACGGCGTGGTGAACAACTTCGATTACATCGCCATCAAGATGAACTGGCTCAAGATGCATGGCGCAGTGATGCCGAAATCCGACAGCCGCAGCCTGAGCTTCGACATGGCGCAGAACTACCCGAATCCGTTCAACCCGAGCACTGTACTGCAGTACAGCCTGCCCGAACGCAGCCAGGTTGAATTGGTCGTGGTGGACATGCTCGGCCGCACCGTTGCCACGCTGGTTTCCGGTGTGGTGGACGCAGGCGCGCACACGACAACCTTCGATGCCACCGCGCTCACCAGCGGTCAGTACATCGCACGCGTCACCATGACCGGCATCGAGAGCGGTCTCAGCTTCTCGAAGACCGTGAAGATGACGCTCAACAAGTAAGAACTGGATAGCGCATATCCTCCGCCGCGTCCCGTCGCCCGTCAGGGTGGCGGGACGCGGCTTATTGTATGAAAAATATGCAATATTATCGATCGCATCGGTAAATAAGAGAAGGAGTTCCAGGTACTTGATTTTTGCCCTCCATGGTGTGATATTTGCTCACGGTGCTTTATCGGCGCTACCCTCACAACCAGCAGCATATCCAGGAGGTCGTATGAGATTTGTTCCTCGTTTTGCGATGGTGCTTGTCTTCCTTGTCGCAATTGTATCAACGGTTGCATTCGCACAGAGTCCAACACCGAATATTGGAGTCAATGCCATCTGCACGCACAGCAGTGGCGGTTCGGGGACTTATGGTCCCGCAAACTATAACGACGGTATCATCCCTGTGCAGGGTTCGCTGCCGTGGGGCTGGACCTCGGGTGCGACGCACACCAATGCCAGCGCGTGGATACAGTTCGAGTGGACCACGCCGCAGACCTTCGGTGAAGTCAAGTTGTTCTATGGTGGCATCAACAACCGCTACCTCGCCGGAGCGGAAATCCAGTACTGGACCGGTTCCGCCTGGGCCGTTGCGCACACCTTCCTGTATCCCGCACCCTACGATGTGTGGGAGCGCGTGATCGCCTTCCCGCCAGTGACATCCACGCGCATGCGCATTACCAACTGGGTAATGGCTCCGGTGGGTCAGACGAGCAATCCGAATTTCCGCGAGATCGAAATCCGCAACATTTGCACCGATCCCGCTACAGCGGTGGATTTCGAGGCCCCCGCGTTCATCACACTCCCGAGCGCGATTCCCATCAATTTCACGATGACACGCGCCATCGGCTCGTTCAACGCGACGATGACGTTCAATTTCTACACTCCGACGGGAATTCTCGTGCACAGCGAGCAAATGTCCATGCCGTTCACGCCGCCCACGGTGATGGGACAGCATGTGGTGCAGTCCACGAACCTCACCCCGGGTTTCTACAAACTCGAGGTGGTGTTCAACGTTTTCGATATTTGCAACAAGCTTGCTGATGTCAAGGTGACCAAGGTGGTGATGGTGCTGGCACCGGGACAGACGCTATGCGAGGTCTGGCCGGGTGACACCGACAACAATGGTGTGGTGAATTATAACGACCGCTCCGCACTCAACACGTACATCCACGACGCAAACATGAGCAGCATCTGGCTCAATGGTCCGGCGCGCTACCGCGCGGATGCTGGCGCCAATGCGTTCACGTACTACACCTGGGAATTGCAGCCGGGCGTGCCCTGGCAAACGCCGCAGGGTTGCTACATGGACGCCGATGGCAATGGTGTGGTGAACAACTTCGACTATGTCGCCATCAAGCTGAACTGGCTGAAGAACAAGGTGCCGGTCGCTCCGAAGTCCGGCATGCGTTTCAGCGAGGTGTCGTTCGATCTCGATCAAAACTATCCGAATCCCTTCAACCCGAGCACTGTGCTGCGTTTCAGTGTCCCCGAGCGCAGTCGAGTGGAACTCGTGGTGGTGGACATGCTGGGTCGCACCGTTGCCACACTGGTTGATGGTACAGTCGAGGCGGGTGTGCATACGGCGACCTTCGATGCGGCCGGTCTCACGAGAGGTCACTACATGGCCCGAGTCCGCATGACTGGTCTAGAGAGTGAACTCGGCTTCGTGAAAACGGTGAAGATGACGCTCTCGAAGTAACTCCCGCTCCCTCCTGGAATTCAAGGCCTCGTTCCCGCAAGGGGACGGGGCCATTTTTTTGGTGCTGGGAGTGACCACGGAACAGTGTAGCGGAACATCACCGCGGGCAACAACTTGCTTTTTACAGAAATTGCCGTAACTTCACTCCCGTGAATTCCTAAATACGACAAGTGTACCCTCTTTCCACCTCTCATCCACGGAGTAAGCATGAGGACAACTGTTGCAATGATCTGCTGTGTCTTGTTCGCCGCGACGGCGGGCTGGGCACAGAGCCCCACACCCAATATCGCCACCAGCGCCGTCTGCACACACAGCAGTGGCGGTTCGGGAACCTACGCTCCGACGAACTATAACGACGGTATTATCCCTGTTCAAGGTTCGCTGCCCTGGGGCTGGACCTCTGGGTCGACGCATACCAACGCCAGTGCGTGGATTCAATTGGAGTGGACCACTCCACAAACCTTCGGTGAATTGAAGCTCTTCTACGCAGAAATCAACAACCGCTACCTTGCCGGCGCGGAAATCCAATACTGGACAGGATCGGCCTGGGCAGTCGCGCACTCCTTCCTGACAACGACGTATACGACCTGGGAAAGGGTCCTTGCGTTCCCGCCGGTAACATCCACGCGTGTGCGCATCACCAACTGGACGATGGCCCCGGTGGGCCAAACAAGTAATCCGAATTTCCGCGAGATCGAGGTGCGCAATATCTGCACCGATCCTGCGACAGCGGTGGATTTCGAAGCCCCCGCGTTTGTCACTCTCCCGAGCCCGATTCCCATCAACTTCACGATGACCCGTGCCATCGGTTCGTTCAACGCCACGATGACGTTCAATTTCTACACGCCGACGGGCATTCTCGTGCACAGCGAGCAGATGTCGATGCCGTTCACGGCACCTACCGTGATGGGACAGCATGTGGTGCAGTCCACGAACCTCACGCCCGGTTTCTACAAAGTCGAGGTGGTGTTCAACGTCTTCGATATTTGCAACAAGCTTGCTGATGTCAAGGTGACCAAGGTGGTGATGGTGCTGGCACCGGGACAGACGCTATGCGAGGTCTGGCCGGGTGACACCGACAACAACGGTGTGGTGAATTACAACGACCGCTCCGCACTCAACACGTACATCCACGACGCCAACATGAGCAGCATCTGGCTCAATGGTCCGGCGCGCTACCGCGCGGATGCCGGCGCCAACGCATTCACCTACTACACGTGGGAATTGCAGCCGGGCGTGCCCTGGCAGACGCCGCAGGGTTGCTATATGGACGCCGATGGCAATGGTGTGGTGAACAACTTCGACTATGTTGCCATCAAGCTGAACTGGTTGAAGAACAAGGTGCCGGTCGCTCCGAAGTCCGGCGTGCGTTTCAGCGAGGTGTCGTTCGATCTCGATCAAAACTATCCGAATCCCTTCAACCCGAGCACTGTGCTGCGCTTCAGCGTCCCCGAGCAGAGTCGAGTGGAACTCGTGGTGGTGGATATGCTGGGCCGTACCGTTGCCACACTGGTTGATGGTACAGTCGAGGCGGGTGTGCATGCGGCGACGTTCGATGCAGCCGGACTCACCAGTGGCCACTACATGGCCCGGGTCCGCATGACCGGTCTTGAAAGTGAACTCGGCTTCGTGAAAACGGTGAAGATGACGCTTTCAAAGTAAGTCCCGATCCACGTGGAAAATTTTCGGCCTCGTTCCCGCAAGGGGACGAGGCCGTGTTTATTGGCTAAAATGGCGCTTCCGTGGAATAGCGGGGGGGCGCATTCTTGCTTATTGTAGGATTTGCAGTAATTTCCAATGTTGAGATCGGTTGATACGACAAGCATACCCTCACCTTCATCACTCATCCACGGAGTCAGCATGAGGACCTTTGTTGCCTTGTTCTGTTGTGCCTTGTTCGCCACAACGGCGATCCAGGCCCAAAGTCCCACACCCAATATCGCCACCAGCGCGGTGTGTACGCACAGCGGTGGTGGTTCCGGTACTTACGCGCCCACTGCCTACAACGACGCGGTGATTCCTCCCTTCCCCCTTCCGGCCAACTGCAACAGCAGTGTCTCAGCCACACTGCCCTGGGGTTGGACCAGCACCGGAACGGGACAGAACAATACCAGCTACTGGATTCAATTCGAATGGACCACGCCGCAGACTTTCGGCGAGATCACATTCTACTATGGCACCATGTGCTACCGCTACATGTCCGGTGCCACCATTCAGGTGTGGAATGGTTCCACCTGGGTGGATGCACACACCTTCGTGTTTCCTGCGCCAGCGTACGATCAGCCCGTGCGTTCGGTGCAGTTCACTCCCGTGACCACGACGCGCATGCGCATCACCAACATGCTCATCACCGCGAATGGCACGATGCAGGCATCGAATCCCGCCTTCCGTGAGATCGAAGTACGCAATGTGTGTACCGATCCGCAGACCGCGGTGGATTTCGACGCGCCGGCATTCATCACGTTGCCCAACACCATTCCCATCAATTTCACGATGAATCGCGCCATCGGCAGTTTCGACGCGAAGATCACCTTCAATTTCTACACCCCCACCGGCATTCTCGTACACAGCGAGCAGACCACCGTGCCGTTTACGCCGCCGACGGTCAACGGCCAGTACGTGGTGCAGTCCACCAACCTCACTCCGGGTTTCTACAAACTGGAGGTGGTGTTCAACGTCTTCGATATCTGCAACAAGCTCACGGATGTCAAGGTTGAGAAAGTGGTGATGGTGTTGTCGCCGGGCCAGACCCTGTGCGAAGTGTGGCCGGGCGATACCGACAACAACGGCCTCGTCAATTACAACGACCGCTCGGCGTTGAATGATTACATCCACGATGCCAATCTCAGCACCGTGTGGCTCAACGGTCCCGCGCGCTACCGCGCGGACGCGGCTGGCAATCCCTTCACCTACTACACTTGGGAATTGCAGCCGGGCGTGCCCTGGCAGACTCCGCAGGGTTGCTACATGGATGCCGACGGCAACGGTGTGGTGAACAACTTCGATTACATCGCCATCAAACTGAATTGGCTGAAGAATAAAGTTCCTGTCGCTCCGAAGTCCTCTTCGCGTTTTGACGCCGGCAGCTTCGACCTCTCGCAGAATTTCCCGAATCCCTTCAACCCGAGCACCATGCTCAAGTACAGCGTGCCCGAGCGCAGCCAGGTTGAACTGGTTGTGGTGGACATGCTTGGTCGTACCGTAGCGACACTCGTTGCCGGTACGGTGGAAGCCGGCGTGTACAACGTGGTCTTCGACGCTTCGGCGCTCACCAGCGGACAATACATTGCGCGCGTCCGCATGACCGGTCTCGAGAGCGGACTCGTCTTCTCGAAAACCGTGAAGATGACGCTCAACAAGTAAGAACTGGATAGCGCATATTCTCCCGCCGCGTCCCGTCGTCCGCAAGGATGGCGGGACGCGGCAGTTTTCAAAGGATTATGTGGTCCGCAAAAGCAAACGCGCACGTCCCTTATTCGAAGGGACGTGCGCGTTGTTGGAGCGGGAGACGGGATTCGAACCCGCGACATTCAGCTTGGGAAGCTGACACTCTACCAACTGAGTTACACCCGCAGTTGTGCCAAATATAGGTCGCATCGCCGAGCTTGTCAAGTTTTTCGAGGCAGTCGGTACCTGCGGCAGTCCCTACGTGTCGGATTCCACTTGTGTCATGGAAATGCCGCCTCGTCCGCGGCGGTCCGAAGGACGAGGAGGAAGTGCCGGCTGCCGTGCTGATGGGAAATCGCGCCGCGCTGTCGTACATTGCGATATCTGTACATCCATCCGGCGGGCTATGAGTCGACCCAGCTTCCGCGAGCGCTTCCGCTATAAAAGCGACCAATTCTTCCAATCCGGTTTCACTCTGCAATTGACGATCTCCGCGGCGATCATTCTCGCCGTGGTCAGCTTCTTTTACATGATTGCCGAAGTCGCGGCAATACAGCCGGGATCCGATTTCGATGTCGAGCCCGGCGCCGGTGATCCGTTCTGGCCCTCGGTGCGCTTCTGGTGGGTGCTCACCCATGTGCTCGAGAGTTACTGGATCGAGCGGACCACGCTGCCGCAGATACTTTCGCTGTTCATGACGCTGTTCAATCTGCTGGTCTTCGCCGCGCTTATCGGACTCTTCGGTACGAAAATTCAGCAGCGCCTCGAGCAGGTGCGGCGTGGCACCTCCCGCGTAATGGAACGTGGACATATCGTGATCCTCGGCTGGAGCGGCAAGGTGGTACCGGTGATGCGTGAACTGGGAGAGGGGCTTGAGGACGACAATCCGATTTTCGTGCTGCATTCCGAGCGACCCATCGACGAAATCGATGCGCGGCTCAAGCGCGCGTTCTCGGGCAAGCAACGGCGTGGCAGGGTGTCTGCTCGCTGGAAAAAGGAGGACGAGGCCGCCTGGGCGCGTCTGCGGCGTCGCATTCGATGGGTGATACGCCAGGGGTTTCTCGCCGACATGCGGGATCTGGAGCTCCTGAATATTCCCGAAGCCCGCGCCGTGATCATCCTCAATCAGAATGGCGACGCGCAGGTCATCAAGAGCATCATGGCCATTGCGCATCTGATCGACGAGGCCAGCGAAGGCGGGGATGGTCGTGGAGAAGCACGGCCGGTCTCGCTGATCATTGCCGAAATCGCCGATCCGGGCAAGCAGCGTCTGGCACGTGCGGCGGCACGGGGTATGGACATCAGCATCATTCAGCCAGCGGAGTATCTGAGCCGCATCATACTGCAAACCGCTCGTCAGCGTGGACTTGTGCATGTGTACGATGAGCTGCTTTCGCACAGCGGCAACGAGTTGCATTTCACCGCACCCGGCGATGTACAGGGCTTGACCTGGCCCGAGTTGCTCGAGGCCTTTCCCGACGCCACTCCCGTGGGCATGGTGATCGACGGAGCACCGCTGCTCGCTCCTTCCGGCGAGGACGTAACGCGCGTGTTGGGAGCCGCCGACGCGGCGATCTGTATTGCGAGGGATGATCAAGCCATGCAACTGCGTACGGTACCGAGCGGACGCGAAGAGGAAGCGCGCCCTGCGTTGCGTCGCCGTGCTTCAACACGGGCGCCGTCGGTGCGGCGGCTGTTGATTCTCGGATGGAATGACGAAGCCGCGCCGTTGCTCAAGGAGTATGCCGCCTATGCCGACACGCTTGGCCAGGCGTTCGAGGCCACCTTGCTCAGTCCCGCCGTGCCCGCGTACTTCGATGCCGCGGAATTGTGCTGCGAAGCCATATCGCTGATGGTGATCCGCGAAGATGCATTGGTGGAAGGTGTCCTGGATCGCGTACATCCGGCGGACTTCGACGCCATCATCGTTCTCGGCGAATTGCGCGGGCGGGGAAGTGTGGAAGATGCCGACACGAATGTCATCATGCAGCTGCTTCTCCTGCGCTCCATGCGCGAAGAAGCGTTGCGACGCGGCGAACCCTATCCGGAGGAGCAGCAAATCGTCACGGAAATTCTCGATCTCGCCAACAAGGATCTCGCGGATTCGACGGGTACCGCGCGCGACGTGATTATCAGCAACGATCTCGTGAGCAAAATGATCGCCCAGGTTTGTCGTGATCGCCGGACGGAATTCGTGCTGCGGGATATTTTCGACGAAGCGGGTAAGGAAGTGTACATCAAGCCGGCGCTGTGGTACTCGGAAGCCGGGAGCCGGCTGACTGTGGCGGAACTCCGCCGCCTCGTGTACCTGCGCGACGAGGCGCTGATCGGTGTGCGTGCAGCGACGGCCGAGGGAACGGGAATCACGCTGAATCCCGACCCCACGTCCACATGTTTGATTGACGAGAATCTCGCACTCATTGTCATCGCCGAACATGAGGGCGGCTGGGAAATGCCGGACTGATTTCGCGCAGTTGCGTTCGTGTCGGGAGTGGCTACGGGAGAAGGCCTGCGGATGTCCCCGGGATTCGGTTTGTGCAACAGTCCTTCATGCTCCAGCGTCACACCCGGGAGAATGAAAATAGTGCGGATGCTATGATTATGGTGGAAGTGGATGTGACAAAGAGGAAAAACCACAGATTGCACGGATTTCACACAGATTATCACAGATGAATCGTTGAAGTCCACGACGATCCGGGCAAAGTGACGCCGGGCAAAAAATGCAACGCTCGCTGTCGAAAGTGACGCGATACGCGCGTCCATTGCCTGCGGGGCGGAGGGAGTACGGGTTGGCTCCTGCGACTACCGTCAAACTTTACTCTTTACTCTTCACTCTTCACTCAACTCACCACCGCGCAGAAGCGCATGATGCGGGCGGCGAGACGATTTTCAGAGCAGATCTTTCTGTTCAACGTGTCATGGACGAAAAAGAGACCGAGCGGTCGGCTGCTCTCAAGACAGCGGCAGCGATGCTGCGCGCCATCTTGGGTGCTGGGCGATGTGAGCTATTCCTGCGGCACGCCGAGGTGACGCGCCAGCTCATCGAGTTTCGTGGCAAATCCGATGCAAATCAACAGCGTACCGGGCAGCAGCTTGATTTCCGGCGCCGGATTGTATTCGAACTCGCCATCGGGTGTGCGCACCGCCAACACGATGATGTTGAGGCGTGCGCGAATGTCGGTATCGCGCAGGCGCATGTTCGCGTAGCGCGACTTTTCCCGCACTTCCAGTTCCTCGATTTCGAGATTGTGCGTGCCGTCCTCGATGGACGCGTTCACCACATCCATGAAGCTCACGACGTGTGGACGGAACACCGCGTTTGCGATATAGCGTCCGCCAATATCGTATGGTGAGATGACTTTGTCTGCACCCGCTTGACGCAACTTGGTACCTGACGCCGCGTCGCCAGCGCGGGCAACAATGCGGATCGCAGGATTCAACGTCCGCGCGCTGAGCGTGATGTACACATTGTCGGGATTGGAGGGCAACGCCGGGACAATGGTCCCCGCCGCGGCGACATTTGCTCGCTGCAACACATCGTCATCCGTCGCATCGCCGACAATGCAGGGGTATTGTTTGCTCTCCAATTCTTCGATGGAAGCCGCCTGCCGCTCTATCACCACGAAGCGCACGTGCCGTTTGTGCAATTCATCGGCCACCTGTCGGCCGATTCTTCCGTACCCGCAAATGATCACATGTCCGTTGTAGCGTGAAATGCTGCGCTCCATGCGTTTTCTCTTTTGAAAAATCAGCGTGATGAAATACTCGATGGACTGTGTCACCGCATACGCCACGGTGCCGATACCCGCGATGATGAGCACGATGGTGAACATCTTGCCCGCGTCGCTGAGAGGTTCCACCTCCCGGAATCCCACTGTTCCGAGTGTGATCACCGTCATGTACAGAGCATCAAGTCCGCTGTAGCCTTCGAGCAGCATGTAACCCGCTGTGCCGATGACAAACAGCGAGAACATTAGCGCGAGGGAGATCAGGGGCTTTCGCATCGGGGCCGTGAAAATGAAAGCGCGTGTGACAGCAAATTACTGCATGTCACACGCGCTTCCAACGACGCACCATCCACCGCGCGCGTCGAATCAGAATTTAATCACCTTCCGCGTGAGGCATCGGTCCGTCGTACGCAGCACGACGTGGTACACACCGGCAGGTTGATGCGCGAAGGGAATGGTGATGGTGCCGCTCCCGTCCCGCGCGATCCCGTGCCCGCTATGCACAGTACGTCCGAGATGGTCAAGTACTTCAATGCGGTACGACGCACCCTCGGGAACATCGACGCGCACGATGAAATCGTTCCGTACCGGATGCGGGTAGATGATGAAATTGTCCGCAGCCCCTTCGTTCCATTCAACAGCAAGTACGGCAACATCGAATGGATTCGACCACGCTTCGCAACCATACTCATTGGTAATACGGACGCCATACTGGCCAGGGAGCAGCAATCGCAGCGAATCGCTGTTCGCTCCCGCAATCACCTGCCCGTCACGAATCCAGGTATAGGTCGTGGCCGGGCCCGTCCACAGCACATCGCCCACGCGCTGTATGATTGGTCGTGGCGGTCGCGGCAGGGGAGTGATGCGAACGGTGTCGGAAAAACCGAGACGTCCATCCGCTGTCTCGCCGACACAGAAGTACAGGCCGGTATCCGAAGCAACCAGGAGCCGTGTGGTGTCGAGCGTGGACCATATCCACCGAACAAAATTGGCACCGCCGTCGAGCACCACGGTATCCTTCTCGCACAGTTCGATGTGCGGGGGATGGGAGAGCGGATAGCGGAACATATCCCTTCCTGTGCCGGGAATCACCACGCGTACTGTGCAGAAGGTGGTGTCGGCATTGCTGGCATACATGTACAGCGGTAGATCGTAGACGCGACCATCCTTGACCAGCGGATGGGAGAGCATCCACAGCACCGAGCCGCTTTGCTGTGGATTGAGCAAGCGTGGAATGACGCGTTTGTTGTGCGTCTCCTCGCTGTCCGGATCGTGAAAGCGCAGCTCGCCCTGAATATCCAGCGAGGCGAACACCGTGTCACTGCGCGTCCCGCCGATATTCATGACATTCGCCTCAACGACAAAGGGCATGGGGTGGTAGCGCCAATAGCGTGTGTCCAGAACAATGGACGGAGGTGGCGTGCTGCATTGCAACACCGCTCCCGCTTGAGGGACGCGGACTCTGACACAGCACTCGATGGGCGGGTGATTGTCGAAGGTTGCGCCGACGCAGATCGTGATGGAATCGCCGATGCTGCGCGGCAGCGCGGTTATTTCCCAGCGCGCTTCCCTCCAGTCACCAGCGGGAATGCCCTCGGGAGCGTCGACGATGGTCTCGCTCTGCGGCGAGACGAGGCGCATCGCACCCTGCGGGAAGCTGATGGTGTGGTGCCCGCCCACGGCGGCTTCGTCGCCGGTATTGATGTAACGCGACACCACGGAGAAACTACGCGGAATATAGCTTGCGGAATCGCCGTCCCAACGCACTTCCGGCGGTGCGCTGATATCGCAGAACAGCACGCTGCGCATTGGACGAACGGTGGCCACCGCCTCGACGTCGGGCACCATGACGCAGCCCCTTTCGAAAGTCACATGTTCCAACTGAATACACGCGTGCACCGTGTCGGCACTGGGTTTGGCGCGGAAGCGGAATTCGAGCAACGTGCCGAGAGAGGCCAGCGTTGCGCGGTTATTGGATTGGATGTTCACCGTGCCAGGACTCAATGTGAACGTCACCGGCAGGTTTTCCAGCAATGTGCCATCGGTGAGCACGTTGACAAAATCCACTTCGTCGGGATTGTAGCGCAACGTGGCGGTGAAGGGATACCACTGTTGCGGCGGGCCCTGCAGCAGCTTCCACGGCACGGTGAACAGCACCCCACCCGCACTGCTTGTCGATTCGAGTGCGGTATTCACCGTCTGGAAGATGCTGGAATCCAGCGGAGCGCGAAACGTCTTGCTCTTCGCGTCGCTGCCGCCGCAGAAATTCGGTATCTGCATGTCCACCACATGCGGCGCCCCATCGGTGCACGAGGATTCGTAGGTGATCATGCACTCGCCGAAACCTTGGGAGATAATGGTGGAAATTTCCTGAAAATACGAGGCGAGCTGTCCGGCGTTGGGCGTTTGAAAATAGCGACCACCGCTGAGCTTGGCGATCATATCCAGTTCGATTGCGTTGATGCCCGTACCCAGACCGATGGTGAATACGCGGATATTATGAAAATTCGCGAGAGCGATGATCTCCGATGGCGTGTGCGACGAAGAGCCGTCTCCACCATCCGTCACCGCCACAACCGCCCTGCAGGTATTGCCGCCGTCATTCGCCACTTCCTGTATGCCGCGGTAGGTCGCATCCCAGATGGCGGTCATCCCTCCCGGAGCGACGACATCCACGGCGGCATGTAAAAGAGCGCGGTCGGTGGTCATGGCTTGCCGCACGGTCACGGTATGGTCGAAGGAGAGCACCGCCACCTCGTCGCCGACTCCGTCCATCAAATCTATGAACGCATGCGCGGCGGCCTTTTCGCCGGCAATGCCTGCGCCTTGCATGGAGCCCGAGGCGTCCAGCACCAGCGCCACAGACATCGGGCAACGCACGGTGGGATCGGGACAATGCAGTGTGAATTGATCGACCCCGATGCCGTCCTCAAGAATGCGAACATCCGCGGGCGACAAGGTCCACACGGGATTACCACCACAGGAGACACTGAAGTATAATTCCACCGTGGGCCATTGCACATCGACACGGCGGAAGTTCAGGCTTGGCTGAGCGTTGGCGAACTGCGACAGCAGGACCACCATCGCGGCAAAAACGAGAAGGTACGTGCGCATGTTGTATCCTCTGAAGGCAGGGAAGAAAAAATTCATTGTTTCCGAGTTGTGATCGGTATGTGCCTCAGACACAACCTGCTCAGCGATGAACGGATTATGCTTCATGAAACAGGACGAACAAGTCAGTAACACAACAATGCGACTTCGGTTACAGGTGAGATCTTCCCCTTGAGTCTGATCCGGCCCTACGCGTAACTGCCCCGAAACGTGGGATATCCCGGGGTGCTCGCGATGCTCGCATCGGGTGGGAAGCCCCTTTGCACAAGGAGCGGACTATCCACTATGCAATCGATTCCCTATTCAGCGCATTGCATACCTGTGCAAGCCATTGCATGCGGTGAATTGGAGTCCTGCATCCGCAATAATGGGGAATGGCGGGCGTGTCTGTTCAAGTCCGGCGTGAGAGAAGCCCTGTTACAGTCATGGAAATCAACGCACTTCAACCTCAAGTGGCACTTGAGGTAAGTAGAGGATCACGCACTCGGATATTCTGGCACAGTTCTTGAGCAATGCCCTCCAGTTACTACTGAGCCATTGATTGCATACCTGAGGAGGACTTTGAGTCATGACATTGTTACGACGAAACCGTATCGCCGCATGGACGCTGTTGTTCGTGGGCGTGTTCCTTTTTGGAACTGTGGATAGCTTTGGTGCCGTACGTACGTGGGTTGGTGGCACGAGCGGGAATTGGTCAACGCCCTCCAACTGGGGCGGTACAGTGCCCGGATCAAGCGACGTAGCTGTGATAACCGGTCCTGTTACCGTTATTCTCAATGCACCTGCAAGCGTCGGTGAAGTTCGAATTACGGGCGAAGTGCTATTCCGAGGCGACAACACTTTAACCATTGGCACGCTTAACGTGGGGTATGCCTCAACAGTTGGTACTCTCCTCGTGGAGTACATCTCTACGGTGAGCGTACCGCTTTTAACTATCAATACCGCGTTGAATATCCCTGTATCGGGATCAACGATACAGAATAGCACGAACGGCCCACGAGATGTCACGATACTCACCAACGGCAGCTGCACGATTTCCATGGCGGACATTGCCTGCTACATCGGGAATGCGACGACACAGGAGGGTGTCACGACATGGATTAAAAACGAAGATGCATTGCTGTCGAACGTCCGATTCGAGGGAGATATACTGCTAGAGTGCGCCCTGGAATTGGGAAATCGTAACATGTATCTCGGTCAATATTCTGATATGATTCGGTACGCGGATAATAATCAGAACGACTGTCTCGTGAAATGCAGCGGCCAGCATACGGTCGCAGGATCGATACGAAAGAATGTGCATGGCTTGGTCAACACGCTGTATCCGTTCATAGCTGGCGATAGCAAGCTGACAGAAATTCGTATTCGTGTAAACTCACTGACGAGCTACTATACTCCGAGTGGCGAACCTTGGCCTTGGCTGTCGGTGAGGGTTGTGGACATCGACCATCCCGCGAATATGGCAACAAAGGAATACCGTCGATACTGGGTTGTGAATACTGGTGGTGTAAGCGAAACCTGTGCGAATTCCTTCTACTTCGAGGTCGAATTCCACATGGGTGATATTCAAGGCTCACCTCAATCCCTCTACGCGGCTCGTTATACCGATAATTACGAAGATGTCGGGATGAATGGTGCGTGGTACGGCGGGTCCATCATTGGCAGCAATAGCACTGGCAGACTATTCGTCCCGCTCGGTCCGGTATGCGGTCTCGGTGATATCACCATCGGCACCCCCGGCGACCCTGTGCCCGTCGAACTCACCGCCTTCAGTGCGCGCTATGTGCGCGACAATGTGGAACTGAGCTGGCAGACGGCCACGGAGTTGAACAACTACGGTTTCGCCATCGAGCGTTCGGAAGATGGCGATGTGTGGAACGAGGTCGATTTCGTGCCCGGGCATGGCAATTCCTACAGTCCGAAAAATTACACCTACACCGACATGCTCGACGATGCGCTGCGGAGCAAAGGCCAGTTGTCCTACCGCCTGCGTCAGGTCGATCGTGACGGTACCACCGACTATTCCAACATCGTGGTGGTCCGCACCACGCCGCCTCCCGCGGGAGTGCATCTGCACGCCGCGTATCCCAACCCCTTCAATCCCGCGACAACCCTCAGCTTCTCCCTGAGCGAGGCGACGCCGGTGCGCATCACCGTGTATTCCCTGCTGGGCCGACAGATTGCGACCCTCGTGGATAATGCCCTGATGGACGCTGGTTTCCACACCGTCGGATTCAACGGCAATGAGCTGCCCAGCGGTGCGTATGTGATCGAGCTGAACGCAGGTGGAACGCTGCAGCGCCAACGTGTGGTGCTGAGCAAGTAGTATCCGGAGAGAGAGGAACACGAAGAAGCAGGTTGCCCAGGTCCGTCGGGGATAGCGGCCCCGACGGACCAGCGGGACACCCGGGAAGAAGGTTGGTCATTCGATCCAGTGAACAGGATCACGGCAAGCAGCGGAGCACAGTATGGAGATCCCGTTTACCTTCGCGCAACGGTCCTACCCATTGAACCCCAGCGCGACACTCACTTTCACGCTCGAGGAACAACAGGAGATTTCGCTGACCATCTACGATTCGTATGGACGCGTAATTCACACCCTGTATGACCAGGCAATTATGAAACCCGGCTACCACGAACTGCAGCTCTTCGGCGACGCCTTCCCCGCGGGGGGATGCTACGCCCGCCTGCAAACCAAGCATGGCATTCAGCAGCGCACCCTCGTACTGGCCGGAAATCACCAAGGAGGCTGATACTATCGCAGAGATTATGCTGAGGAGAGAGACGCGCCCTTCCGCAACCCGGAGGGGCGTTCCTTTTTTTGTCGTGTTTATCGAAGGTCTCTGAAATCCATTGATGGAGAGTCGTGAGGTGGGCGGAGTAAGGAGGAATGTGTGACCGGGCAAGCTTGCATCCGATGCGTTGGACATGGGTTTACACCCAATCCGCATTGCATACTTCCACCATGCTCTCATCTCCTCCTTGCTCACGCTTCTCCCTTCCGGCATGGATGCTTGTCGGCAGGCACAGCGCCGTGACAATGATTCCGGAGTTTTCTATATTCCTTTTTCGTCAACTGGGTGCCTTCACCTGCATGGGGTTCTCGCGTGTCTGATTCCGCAGTGGACATTCTCATCGTCGATGACGAGGAAATGATTTGCTTCGTGCTCACCAATCTGTTCAAGGTGCACGGCTTCAGTTGTCGCTCCGCATCCCGAGGTGATGTGGCGTTGGCAATGATTGCCGAAAGGACACCGTCACTGGTTGTGCTCGATATCCGCATGCCCGGTCTGAGTGGCTTCGATGTGCTGCACCGCGTCAAGCAAAGCGATCCGCACATTCCGGTCATTCTCATGACTGCGCTGTCGGGTGTGCGCGACGCTGTGGAGGCCATGCGTGCGGGAGCTTTCGACTACATCGCGAAGCCGTTCAACAACAACGACATGATCGCCGTGGTGCGCCGTGCATTGGAGAGCAGCAAAACCGCCGCGGTGGAGGAGGAGGAGGACGAAGCCAGTTTCGAGTTGCACCCGGCCTTCGCATCCATGGGCCAGGGCGCGGCCGTGCGTGCGCTTGCGCGTCGCTGCATGAAGTTCGCGGGCACGACGCATCCCATTCTCATCGTCGGCGAAATCGGCACGGGTAAGCGCATGCTGGCGCGCATACTCCACGAATTATCCGGACGTGCTGGTTCCTTCATTGCTCAAGAGTGCACGGGCGCGGATTTTCGTGTGCTGCGGCGCGAGTTGTTCGGCTCCGCCGATGGCGATGGTACCGAGAATACACGCGGCCGCATGGATTTCGCATCGGGAGGTACGCTGCTTATCGAGGGAATTCACGAGGCGCCGATGCTGTTTCAAGAAACCCTTGCTGATGTGATCCGCAGTGGGGTGTATTCACCCGATGGCGGCGAACATCTGCACAACAATACCGCCCGGCTTGTGCTTACCGCCACAATCAGCGGGAATGTGCTCATCGATGATATCGGCATTAGTCCGTATTTGCTCGATATACTCACCGACTATGTGCTCACATTGCCCGCGTTGCGCGAACGGCGGGAGGATATTCCGGATCTCGCCGCGATGTTCATCAAGGACGCCGCCGAAGAGTTGGCCAAAACCGCACGCGGCATCACACCCAACGCACTCGAGCTGCTCCAGCAGTACGACTGGCCCGGCAACGTGCATCAACTCAAGGCCGTGATCCGCCGCGCCGTACTCACCGCGCATCGCACTATCGATGTGGACAATCTGGAGCTGCCCTCCACCGCGCGTGGTAAAACCGTGCCGGTAAGCGAACGCGTACTCGCCGATTCACCGTTGAAAGAACAAGTGCGCCGACACATCGCCGAAATCGAACGCCAGGTGCTGCTCGATACGCTACGCAAAACCGGATGGAACAAGGCCAAAGCCGCACGCATGCTGCAAGTGACGTACAAGACCATGCTGAAGAAAATTCAGGACTACCGACTCGATAATCCTTCCTGATCAGGACGACCCGATGACCGCGACCCCCGGCGAGGATATCGCCATCGCCATCCGCACCGTACTCGATGCCACGCCCTATGCCGCATATCTTCTGGACGAGGAGTTCCGCGTTGTGTTTGTCAACGCGGCCGCCATCACCCACACCGGCTGGCCGGCCGGCGATCTCCTCGGCAACAACCCGGGCGACGTGCCACTGTTCGGCTACAGTTTTATTCACAGCGTGCAGCCAGCCTTGCAGCGCTCGGGGCAGTGGAGCGGCGAAGCGGTACGTTTCCTCCCCGACGCGTCCCAGCGCACGGTCCGCGCATACTGGACAGGCGTGAAACACGTCCCGTCGGTGGCATACATGGGTGTCGAACTCGATATCACCGAGCGCAAGGCCCTGGAGATCGAACTCGCCCAATCCCGCAAGCTTGCAAAAATCGGCATTCTCTCCGAAGGCATTGCGCACGAATTGCGCAATCCGCTCAGCTATGCGCTCAGCGCTGCGCAATTGCTGGGCGACGACCGGCTGCCACCGGAAGTGCGGGAGCAATGCCTGAACACCATCAGCACCGGGTTGAAAAAAGCGGGACTGATCGTGGAAAATCTCCTGTCACTTGGACGTCCCGCCGCACGCATTTCCCGCGCATCAGTGCTCGTATCCTCTGTAGTCGACGAAGCAATCGAGGCCGTGTCCAATCACGAGGCGTTCCGGAACGTACGCATCGAGACCATGTTTCCGGAGCAACCGCTACGCGTATCCGGCAACCACGATATGCTTGTACAGGTGTTGCACAATGTACTCACCAACGCGTTGAATGAAATGCCGGAGGGAGGGCGCATCACCATCGAGGGAAAGGACACAGGGACGCGCGTGGTGCTCAGTGTACGCGACAGCGGCCCCGGTGTGACGGAGGAGCAGCTCAAGCATCTGTTCGATCCCTTTTACACATCCTCCTCCAGCGGCAAAGGAACGGGCTTGGGATTGACGCTCTGCCATTTCATCATGAAGGAGCACGATGGCAGCATCGAGGTGGAATCCACACCCGGCAACGGGGCGTGCTTCACACTGACCTTTCCGCTTTTCCAGGACGAAGCAATAGAACCCGATTCAGCCGAATAATGTTACATTGGAGTTACCCGCCGGACAGGATACCCACTGTGTGCCGGCAGATTCTTCACTCCCGGAGTTTTGATGAGTACCACTGCTATATTCAATGAACAGGACGTCCGTACCGCGCTCTGCGCGGTGCAGGCGCCGTATATGAGTATCGATCTCGTTGCCGCTGGCATGTTGCACGATGTGCAGGTGGAGGGCGCGGATCTCCGTTTCACTCTCGAGTACCGTGTGCCGCCGTTGCGGGTGCGCGAGGCCTTCGAGCAGCAAGTCCGTATCGCGCTTGCGAAGCATATTCCCAATCTTGGCGACGTCACCATTGATGCACGCGTGAACATTCCCTCGGCGGGCGATACCTCCTCGCGCGGTGTGTTGCCCGGTGTGCGCAACACCATCGCCGTGGCCAGCGGCAAGGGCGGCGTGGGCAAGTCCACCGTTGCAGTCAATCTCGCCGTGGCACTCGCGCGATCCGGCGCCACGGTGGGGCTGATCGACGCCGATATCTATGGTCCCAGCATTCCGCTGATGATGAATGTTCACGAACAGCCCCGCGCGTATCGCGATCAGGATAAAACACGGCTTCTTCCAACGGAGAATTACGGCGTCTCGCTGATGTCGATCGGTTTTCTGGTCAAGCCCGAAGACGCGCTGATCTGGCGCGGTCCCATGGCGGGCGGAGCACTGAAGCAATTCCTCACCGATGTGGATTGGGGAGAACTCGATTATCTGCTGTTCGATCTTCCGCCGGGAACCGGCGACATACAGCTCACGCTCTCGCAGTCGCTGCCCTTGACCGGCGCGGTGATTGTCACCACGCCGCAGGACATCGCTCTGGCCGACGCTCGCAAGGGAGTGCGCATGTTCGAGAAAGTGGCCGTGCCCATACTCGGCCTTGTGGAAAACATGAGCTACTACGTGTGTTCGTCCTGCGGCAACCGCGATCATGTCTTCAGCCATGGCGGCGGACGCGCTACCGCGGGCGAGTTGAATGTGCCCTTCATTGGCGAGATTCCGCTCACCACCGCGGTGCGCGAAGGCGGCGACAAGGGTGTTCCCATAGTGGAAATGCAACCCGATGGACCCATCGCCTCGAGTTTTTTCGAAGCCGCCCTACAGCTCGCCGGCACCGTATCCGAGCGCAATCTCACGCAAGCACAGACACCTTCCATCGATATTTCACTGTAAGCCATGGGCATCAACAACATCGACGAAGCGGAGCGCATCATCGAGGCAAGCCTCGAGGAAGTGCGGCCACATCTGCGTGTGGACGGAGGAGACATCGAGCTGGTATCGGTTTCTCCCGACGGAATAATCGAGGTACGCTTTCTAGGTGAATGCGCCTCATGTTCCTTGGCCATTATGACACTGCGCGCGGGCGTGGAGCGCGTGTTGATGCATGCGCTGCCCAGTATACGGCGCATCGAGATGGTCTAAGGCGTTCGGGCCTCGTTGAGAGCATACGGTATGAATGGGATGGGGTGCGAACTCCATCCCGTTTCTGTTTCCGTACGAGTGAATCCGCATGCGGGAATTTTTCCATACACAAAAATTTTCCCACATTACGCTTCACCATTTCCCATCAGCAGCGCATGGATGTGCCCGATGGAAGAGCAGAGCGGCGTCGTGTTCGGATTATTCGGCCACTCCGGCAAACAGGCGGCCGTGGACGCCCTGCGGGTCGCCATCACCTTTCTTGAACAGCGGGAAATTCCGTTTCTCGTGGACGAAGACATCGCCGCGCTGTTGCCGTTCACTCTGGACGATGAATCCGTCGGCGCCCTCGCTCCCCGTGCCACCATCGCGCGCGAGGCGGATTTCGTCATCACCTTTGGAGGCGACGGGACCATGCTCGCCGCCATTCAGGCCACACTTCCATTCGACACGCCCGTCCTCGGTGTGAATCTCGGTAAGCTCGGTTTCCTCGCGGATGTTGGCGCAGATGAGGCCCTGTGGGCAATCGAGCAAATCCTGGAGAGCCGCCACACCGTCGAGCGCCGCATGACATTGACCGGCAGAATCGGCGGCACGGGACAGGAGTTCCATGCGCTCAACGATATTGTGGTTGGAAAAAGCGGCACTGCGCGCGTGATCAGCATCGACGCCTACGTGAACGGCGACTTCCTCGCATCCTTTCTGGCCGATGGCATTATCATCTCCACTCCCACGGGTTCGACGGCGTACTCGCTTGCCACGGGTGGACCTGTGGTGGTGCCGAGCAGCGAGGTGATTGTCATCAGTCCGATCAGCGCGCACACACTCACCGCCAGGCCCGTGATCGTGGCGGGAACGAGCAATATCACCATTTGCGCTTCCACCGAGGAGGGCACGTTGATGGTGATGAACGACGGACAATCGGTACTGCGTGACACGCTGTCGGTGGATATGGAAATTTCCCGGGGGCGACATTCCGTGGCATTGATTAAAAACCTTGGTCCGAATTATTTTGAAACGTTGCGCGCGAAACTCGGATGGGGGCAGGATGGCCGCTTTCACGGCGGAAGCTCCATTCGATCGCCGCATTGATCGGCACGTATTCACCCAATCGCCAGGATTATCACCATGCAACGATTGTTTATAGCAGCCGCGCTTCTCCTCATGCTTGCAGCATCCACGCAAGCGCAGGATGCGGAGGTCAAGCTTGGTCCACTCGGCATCGAGGATTTGATTGAATTGCCCGGTTGGTTCGGCGAGGATTTCCTCACCTATCAGCCGCAGCGTGAGTATCACGAGGCCTTGCCAAAGCACATGCAGGATGTAGAAATCCTCTGTATTCTCGGCACCTGGTGCTCGGACAGCAAGCGCGAGGTCCCCCGCATGATTCGCCTGATGCAAACCGTCAATATTCCTCCTGATAAACTGAAGCTGATCGGCGTGGACAGGCAAAAGATCTCACCCGGTGGCGAGCAGCGTGTGTACAATATCGAGCGCGTGCCGACGTTCATTTTTCTGCGCAATGGAAAGGAAATTGGTCGCATTGTCGAGGCACCACTGGCATCGCTAGAGAAGGATATGCTCGGCATTATCGATCCCGACGCGGGGAAGGGAACGCCTCCTCCGCCTCCCACGCCGGTGGAGGAAGTCATCACGAAAGACGATGGGACGTTGGAAGTCAAGAAACCGGCGGATGCGCCGGAGAAGCATCACGACAGCAGCGACGTTTCACCATCACAAAAGTGATCGTTCGACACATTGTCTAGGACGAGGGCGCGGCGACGCGCCCTCGCGTCGTTTTGCTGGGGAAGCGGTGCTGGGGACTATAGTGATCGATGGCGGGCATACGCGCCGTCTCGCCTCCCCGAGCGGGGACAGGAATCCCGACTCCTGTGTCCGCCTTGTGATTCCAGCCCCGAGGTTGTAACTTGTGCAAATGCGATTGGTACGCTTCGCCCTCGCTTCATAAGCGTACATTCCGGCACATTCTGACATTTCATATAGTCCTTGCTGTTTCTTTACTCAGGAGAAATGTATGGCTGAGACGAAACATGTTCCGTTTGTCCCCGCGGACACGGATATGAAGGAGTTTACGCTACGCGCGTTGCTCATCGGTCTTGTCCTCGCCGTGGTACTGGGCGCCGCCAACGCCTATCTGGGCTTAAAGGCGGGCATGACCATCGCGGCCACGTATCCGGCCGCGGTGATCGGCATGGCCCTGCTCAAGGTGATGAAGGGATCGATTCTGGAAGAGAACATGGCGCGTACCGTCGGTTCCATCGGAGAATCCGTGGCCGCAGGTGCCATCTTCACATTGCCGGCATTTTTTGTTGCCGGCATCTGGCCGGATTTCTTCACCACGTCGAATTACATCACCTCGACGCTTATTCTGATTTCCGGAGGCGTGCTCGGAATCATGTTCGTTGCACTGCTGCGCCGCGTCATGGTCGAGGATCCCGAACTGCCGTATCCCGAATCGGTGGCCGCGGCCGAGATCCACAAGGCTGGTCGTGGCGGCGGCGGAGGTTCGAAATTCTTGTTTGGCGCCATGATCGCCGGTGCGCTTGTCAAAGCGCTGGGCATGTTCAAGGTGTTCGCGCAGGTGTTCGAAACCTTTATCCCGTTCACCAAGCAGACTATCACCGGCATGGATAAGGTACCGCTCGCCTCCGGCGCGCAGGGTGTGTCCGGCACCGGCGGTATGGTGGTGACCTCCTTCAAAATCAGCCCGGCCTACGTGGGCGTGGGGTACATCATCGGACCGAAACTGGCGTCGCTCAACTTTTCCGGCGGATTGATCGCCTGGGGATTGCTGACGCCGATTATCCTGTATTTTATTGCACCGTATCTCAATCTGCAGGAAATCGTCACTTCGATCATGGCTGCGGACAAGAACATGTCGCAGAGTGACGCCATACAGAAGGCGTGGATTGACAGCGCATATCAGGTGTGGAAGTACATCGTGCGTCCCATCGCCATTGGCGGTATGCTTGTGGGTGCGAGTTTCACGCTGTTCCGCATGCGCAAAAGTCTCACCGCCGGCATCGCGCGTTCGGTCAGTGACGTGAAGAAAGCAGCGTCGGGTCAATCCACCGACACATTGCGCACGGAAAAGGACATTCCCTTCACCTGGACGTTGCTTGGCATTTTCGGCGTCGCGGTGGCCACGTTCCTGATCACTTTCTTCCTGTTCAACACCACCTTCGTGGTTGCCTTGGTGGCGGCGACGGTGATGATCATTCTCGCGTTCTTCTTCGCAGCGGTGTCGGGCTATCTGGTCGGCATCATGGGATCGAGCAATAACCCGATCAGCGGACTCACGCTCACGGCGCTGGTTGTCACTGCTTTGATCATGGTGGTTCTCGGCGCCGAGGAAACGCATGGCGTTGCCTCTGTGCTCGGTGTGGCGGCCATCGTGTGCGTAGCGGCCGCTGTCGCAGGCGAGATGTTGCAGGATCTCAAGGCGGGACACATTCTTGGTGGTACGCCTTGGAAAATGGAAGTTGGCGACATCATCGGTGTTGTGCTCGCGGGCTTTGTCATGTTTGGCGTGCTCGTTTTCTTGAACAATGGCGACATCGCAAATGGCGTGCGCGAAGGGTACACCGGAGGCTTCGGCAGCCGCGAGCTCCCCGCGCCGCAGGCCAGTCTGATGGCCATTCTCTCTCGTGGCATCGTCGAGCAGCAGATGGCATGGCCTCTGATCATCGTGGGTATGCTGATGGGCGCGGCGTTCATCGCCATGCAGGTGAAGAGCCCTATGCTTGTGAGCGTCGGCATGTACCTGCCGCTCGAGACCACCTTCGCCATTTTCCTCGGCGGATTGATCAAAGGTGGTGTTGATATGGTGAAAGCCAAGCGCAAGGTCAACGAGGCGCAGGATGCCCGTATCGAGAACACCGGCGTTCTGCTCGCTTCGGGACTTATCGCCGGCGAAGCGCTGGTTGGTCTCATTTTCGCGGGCTTCGCGGCCTTCGAAATGTTCCCGGGCGCGGTGTTCGAGAATCCGTCGTTCATCGTCAGCTTGCTGGTGATGGCGGCCATAGCGTGGGGTCTGATCAAGATTCCGGTGAGCAACGCCGGCAATCCCAACGATCCCGCACCGCCCTCTGCCGCGCATTGATGCGCCCCATCATGAACGGTAACGCAGAATCTCCCGCATGTGCGGGAGATTCTGCGTTACATCGAACGCTTTCGACGGGAATGCACCATGCTCCGACCACAAACACACTGAATCACCATCACTGACACGGCAACGCATGTTCGGCAAGAAAGAGCAAGAGTCACTCAATCTTCTCACGTTGATTCCGCAACGACGACGCGACTACGACATTGACGAGCAGGGAATAGTCACCGTCCACATGCCCCGCTTTGAAAGTGCGTGGATGCGAAAATATTTTGTGCCAAAGCGACGGAATCCTTTTGTGCATACACGCCTCGATGCAGTGGGCTCTTTCGTCTGGCAACAGTGCGATGGAGTCACCAGTGTGGCGGGCATCGCCGAGCGTATGCGCGAGCATTTCGGCGAGGACGCCGAGCCGGTGCACGACCGCCTGGCGCTGTTCATACGTGTGTTGTTCCGTCGCACCTGGATCAGTTTGCACCGCGAGGATGGCACCCCAGTGCGCTAACAGCCGAGGCTCGTGCAGCTGTAGAGCAGAGTTTTTGCGCGACTACTCCTGAATAGTTGTCTGCCTCCGTCGCGCATGCTATGTTACCATGTTCTAAGCCACACCGACGACCGATCTGGATGGTCGCCGCGTTCGTATTTTACCATCTCAACCACCCGGACATTATGGAACAGATCAAGACCGCGCTCAATGAATCGAAGGCCGCACGGTGGACCGCGTTGTTCCTCATCGCGTTCTCGATGCTCGCCGCGTATTTCTTCGTCGACATGCTGGCTCCGCTGCAGCAGCTCCTCGAAGTGTATTACAAATGGAATCCCGAAGTGTACGGGACGTTCTCGGGTTCCGAGTACTATCTGAACATGTTCGGCTTCCTGCTTGTGTCGGGAATCATTCTGGACAAAATGGGCATTCGCTTCACCGGTGTGTTCTCGACGCTGTTGATGCTGCTCGGTGGCGCGGTCAAGCTGTATGCGTTGACGGACTACTTCAATGCCGGCGGTTTCGGTTTTGATTTTCTGAATTCCTTCATGCCGTGGATGCCCGCATCGGCGAAACTCGCTTCCGTGGGCTATGCTATTTTCGGCATCGGTGTGGAGATGTGTGGCATTACCGTTTCGAAGACGATTGTGAAATGGTTCAAGGGCAAGGAACTGGCTCTCGCCATGGGCATGGAAATGGCCACCGCGCGCATGGGTGCATCCGGAGCGTTTTTCTTTTCGGCACTAATCGCCGACGGCGTGCCCAGCCGTTCCGTGGTTGTCGGCTGCGCCCTGTTGTTCATCGGTATGCTCACGTTCCTGACCTACGTGGTTACGTTTGATAAAAAATTCGACAAGGAAATGGGTTTGGACAAGAAGGGCAACGATGGTTCCGAGGAGGAGTTCAAGCTCAGCGATCTGGGTAAAATCGTCACCAACAAGGCTTTCTGGTACATCTCGCTGTTGTGCGTACTGTTCTATTCCGCGGTGTTCCCTTTCCTGAAGTACGCTGTGAACATGATGCAGAACAAGTTGGACATCTCCGCCGAAACAGGAGGCCTGATTTCCGGATTGTTGCCTGTAGGCACAATCCTGCTGACGCCCATCATCGGCAATTACATCGACAAGAAGGGCAAGGCCGCGTCGACGATGATGCTGGGTGCGACGTTGTTGTTCGTTTCGCACCTCATATTCGCTATCGCCCCGCCAAGCATGCCACTGTATATTTTCGCCATTCTCGTCCTTGGAGTGGCGTTCTCGCTCGTACCCGCGTCCTTGTGGCCTTCGGTTCCGAAAGTGGTGGAGGAGCGATACCTTGGCTCGGCGTATGCCGTGGTATTCCTCATTCAGAATTGGGGACTTGGTCTCATCCCGGCCATGATTGGCATCATCCTCACTGCGGTCAATCCCGGTGTTGCCGATGCGCTTGCAGCGGGTGACACGACTGCGCGCTACGATTACACCATTCCCATGTTGGTGTTCGCATCGCTGGGAGTGTTCGCGTTGTTCTTCGGCTATCTGCTGCGCGGCGAAGATAAAAAGAAGGGCTACGGCCTCGAGGCGCCGAACATCAAGTAACGAGTAGTGAGCTATTAAACTGGCGCGGTATCCGTTGGGAAGCGGATACCGCGTTTTTTTTGAGAGAAATCACTTCGCACGTGTCCCGGTCACGGTGACGAACGAGGGTGGTTTGCTCAGTGGGGCGAACGCTTCGCGACGAGCATTGTGATATCGTCGGACTGCGGGGCACCTTCAGTAAAGCGGAGAACTTCATCCCGTATGCAGGACAGGGCGTCGCACGCGGCGCGTTGCCGGCACTGCGACACCAGATCGCGCAAACGATCATCGCCAAACTCTTCCATCTCGCGGGAGAGCGCTTCATTGACGCCGTCGGTGTAGCACACCAAGGTGTCGCCTGGATCCAACCGTGCCGTGCCCATGGAGTAGGGTGGAGGCGTGCTCAGAATCCCGAGAATGAGCCCGCCATCGGACAGCGCGGTAATCCCGCCGTCCGCACGCGCGATGTAGGGTGGATTGTGTCCGGCATTGACATAGTGAAATTCGTGCGTGGCAATGTTCAGCACACCCCAAAAGAAGGTGATAAACTTGTCAATGCTGGTATTGCCGTGGATCAGTGCATTGATGCGCGCAGTGGCTTCGGGTAAGGGAAGGCGAAGTGGTGCGATGGTTCGCAAGGCTGCTTGGACATTGGCCATCAGAAGCGCGGCGGGAATACCTTTGCCGGCCACATCGCCGATGGCGAGAATGTATTCATCGTCATTGAGGCGAATGACATCATAGTAATCTCCACCTACTTGCTGCGAACTTTCATTGATCGCCGCAAGGGAATAGCCCGCAATTCGCGGCAACTCCTTGGGCAGTAAACCTTGCTGGATAGTTTTCGCGAGACTCAGTTCTTTCTCGATTCGCTGCTTCTCCACCATTTCGGCGAACATTCGGGCATTCTCCAATTCGGAGATCGTCATACGGGCGAGGGCGGAGAGGTATTCGAGATCGCCCCGATCGAAGCGTTCGCCGCCGACACGCTCACCGAGACAGAGCACGCCACGAAGAGTGTTCTGCGAGAGCATCGGTACCACCGTGCCTAGACCCTGCCGGTGCAGCCATTGTTCGAGATCGTTTTCCGGAGTGCGGCGTGGTGAGAACTGTATGGTTTCACGCAGCTCCATCATTCGTTGCTGCATGTCGGTGTTGGGAAGGAAGTCGGGCAAGCGAACGGTTGCGGGTCGCAGCGATGTCCCGTCCCAGACGAAAACGACGTAGCGAAGCACACGAAGCTGACCCATAAGGGCATAGCCGAGAATGCGCAAGATGGCATCGGTGTCGAACGTGGTGTTCATCTCGCGACTGAGTTCGAACAAGGTATTCATTTCCTGAATCTTCTTGTCGAGTCGACGATTGACCTGTCGCAGTTCCTCGATAATTACAGCGCTGCGCACAGCGGTGGCAGCCACCGCCGCAACACTTTCGAGGAACATGATATCCGCCGTGCCATACGGTTTATCTCCAATGCGCTTACCCAGACCGACAATTCCGACCATCCGGTCTTCGAGGCGCATGGGAATGACGATATGGAGGGCGCAGCGCGCACAGCAGCGTGCGAAATCGCGGACATCGTCCACCGGATGCTGCATCAGTTCATCGACGTACTGCACATGTTCCCACTGCACCGGCAGGGGAAATTCCTGTTCGAGATCCACACCGCTCAATCCTTTCAGGGAGCGGAGACGGTAGTGCCCCGCACTACTTTCAACGAGAACGGCGCTGCGTGTGACGAGCAGCTTACCCATGCAGGTGAGGAGTACATTCCCGAGGATGAACTCCAGATCCGTGGACGCGTTCAGCACATTGCTCAACTCCAGAAGAGCTGCGCTGTCGGAGATACTCTCACGCGCGGCGTTCTCTGGGGATGATCCGTTTGCTGAGGGGTCGTGTTCGTGTTGGTTCCGCAAGTTCACTCTGGCATCGGGGATGTGATGTGACAATATACGAAAATGGTGGAGAAGGGCGGGGTGGGCGCGCGTGGTTGGAACGGAGTGGATGCGTCAATCCGCAGCTCTCAGCGAGGATGAACACCGGAAGGTGGTCCAAGGGCCCTGAGGACTCGCCGTGTCATGAACACCTTTCCTCCACCCGCTGGTGCTGGATTTTGGGCGATCCCGGCGGCTCTGCGTTTTTCCTCCATGAAGTGCGGTGGTCAAAGAGGGGTGATCCGGGTCTTCGTACCGGCCATCGTCGTCTGGTGTAAGCACGTGCGGATTCATGAATCCGCATCTTCGCTTCCGTACGACAGAATCTCAACCTGAAACACGCTCCCACCCTTCTTACCATCGAAAAAAGCCCTCCTCGCCACCACCCAACACCCGACCACGGCCTCCTTTTCCCCGCCACCAACCCGCACTCCCACCGCTAGGAACGCAGCCTCCCTATCCGCACGGACCGCTTCGGTCCCCGGAGTGGTTTCGGATGGATATGTCGGCTATATTCGCCGGAAGAGACTGGCGCCCGGGCTACGCGCGCCAACGCTCGAGGACGAGAATGCGCGGACTGGCACGATCCCGCGGGGTCACAGCGCCGGGCGCGGGACCCGGAGCCGCCTGACAGCCGCCGCTTCCCGCCGGGATACGGATACATGAATCCGCATCGGGCCATGCGCGCTCCCCTGTCGGCAGCGTCACCACATACGC
>Ga0208462_1000604_pt1 | contig 34105 bp, 25 predicted proteins | sample AD_SCU001_MetaG_FD_184452 | JGI IMG/M metagenome (GOLD analysis project Ga0208462, IMG submission 184452) | Active sludge microbial communities of municipal wastewater-treating anaerobic digesters from China - AD_SCU001_MetaG (SPAdes) (version 2) | ecosystem: Engineered > Bioreactor > Anaerobic...
GCTGGCCACAGGTTTAAATTCCGCTCCCCCGTTCATAACTTTGCACGGTCCCATCGTCTAGTGGTTAGGACGCTGGCCTCTCACGCCGGAAACCGGGGTTCAAACCCCCGTGGGACTACCAAATCTTGTTTAAGAATCTTCAATACTTACATCATTGGTTTCGGTCGCAGCTACCGTCTTGTTGCGGAACAACTCATAGTACAGCAGCGGTACGGCGACGAGGGTGAGGATCGTTGAGGCCACGGCTCCGAACATCATGGCAATAGCCAAGCCCTGGAAGATGGGGTCGAAGAGCATGACGAAGGACCCTACCACAACGGCTGCGGCGGTCAGGATGATGGGCCGGAAGCGAACCGCCCCCGCCAGGATTACTGCTTGTTTCAGGTTCCCCGTCGCACGCCACTCCATCCGTATGAAGTCCACCAGGAGGATGGAATTGCGGACAACGATTCCCGCAAGAGCGATGAAGCCGATCATGGAAGTGGCCGTAAAAAACGCCCCAAAAAGCCAGTGCCCCGGCAGTATCCCGACGAGGGTGAGCGGAATGGGAGCCATAATGACGATGGGAGTCAGGAAGCTCCGGAACCACGCCACGACAAGAATGTAGATAATAACCAGCACGGCTGCGAAGGCTATACCCAGATCCCGGAAAACCTCGTAAGTGATGTGCCACTCGCCGTCCCACTTCATGGCATAGCGGTCCTCGAGCCAGGGCTGGGTCGCCGAATACTGTGTTAGGCTGTAACCCTCCGCAAGTTTGATCTTGGCAATCTGATCCCTCATCTTCAGGATGGCGTAGATGGGGCTTTCTTCTTTCCCCGCCACATCACCCGTTACGTAGGTCACCTTTTTCAGGTTCTTGTGATAGATTGTCTTCTCCTCGATCCCCTCTCGTACTTTTACCAGTTCCGCTAAATAGACAAGCTGCCCCGTCGGTGTCGAAATCGTCAAGCTTTTCAATGCATTCAGGTCAGTCCGTTGTTCCAGAGGCATGCGCAGGAAGATCTCCACAGGCTCTTTCTCGCGGTCCATGTGGACGATACCGGCAGCACCGCCTCCCAAAGCCACCTGGAGGCTTCGGGCTACAGCCTCCGCCGTAATGCCGCCGGCCGCCGCCTTTTCCCGGTCAACTTCGAAAGTGATCTTGCGCTGGTCATCCTCCAAGAACCAGTCCACATCGACGACGCCGTCCGTCTTGTCGAAGATCTCCCGGATCTGCCGGGCAATGGAGATCTGCCGGTCCGTGTCAGGGCCATAGATTTCAGCAACCAGGGTCGCAAGAACCGGCGGACCGGGGGGAAGTTCCGCCACCTTGATCCGGGCTCCATAGCGGTCACCTATCCGCTTCAGTTCCGGACGCAGCCGCTTGGCGATATCATGGCTCTGTTCCTTGCGGTCCCCCTTGCCCACAAAATTAACCTGGATATCCGCCACATTGCTTCCCGCCCGGAGGAAGTAGTGGCGTACCAAACCATTGAAGTTGTAGGGAGCAGCCGTCCCGACATAGGCCTGATAGTCAGTCACTTCCGGCACCGTCTTCAGGTACTCGGCCATCTCCCGGGTGAGAGCTGCGGTTTCCTCCAGGGTTCGTCCTTCGGGCATATCAATGATTACCTGAAGCTCGCTCTTGTTGTCGAAGGGGAGCATCTTCATGGTTACGGCCTTCAAGGGAACAAGAATGAACGCGAGTACGAGAAGGCCTGTGATGACACCGAAAACGGCCAGGCGCTTGTTCCGGGAATCAATGAGAGGGCCGACGAGTTTCCCATAGAGGCCGCCGTCCTTATTCTCCTCCCCGTCGTTTCCCTTGCTGTGGCGGGCGTTCTTCAGAACGATATAGGCGAGCCACGGGCTGACGATAAAGGCAACGAGGAGCGAAAAAAGCATGGCTGCTGACGCCCCCACGGGGATGGGACGCATGTAAGGGCCCATAAGCCCCGAAACAAAGGCCATAGGAAGCAGTGCAGCGATGACGGTAAAGGTCGCCAGAATCGTCGGGTTTCCGACTTCATCCACGGCGGCGATGACTGTTTCGGGTGTGATTTTGTGCATCCGGAAATGACGGGTAATGTTCTCGACTACCACGATGGCATCGTCGACGAGAATCCCGATGGAAAAGATGAGGGCAAACAGGGTCACCCGGTTCAGGGTGTAGCCGTAAAGGTAATTGATCAGAAGCGTCAGGGCCAGGGTTACCGGTACCGCAACGGCGACAACGACGGATTCCCGCCAGCCCAGGGCCAGAACGATGAGGATGATGACGGAGACCGTAGCGATGAGCATGTGGTACAGGAGCTCGTCTGATTTTTCTTTCGCTGTCTCCCCGTAGTTGCGCGTCACTGTCACCTGAACATTGGCCGGGATCAACCTCCCTTTCAGGGCAGCCACCTTCTTCAGGGCTTCCCCGGCGACAACACTGGCGTTCGCCCCCTTCTGCTTGGCGATGGTAATTGTCACGGCCTCGGACTGCCCGGCGGGATCGCCCTTCAGGCCTTTCCGGCCGGCTGCCGGCCCCAGTCCCAGGAACACATAGTTCGCCGGCTCCTCAGGCCCGTCGGTTACTTGCGCCACGTCCCGGAGATAGACCGGGCGGCCGCCGGCCACGAAGACGACGAGGTTACCGACATCACCGGCGTCCTTGAGAAATCGTCCCGTTTCGACGATCGTTTCCCGGTTGCCGCTGGAGAATCTCCCCGAGGGGATGGCGACATTGGCCTTTTCCAGGGCGGTCATGATCTGGAAGGCCGAGAGGTGATAGGCGGTGAGACGCTGGGGATCGAGGGTCACACGAACCTGGCGTCGCTGGCCGCCAATGACGGAAAATTCCGCGACATTGGCGTCTTTTTTGAGCTCACCGCAGAGCTCCGTGGCGATGCGCCGCAGTTCATATCCCGTGTACTGGGGATCGCTGCTCCAAAGGGTCAGGGAGAGTATCGGAACGTCGTCGATGGATTTGGGCTTGACCATGGGCAGGGAGACACCCGGCGGGATCAGGTCGTAGTGGGACATGAGCTTGTTATAGAGCTTTACCAGGCTGTCTTCCATTTTCTCGCCGACATAGAAACGGACAATGGTCAGATTGAAGCCGGGCCGTACGATGGAGTAAACGTATTCCACGCCCTTTATCTCCCAGAGGAACTTTTCCATGGGGATCGTCACCCGCTCCTCCACCTCTTTCGGCGTCGCCCCCGGATAAGAGACCATGACGTCAATCATGGGGACGACGATCTGAGGCTCTTCTTCCCGCGGGGTCACAAAGATGGCAAATATCCCGAGGATCAGGGCGGAGATGACCAAGAGGGGCGTCAGCTTGGACCTGATAAAGGACCGGGCGATCTTTCCGGCGATTCCGATTCCCGTCATTTCCCCTGTCCTCCGGAGACGATGCCTCCGTCAATAGCCTGCTCCAAGCCGCCCGTGATGATCCAGTCGTGGGCAGTCAACCCGGAGAGAATCTCCGTCCCGGAGGCGTGGGCAATTCCCGTGCGTACCAGGCGGTACGAAATCACCCCCTGGCCGTCCACGGCATAGACACCCGTCAACTGGCCCTTGCGGACGATGGCGCCCTCGGGAACAATGATCGCTTCTTTATGGCCGACGGGAATGCACACCCTGGCAAACAGCCCGCTCCGGAGCAAGGTCTCATCGAGCCCTACCTTGACCATGAATGTTCTGGAGAGAGGATCGACCGCGGGAATGACCTCCCGGATGATTCCCCGGCTACGCCGGGTTAAAGTGTCGATGATCACCTCCACGGTCATTCCTGTTTTCACCTTGTCCTGGAGGCCCTCAGTGACGGCTGCCTCGACATGGAAACCATCACCGCCTTCGATGGTCAGAAGGGGCATCCCAGGGGAGGCCATGCTCCCCGCATCGATACGTTTTTCCGTCACCCTGCCCGCAACCGGGGCCGTCACCCGGGTAAACGACCGGTAGGTTCTGGCCTCCTCCGCCAGCGAACGGACACGTTCGTACTCCGCCGCGGCCACCTTTTTCTGGGCCTCTACTTGGTCCATCTCCTGGCGGGAAAGGGCTTTGTCCTCATAGAGGTTTTTGTAACGTTGCCAGGTCACTTCAGCCAGGACCTTGTTTTCCTTTGCCGCCGCAACCGCCATGGTCGCGGCTTTAACACGCTGTGCCGCATCCCGGTCGTCTATGGTCAGAAGGAGCTGTCCCGCCTTGACAGTGTCCCCTTCCCTTACCAACAGGGAGGTGACCACACCCATAGCCCGGGCGGCAACCACGCTCGTCCGTTCTGAACGGACAGTCCCCGTCACTTCCACTGTCGCGTCGACCGTCGTCGGAACAACAGCAGTGACAGTGACACCGGAAACGGGCGGACGTCTGACCTTGTCTTTGTCCGCCGTCCCCTTGCAACTTCCAGCCATGGCCAAAACGATGACCAGAATGGCAAACAAAATCATCCTTCTATTAAGACCGGAAATGACCATCATCATATCCCCATTCGTTCACTGTTTTCTTCGATCTTCAGGTCCTGTAAAATGATCCCGCTTTCGTAGCTCAGCGTCGCCACGGCGATATTGTAGGCGTTCTCACGCTCCACCACCCCCGCTCTGGCCTGTTCCAGGCTGGCCTGGGAGCTAAGAAGATCGGCAAGAGACGAAAGGCCGTTTTTATAACGGACAGCAAGAAGCCGCGCCCCCTCTACCGCCGTTTTCAGAGCCTCCCTCGTCAGTTCGGCATTTTGCCCGGCTTCGATCACGTTTAAATAGGCTTCATGGATCCTGAAGGCGACCCCTTTCTTCATGGCCGCCACCTGTTCCGAGGCCTGGGAGGCCAGATGATTCGCTTTGGCCCGTTCATATTCGCGCTTCGTCCCGTCGAAGAGATCCCACCGCAGGAAGGCCATGACCTGCCAGTTCTTGCCCTCGGAACCGAACGGTTCGTTATGGTCATTGAGCTGATAGGTGCCGCCGACGCCGACATAGGGGTAATAGCCCGCCTCGGCCATCCTGATGTTCTGCCGGGCGTTCTCCTCCCGCAACGCTGCCGCTTTGAGATCACTGCGCGACTCTGCCGCCTTAATATAGAGGGAAATCTCGTGAAGAGGAAGAACGGCAACGGTGCCATCGTCCACATCGACGGGTTCCCCGCTGGCCAGCAAAAGTCCCATGCCGCGCTTCGCCAGGATGAGGTTTTTCTCCGCAACGGTCTGCCTCTGTCTGGCTTCCGTCAAAGCCGTGGAGGCCCGCAGCACATCGGCATACTGGCCAAGCCCGTTTTTGTACCTGAGCTCCGCTACCCGCAGGTGTTCCCGGGCGTCCGCAACCCCCGCAGCTACGGCCAGTATGTACCGCCGGGCACTGGAAATCATAAAAGCCGCCCTGACGACCTGAAAGGCAACTTCTTCCCGTTTCCGTTTCCACTCCTCATCCATGGCAACGGCCTCCGTTTTGGACATTGCCAGGCCGACGAAGGCTTTTTTGACAAACAGGGGCTGTTCAACGGTTAAGGAAAACTGATAGTCATTGACGGCGTCCGGATGGTTAAGGAGATCGGGAGCGAAGTCCTGCTGAGTGATCCGCTCCTGGTTGAGCTTCGACATGAAGGCCCAGCCGGGATTGGTCGTCCGGAGGTACCGCTCTTCTACGGAAACCCTGGGCAGCAGATAGCTGCGGGCGATGCCGACGTCTTTCTGCCGGGCGTCGCGGGCGCTCCGCTGGGCCCGAACTTCATGGTTTTCGTCCAGGGCCACCCGGATTGCCTCCTGAACTGTCAGTTTTCGCTCCTGTTCCTGGTTACCGGCCAGTCCAGCCGCCGGAAACGACAAGAAAAAAATGAACACCCAGAACAGAAAAGTGACCGTCGGTCCGGATATCCTCTGCTGCTGCTGTTTCATCTTCTTTTCCATGAGTGATCCGCAATGTTCATCATTTATGACTTTCCTTCCAAATAATCGATCAGCGGCTTCGTCATACAGGAATCTCCTATTTGAACTTATCTTTCGGCAACCAGCAACCCGGGGGCGGTAACGCGGACTGACGGGAACAGGCATTTGTAATTTTTCAACAAACATTACTGAATCAATGGTTTTACGGCTGGTTTGAATGATGCTTTTAAGGCTATATCCATTTTATCTAACCATTTTCTTAGATAAATCAGACGGACGAATAATGTAAGGATAGTACCTACAGGTTTATTTTGCTTTTAAAATAAATTTTTTTTAATTTACACCGGAATAAAACTTATATCAATATACTTTAATGAACAAAATCAGCGCCGCCTCCATAGCCATACTTTCAAGTACATTAACACAGTAGTTTTTGCATATCCTGTATTCCTTTTACCATCAAGTCCCGCTCCAGTCACCTCCCCATGTGGAATTAAGACGGGTTTGTTTCTGTTTTGCAGATTCTGCCCGCAAAGGAAGGTTTTCCACATTATTCCCGCTCCTCCCCTTGACTAAGAGCAGGATTCAATTTAAAGTAAATCCAATGTCTGATTCCATTTCCAAATCAAGTGCTACCTTTGTTGGTCCTTCGACAGGCTCAGGACAGGCTTATAATTGATAGTCCGTCATGGTGAGCTTGTCGAACCACGCCTCGTCGCCTCTGTCCCCCGCTGGCGGGGGTTGGGGGTGGTTGCCGCCGCGGTATCATCATTGATTTGAAAATGGAATAAGTCATAAAAGGAGATGCGGATGAAAAGAAGATATTTAAGCACAATAGCAGTATTTCTACTGATTACCGGTTTTTATGGATGGGCGAGTGCGAACGAAGCAATGAAGCAGGATGCGATGAACATGGTCGAAAAGGCGGGCAGACTAATTGAAGAGAAAGGTGATGCGGCATTAGCGGTAATCAGTGATCCCAAGGGAGAATTCATCGACCGGGAAAAGGCGCTTTACGTCTTCGTCTACAATAAGGATGTCGTAATTGTGGCTCACCCTTATCGTCCCGATCTGATCGGGCAACCGATGAAGTGGAAATTCGACGGCCGGGGAAAAATGTTTCATCATGAAATCGTCAAGAAAGCTCTGACCGAGGGCAGCGGCTGGACAAAGTACGTTTGGCAGAAACCGGTTTCCGTTGGCGAAGAGGTGAAATATCAGGCCATGTACGTCAAAAATTCCTATGCGAAACTCTTCCAGTACGGCGACAAGAAGTACATTGTCTGTTCGGGAATCTACGAAGAGTGAGACAAACACATGGAAACACCGGCTGCTGATCATCGCCTGCCTGCCTTGAGCAGGAATGCGCTTACCGTCCTGGAAAGGCGCTATTTGAAAAGGGACAGGGAAGGAAAATTTTTGGAAACTCCGGCCCGGATGTTCCGACGTGTGGCGGACAGTATCGCCGCGGCGGAGAAGATATTCTCCGCGAAAGCCGACATTCCAAAGCTTGCGGATCAATTTTACCAGATGATGGCGGCGCTGGAGTTTCTCCCCAATTCTCCGACGCTGATGAACGCCGGGCGTGACCTGGGTCAATTATCGGCTTGCTTCGTTTTGCCGGTGGGAGACTCCATGGAGGAAATTTTCGACGCCCTCAAATATACGGCTCTGATTCATAAGTCCGGCGGCGGTACCGGGTTTTCTTTCTCGCGGCTGCGTCCAGCCAATGATCTGGTCATGACTACCACCGGCATTTCCAGCGGCCCGATTTCCTTTATGCGTGTCTTTGACGCGGCCACAGAAACCATCAAGCAAGGCGGAACCCGTCGCGGGGCCAACATGGGCATCCTCCGGGTTGACCATCCCGACATCATGGACTTCATTATGTGCAAGGCGGGAAATGATATGCTGCACAATTTCAATATATCCGTCGGCTTGACAGAATCATTCATGGCGGCGGTGGAAAAAGATGAGAAATACGATCTTATCAATCCGCGCAATGGTCAATCCGTGGGAACTCTCAATGCACGCCGGGTTTTCGACCGGATCGTCCACCAGGCCTGGCAAAACGGCGAACCGGGCATTGTTTTTCTGGATCGTCTGAACCGGGACAACCCCACGCCGCATTTAGGCATGATCGAATCTACCAATCCCTGCGGAGAGCAGCCTCTGCTGCCCTATGAGTCCTGCAACCTGGGTTCAATCAATCTGGGAAAAATGGTGCAAGATGGAACCGTTGACTGGACGAGGCTGAAGGATGTGATTTACCTGTCTGTCCATTTTCTGGATAACGTTGTTGAGATCAATAAATATCCCCTTCCCGAGATCGCGGCCATCACGCTGGGCAATCGGAAAATCGGACTGGGAGTAATGGGTTGGGCCGACATGCTGATCATGCTGGGCATCTCTTATGATTCCGAAGAGGCCCGGCAACTGGCCGAAAAAGTTATGAAGTTCATCAATGATCAGGGGCACAGGGCATCGCGTGAACTGGCCCGCGAACGGGGAGCTTTTGCGAACTTCAAAAATTCCGTATACGATCAAAAAAGGGAACCGCCGATCCGGAATGCTACCGTGACCACCATTGCCCCGACGGGTACAATTTCCATTATCGCCAATGCCTCCTCGGGGATTGAACCGGTTTTTGCCGTGTCCTATGTGCGTCAGGTCATGGACAACGATATTCTTCTTGAAGTCCACCCCCTCTTTGAAAAGACGGCCAGGGAAAGGGGTTTCTATTCTCCGGAACTGATGCAACGCATCGCGAACCACGCAACGATTCGCGACATGGAAGAAATCCCTGCGGATATCCGGAAGATATTCATTACTGCGCATGATATTTCGCCGGAGGCGCATATCAGGATGCAGGCCGCCTTTCAGAAATATACGGACAATGCGGTCAGCAAAACGGTCAACTTTCCCCACAATGCAACCATTGACGATGTTGCCAAAGTCTTTCGGCTGGCCTACAAGCTGGACTGCAAAGGGGTCACCATTTATCGTGACGGCTCCAGACCTCTTCAGGTGCTCTGCCGCCGTCAAAGCCATTGATTCCGTCGCCAAATCAATGATACAGTCTCCCCGTCGGCGCATTCTTTCAGTGCAGGAAGCGAAAGAACGACTTCTGGAGCTGGGAAAAAAGCGCCAGGCTGATGCGATAGACGCCGCCGGCGTCCTTCATTATGTTTTTAAACATTTTGAGCTGCACAATATCGTTGAGGAAGGTAATCATCGCCGCGCGGATGAGGTAGTCGCCCCGGTCAAAGCCGGGGCAGACGTCGGCGATCACCCCTTTGAGCGTGAGCATCGCCTTTTGATAAAGCATGAGATCGGCGGAAAACACGACCCCGTTATAGGTAAAGCGCTCAAACAACGTTTCCAGCGTCGCCAGGACTCCTCCCGCCCTTCCGGACATTCCGGTAATCGCTTCGTCAATCAGTTTCATGGTTATTTGCTGCTGTTTCCCGTCCGCTGAAAGCTGACCCTTGGCCACGACATCCGACGCCCAGAAAACAACCTGTCTGTTGCCCATGATCAAACCGAGTGAAACGCCGACAAGCCCGAATCGCTCGATGAGCGTAAGTTTTCCCATCGTCCCCCAGTCGTAGAAGATGATTACCGGGTGATTGCCGGCGAAGGTGTAGGCGATATTGCCGGCGTGCGGATCGCCGTGAAAGATCGTTTCTTCGTTTAAATCCTGAATCGGCTTCAGAATGCACAACCGCGTCAATTTCTCCGCCAGAGACCGCTTTTGCCGGCCCGTCAACCCCGCCACGTCCGTGATTTTCCTTCCTTCAATCCTGGTCATGACCGTCATGTTCGGAGTGGAAACCGGAAGGCCGTACGGTATGATGACCGATCGATTTCCGGCGTAGTACGATCTTACCCTCTCCATGTTTTTCTGCTCCATGGCGAGGTTGACCTCGTTTTCGAGCAGATGCTTCACCCGATCAAGCGTTCCCCGGAAATTGAAGACACCGAGCTCCCAGTCTTTCCGGCGCGAATCCAGAAAATCGGCCAGACGCTCCAATAGCACCAGCTCTCCCGGCAGATTTTTCCTGACCGCCGGTTTCACCAGCTTGCAAACGGCGCGATAGTGTGCTCCGTTGGCAAGCTCGACTTTTGCGGGAATGACCGCGCACACGCTCGCCTCGGCAAGGATGCGCTTTTCGGGAATGACCGCGCAGGGAAGCGGGATGGCGGCAATTTCCCTGGCGAGCAAACCCTGCAAGGCGCGAAAGGTCAGCGTAACGATATTGTCTTCGAGATCGATTAGAACTTTTTTGAATTCCGGATCAATGTCCGGATCGCGACAGATGACCTGACCGAGTTTCTGGAAAGAGGGCATCTCCGCAACGAGGGTAAAGAGCCGTTTTCCCGGCGGAGTATCAGGATCGAGAAAGAGTTGATCGACGATTTTGTTGGCCAGCCGCGCAACAGGAAGCGACGAAATGATAAAGATTGTTCCCTCGACGACAGGGGCTTTGAACTTTGCGTAGCGCTCGGGGAGAAGGTTTCCAATCCCCGCAAACATGACGACCGCCGAGACTATTGCCGAGTATTCTCCTTCGGTCTTCGCTTTTTGAAGAAGGTTGATGATGCGTCGTCGAACAATCGCCCGGGACGGCGGCTTGCCAGCGTCCGCCGCCATAACCGCCATAAGCTTTCCCAGCAGCGCCATCTTTCGATTAATCCCGGCATCCGCCATTGCGAGTCTCCTTTCAGCTAAACGGTTTGCCGCAGGTATCCTCCGCTTATAAGTCCTGGTGTTCCTGGTATTTTTGATAAATAACACGCCAACCGGCTTTTCTCAATTAAAAATCCTTTTTACTCCTGTTCATCTTTTCCAGTTTTCTGTGTTAGAATATCAACATTCAGCGTATGCCGCAGTGACTAAATGATGAAGCGCCTCCGGCATACGCCGGATTCACTTAGCATCCGGCATTTTTACGAGGTTGCCATGATTGAGATAGATGGAAACTATGGCGAAGGTGGAGGACAGATACTGCGTACGGCTCTCGGCCTCTCCTGCCTTTATCAGGTCCCTTTTCGGATAGCCAATATCAGGAGGAGGCGGGAAAAACCGGGTCTCATGCCGCAGCATTTGACCGCGGTCAGAGCAGCGCAGATGATTTCCGGCGCTGCGGTGGCAGGTGACTTCAAGGGCTCCACCGATTTATCCTTTGCACCCAGCGGCCTGCGGGGAGGGCATATTTTTTATGACATCGGCACCGCAGGCTCCACCGCTCTTGTCCTGCAAACGCTTCTTCCCGCTCTTGCCTTCGGCTGTAATGCCAAGAGCGCCGTAACCCTCAAGGGAGGAACCCATGTGCCGTTCAGTCCGTCATTTCAATACCTAAATGAGGTATTTGCCCCCCTGCTGTCCATGCTGGGAATAAATGTTAAATTCAAAATCGTTTCCTATGGCTTTTATCCACGAGGCGGAGGAGAGGTGAGGATGGAAATCCACCCTGTAAAGAAAGTGAAGCCTCTGCTTCTCAGAGAAAGGGGAAGGATTATCGAGTTGACCGGTATTTCCGGAGTCGGCAACCTGCCTCTTTCCATCGCGGAAAGACAGAAAAAAGCAGCATTGGCCTCTATCGCCGGGCAAATAAAACCCGGTGCATCCCCCGTTCGCATCGACGTCCAAAATGTTCCCGGTCCCGCGCAGGGAACATTTATTTTTCTCAAAACGCAGTTCGAGTACGCGGCAGCCGGTTTTACAGCGCTGGGAGCCCGCGGCAAGCCGGCGGAAAAGGTCGGTCAGGAGGCGGCAGCGGATCTGGTCAACTTTTACACCAGCGGCGCTCCCGTAGACCGGCATCTGGCGGATCAGATCGTTCTTTATCTTGCGCTGTGCGAAGAAGAATCAGAGTTTGTCGTATCCGGCATTTCGCAGCATCTGCGGACGAACTTATGGGTGATCAGCCGTTTTCATAATTTAAAATACAGCATCGACGGCGAGGAGGGACAGGCCGGCAGAGTAAGGATAAAGAAAAAATAAGCCGGTTTTTTTAAAACGGCGCTTTCCCCCTGATAAGAATTACGGGCCCATCTTCCAGCGCACGCTGCTTTCCATCATCCCCTTCAGGCTCGACCACCCATTCATAAAGTTCTTTGGCATCCTGCAGGATTGGCTGCCGGGGATTCCGATAGTACTTGCTTTGCATTTCCTCATCGTAGAGACCTATGCAGCCGTGTGAAGCCGGATAACCGGGGACGTCCCGGCCGTGAATCCAATAGGCCACTCCGCCTCTGCTGGTAAAAAATTTCAGGGCATAATGCATCGGATAGGGTGTATTTGTTTTTCCGATTTTGTACAGCGATGATTTGTGATTTTTGCTGACGGCGGTAATCCTGAACAGGCCGGCGGGGGTTTGATTGTCTTTCCGGCCGGAGGCGATGGGAAAGGACATGACGAGGTGGCCGTACTCATAAGCGCCCAGGAATTGTTCTTCCAGTTCAACGAGAATAAATTTGGCATCCGCCGACGCAGCGGGATAGAAAAGGGGCAGGGGGGTAAAATCCTCGATATCCTCCAGCATCTTCGGTACTTTCAGGGACTTGCCGGCATAGAGGTGGCGCCGGTCGATGCGATTAAACCGGAGAACATCCTGCCAGTAGACACCGAAGAGCGCTTCCGGCGATTCACCGCTCTTTAAGCGGCGGCATTCATACTCTATTTCTACATCGCTCGGGTAATTCATCCTGCAAAGAGAAGGAATTCTCTGCTTTGCGGCCCAGGCCTCAGGCAAAATGAGAAAGGCGAAAAGAAGCAGGACGATGAAGGCTATCGGCACAGGGGTGACATTGCCCGTTGGACGCATAAACTTTTTTGCCACCTCAACTTCCACTGGATTTGCAGTTTTGTAAATGTTGTATATACTAACAACAATAGGCGCGTGAAGTCAATACAAGGAAAGATTTTATGTTCACGGCTTTCTTAATCAATGATCCTTCAGGCGATCCCGGCGTTTACCTGGAATTCAAATACCGCCGGGAGGTTTTTTTGTTTGATCTGGGGGAATTACAGCGTCTGCCGCCAAAGCAGATACGCAAAATAACACATATATTTGTCTCCCATACGCATATGGATCATTTTATCGGCTTCGACCACCTGCTGCGTATTTGCCTCGGACGAAACCAGCACATTTCTCTTTTCGGACCGCCGGGTTTTCTGGCCAATGTAGAGAGCAAACTGGGAGCCTATACATGGAATCTTGTTCAAAATTACACCAATGATTTTGAACTGGCGGTCACGGAAATTCATAGCACCCATCACATAAAGAGGCATTACCGCTGCCGCAGCGCTTTTCATCCCGAAGACGAAGAGGTGTCCGCCGTGCCCACAACAAGACTTATGGAGGAGGAGGCGTTTTTTGTGCGGTACGCTTTTCTTGATCACAGCATCCCCTGCCTCGCTTTCAGCATAGAAGAGAAGAGCCGCCTGAACATCAAAAAAAACGTTCTGAGCGCAATGGGGCTGCCGACAGGCGCCTGGCTTACCGGGCTCAAAGAACAGATAATGAAGAATGAATCCGCCGAATCACCGGTGCGTGTATGGTGGAAAAACGAAGAAGGCACGGTGGAGGAAAAGTTTGTTCCCCTCGGTGTGCTGCAGGAAAAAGCGGTAAAGATTACCGCCGGACAAAAGGTGTGCTACGTTACCGACGCCGTCTGGAGCGACGGAAATGTGGAAAAAATCGTGCAATTGGCCGGCGGTGCGGAGCTGTTGTTTATTGAAGCGCCTTTCCTGCAGGAAGATGCGGCAAACGCCGCCGGAAAACATCATCTCACCGCACATCAGGCCGGTACTCTGGCGTCGATGGCGGGCGTTAAACGTCTGATCATCTTTCATTTTTCGCCGAAGTACAAAGGCCAAAGCGATGCACTGCAAAAAGAGGCTCGAAATGCTTTTCACTCCGGCGTCTCTTGTGCTGATGAACAGGCTGGAAAAGACAACGCGGGATAAGCCGGCGGCGGCAACTTTTCTAATTTCCCGGCTGCAGTGTAACTGCGACTTCCAACTGCCCGCCATCGCGCTGCACCGTCAGTTTCAATGTATCGCCTACGGCATGGTCGTCTAAACGCGCCAGAAGCTTGCTGACCGTATCCACCGGCTTGCCGTTCACAGCAATGATAATGTCCCCCGGAACAATTTCTCCTTCCCGGCTTACATCTGCTCCCTTCAGTCCGGCTTTTTCCGCCGCCGAACCCGGAGACACCTTCAGGATTGCCACTCCGCTAACACGCAAAAAGGCCTTCAGACGTTCGTTGAGCCCTTCATCCACTTCAATGCCGAGGGCCGGCCGGATATACTTTCCGCTGTGAATAAGCTGCGGCACTACGCGATTCACGGTATCGACCGGCACAGCAAAGCCGATGCCGGCGCTGGCCCCGCTGGGACTATAGATAGCCGTAGTAATGCCGATAAGGCGTCCGGCGGAGTCGAGCAGCGGTCCTCCCGAATTGCCGGGGTTGATGGCGGCATCGGTTTGAATCAAATGCTCAATGGCGACGCCATTGCCGCTGAGAGAACGGTCGAGAGCAGAGATAATCCCGGTGGTCAGCGTCCAGTCCAGTCCAAAAGGGTTGCCGATGGCGAATACCCGCTGACCCACTTTCAGGTCATGGCTTGTTCCCAGCGGCACCGGGGGAGGAGGTTGGAAACCCACGCCGATTCTCAGCACGGCGATATCGTGGGCCGGGCTCGCTCCGACGAGAGCGGCTTTGTAGTCGCGTCCATCGCTGAGTTTCACTATAGCCTCGCTGGCATTCTCGATAACGTGAAAGTTAGTGATCACGTGTCCGGCGCTGTCCCATATGAAGCCGGAACCGGTGCCGCGCGGAACCGAGAACACGTTGCGCGTCCAGAAGTCTCTCACCAGGGCCTTCGTGGTAATGAAGACAACCGAACCGCGCGATCGTTCAAACAGTTCAATTGTCGCTTTCTCATCGGCGGCCAGATCGCCGCGGGCCGTAACGGCGCGGGGCGAGGCATCCATCTTTGGTGTAAACCAATAACGGATATGGGGGAAGCTTCTCCAGAGCAGTATCAACAAAATGCAGGCAAGGATAATCCAAAAAATACGGGTGATCGACCGGTTTTGCATTGGTTCATCTCCATAAAGAACCGGCTGAAATATTATGCCGGATCATGTAAAAAATTGAATCTGTAAGGATACGCCTCGACGGGCTCAAGAAAAGAGGCGCCCCGGCAGCCGGGAGCATGATCTCCCGCAATCCACCGCCGTCAAAAACGCCGCGACCTCCCGGCAGGTGGAGTTTCGTTATTTAATACTGGCCATTTTCAGCGCACGGCCCTTAAAATAATTAAGATTGTTCGATTGGCGAATCATCAGTTTTTGCACGGCTGCCGGCCCGCCGCCATGAGATGATTCTGTCGGAACAATTGATCCTTGTCCGACCAGGTATTCCACAAGCCGCATAATACGCACTCTGTTTTCCGTCGATATATCAGCCCTGCCTTTAAAGTACTTATCCACATACTGCGCAATTTCCGGATTATCGAAGTCTTTTTGACTGGGCACGGTGCAGATTACCCCGCCGGCAATTTCGCAAGCCAGTTTGGAGGCCACCCACACGGCATCCACAGCCTGCAGCTTGGCTGCATTCACCAGCAGGTCATCGGGAAGATATACCCCCGATGCCGTAGCCTTCGCCTTATATCCGGCGGCGATGGCGGCGCCAAAAGCCAGCGCGGATTGAAAAGACATTTCTACGATCTTATCCCGAATATGGCTCAATTTATCGCAGCCGTTGTATTCCGCGGCCACGGCCGCCGCCCCGTAAGTGAGATCACAATGGCCGGATTTACAGCCCGCGGTCGCCAGGCGTTGAAAAGTGCCGAATGTCGCCGCCATGGCTCCGGCAAATTCATATTCGCCGCACATGAATACTCTTTCCCGGGGAATGAAAACGTCGTTAAATACTACCAGGGTCGAGCCGTGAACCCCGTATTCAAAATTACCGAAATCCATCTCGTCTTTTTCCAATAAACGGCGTGCATTGGGGGCCGGCGTTTCGGCAATATGAATCATCCCCGGTGCATTGGACGGCACAGCAAAAGCCACCGCAAACTCTTTTTCATCTTCTTTCATTGACGTCGTCGGTACTACAAGGTTGAAGTGGGCCAGCGCCGCTCCTGATTGATGCGCCTTGGCGCCACGAACAACGATGCCGTCTTCCCGCTCTTCGATCACCCGCAAGTAGACATCCGGGTCCGCTTGCTGACCGGGGCCCAGAGACCTGTCGCCTTTAGCATCGGTTACCATTCCGCTGCAGGTCAGATCCTCGTCCTGCACATAGCTTAGAAATTTAAGGAACCGGTGATGATAATCGGTTCCTTTTTTCCTATCGATATCATAGGTGAGAGCATATAAAGTGTTCAGCGCCGCCGTACCGACGCAGCGGGCGCCGACGCATGCGCCGTGAAAAGGCGTCAGAAATTTACTCAATTCACATCTCTTGATCAGATCTTCCGGAGACTGGCAGATGTGCAGGAACCGGTTGATCATCTTACCGGTGAACGGCGATTTAACGGTCATCAGATTTTCGTTTTCCGTTTCCTTCGCCATCCTGTAAGTCAGGGCGACGGAATTTAACGTGGGAGCAAAGGTTGGATGATCTGCTACCTGGTCGATCTTCTTCCCGTACGCGTATACTACGGGATTTAATCTTCTGATGCTGTCTTTGTATTCCTGGGCAGTTTTCATAATCTACGCTCCATCGCCGGGCAACGCACCACACTGCAGGCGTTCGTCGCCTTCAATCCCGACGGAGGACTTCCGCCGGGTAAAAAAGGGCAGGATTAATTTTAATTTACGGTTATTTTTTTTCTTCAGCCTTTTCAGGTGCTTTTTTGGTAAACCGCATACACCCTTTGGCGTCTGTTTCGGGGGACAATTTTGCATTGAAGCAAAGGTTCTGCTTGCCGCCGCAAACATAAACTCCGGCGCTACTCTTGATTAACAAACTGCATTCACCACAAGTCGGCATTGTGTTTTCCTTTCCCGGCATTCTGGCCGTGCCTTATTTGGCAGCATCGTAAAAAGGCCGGATGCTGCGTTGTGCTTCATCCTTCGTCACTGCGGCATACGATAAGTATGCCGCATTCCTCATGATTCGCACGCCTTGCCTGCGGCCTTTTTACGATGCTGTCTGTAAATGGCCACTTTTAAGACTTTTTACGAGTCCACCTTATTTAATCAGATTATCTTTTCCGCCGGCAAAGTATAAGGGAAAATTTTCTTTGCTGTCAAGGTCAATTACCGGTTTCCCGGCAGGACATCAACCGCCGCCGGCCGGTAATTATTCCATTTCTAAATCACCGAATTATGTGTTGCTTATTTTTATTACTTTCTATACCTTACGTCATCTTCAATTCGCAGCCAACTTAAAACACCACAGGATTGAGCATGACATACAAAATTTTGGGCATCTCCGGCTCACCTATCAAAGAAGGCAATGTAGAAACTTTTTTGAACCACGCAGTCGCCGGGCTGAAGGCGAAAAATGTTGAACACGACGTTTTCCATCTGTCCGGTCTCAAAATCCGCGACTGCAGACACTGCAATTACTGCCTCACCAGACAGGCGCCCGGCAAATACTGCTCTCTCCAGGATGATGCACAGGCTGTTTTTGAAAAGGCCGAAGCAGCGGACATTATCGTGTTGGCTAGTCCCGTTTATTTCATGCGGACATCAGGATATATGGCGACGCTGATCGACCGTTTTCGGGTTTTCGTCTTCGGCAATCTGACGGCCGGCCGCCTGAAAAACAAAATCGGCGTAAGTATGGCCGTCTCCTGGCTTCGTCAGGGCGGCATCGAGCTGACGCATCTTTCGCATATTACCACTTTTCTGGGACTAGAAATGATTCCGGCCAGCGTGCATAGAGGTGTCAGCCCCCTCGGTGCTTCGGCTTATGCGAGCCCCCAGGGATCGGGCGACTTCGACCCGCAGGTTACCCTGGGCATCGAAAACGATGAAGAAGGCATTAAATCCGCACGGCTGATTATGAGGCGGGCGATGGAGTTGGCAAAGTTAGTCAAAAAATAATTACTGCGGCTTGAATCCAAACCGTCCTTTAGCCTTTAACCTTTGACCTTCAGCCCCCCAGTCTTCAGCCTTCAGCCTTGTTTCCTGACTTCATGGTTTTTCAAAGTGATGGTAGTCTTTCGGCTGCTCGAAATTGCCTCCCCAGTGCCAGCCGCGTTTTAAAAATTCCCGGACAACAGGATGATCAGGGTCAATGGTTCCCGCTGTTCCCGGTTGATAAACAGCGCCCCGCGGGGCTATCTCTCCGTTGGGATAGATTACCGGATTTTGCACGGGATTGATGTCGACGGCACGCCCCAGGGAATGCATCGACAATTTGGTCGTCCCTTCAATTACGCGGAAATTGAAACCGGACGAATTATTGGCGGCCATTGATCGGTAGTCGTCCCACTGATATTCGACAATGGGGATGACACTGCCCACAGGAAATTTCAGTTTTTCGATCAGCGCAAATATTTCAGCAACATCATCTTCCAGTTCCCTGTTGACCACTATCTGCCCCTGATGCTTTTTGCCGTCAAAGGAATAATAGAAAACATCGAGGAAGGCCAGCGTGTCAATTATTTCATCCGGTGCTATCGTCCCGGCAACGGCGTCCCCAAAACTCAGAGCGCTGTCAATAATAACGGAGCTTTTATTATTCATGTTCATTATTTATCCTTAATAGAATTCGGGTTTGCGCGATAAGAACAAGGGTTTGCAACCCCTTGTTCTATTATTTTACTCATCATCTGTTCCGAGAACGATACTTCCGCATAGATGTTGCGAATGCTTTGACCATCCAGCCGGTTGAAATTCATTTCCCGCGGCGTGATGATGACTCCCGCCATGTCTATCGTCCCCGGAGAAACGAAAATCCTTTGCTCGCCTTCCAGAAAAAAAGCATCCGGGCGGTGCTTGGCGCGAAAGAAAATCATTATCCGCCAGACGCCGTTGGCGTGAGAGCAAAGAACATTAATCATGGGCTCATCGCTTGCGGCAACGATGTTCTGCGCTGCCTTCATCAGGCGATTAAATTGTTCTAACAGCAATTCCTTATCATTTCCATGCAGCACCAGAACGGCCCGGTCTGACTTCTCGGCGCGATAAACCTGCACGCCGGAGTCTTTGATTATCCTGAAATCTTCGGGAAAGGCTTCCGGCAGCGGCAAAAGCCCGGCCGGAATGGCCTGAAAATGCAGGTGATCGGGAGCCGACGCCCCGCAAGCCGGTCCGTTGTAGAACACGACAAAATCAGGCGACATATCCGCAGCCAGGTCCAAAAGGCTACCTATCGAGGCTGCAATAGCCTGCGGCTGGTGCTGCCTGTGCACAATGGTAAAATGTTTTTCAAAAATCGGCGCGGGATTGCAGAGGATCAAATACTCCTGATGATAAAGGATTCCTTTCTGTTCGCCGGGCAGATTACGGCTGCATAAAAAACAGGGTCTTTTTTTAATTGATTGAGGGTCAACAAAGGCTCCGGAGCTGACGGAGCGGGCGGGATTGAATTGTACGCGTACTTCATAGCCGTCGCAGCAATGAGCTTTTGTCTTAATTTTGGCCAGGCCTGCATAGGCTGCGGCCAGCCCGGGCCAGGTTTTCTTTTGATCTTCTATGAGCTTTAGACAAAGCTCGCCGAGTTTTATCCCGCCGTCTGCGGAAAATGTTGTGAAAATCTGATTATTCAATTACGCTCCATCTTATTCATTATTGACAGCGTTGTATATAGGCCGCAGGCAAGGCGCGCGAATACTGAGAAACAAGGCGTACTTAGCGTACGTCGCAGTGACGAAGGATGAAGCGCAACGCAGCATCCGGCCTTTTTACGACGCTGTCATTTTCTGCCGCGCCCTGATCTCCAGAGTGCGCAGTTTATCTTTATAAAAATCGTTGCGATTCTGTTTTTCCACGGAAAGGGCGGCGTCTGTGTTGTCCAGCCAGCGGCGGCAAAGATACAGACTTTGATAAATACGCCCGATTTTATATTCGCGCGCAATCCTCAGCGCCATCGCATAATCTTCTCCGTAGCCCACATTGGGAAAGCCGATTTGCCGTAAAACAGCCGTACTGAAGGCACGGGGCGCCCCCAGGCCGTTGACGCGCAGAGCATTATTGTGGCCGTTGGCTGCCGTCCATTCGCGATGATCAATCAACCCCGGCGGAATCTCCTGCAAACGCTCGTTGACTATCGTATATGAACCGATCACCATCGCATAGTCGCCCTTTTGCAGGGTATCGACGATAATTTGCAGCGTCTCCGGAGAAGAGTAGAGATCGTCGGAATCGAGCTGCACGGCATACCGTCCGCAGCAGGAGGAATAAATTGCTTCATTCCAGCAGCCGCCGATGTTAAGATCGCGGCGCTGCGGAATCAGGTGTTGAATTTTCGAATTCAGGGCGGCCAGTTTCTGAACTGTTTTTGTTGTGCCGTCGGTGGAATGATTATCCACGATAATGATATTGAAATCGAAGTTTGTCTGTTGGGCCAGTGCGCTTTGCAGCGCATCCTCAATGGTCTTGCGCCGATTGAACACCGGAATGACTATACTGGCCTCTACGGGAAAACTCTCATCCGCCGGACCTGCTTTTTTAGTGCGGGCGGTTAAATAAGCACCGCACAGTTTTAAATAATTTGTCGCCAGTTTTTCGAGCTTTTTCTGCCTCGCGAAATTCCGGGCGGCAACATAGGCGAAATGCGCTTCTTCCTCTTCATTTTTCCCCTTTTCCACAGCTTCCCTCTTTGCCGCCACGGTATAAAGGCATTCCGGAATATGGAATATTGGATAATCGAGGGAGATTTTGAGCCGCAAGTCGTAAAAAGCCAAAGCTGGATCCTGCGGCATGGCGCCTTGCTTTTGGAGAGCAGCTTGCAAAGCGGCCGCCGAAAAAAGCAAAACGTCGCCAAAATTAAAATCGTCACGAATACTGCCCGGCTGATAATCGATGAGGAGACGGGGAATCAGTTCATTTTCTTCTTCCAGAAAATAGTCCGTGTAAATAAGACCTGCCTGAGAATCTGCGGCAACCTGCATCAGGCGGCGGAGGGCGCCGTCATCAATTCGAATTTCCTTTCCGGCGGCAACAACGAGCAGATACCGTTTTGTGAGTTTTTGCAGAAAGGTGGATAAATTTTTGATCTCCTGGAGAGGATTTTCGTTGATCCGGTCGAAGGGTGCTGCAGGCTCCGTTTTATCGAGAACGTACAGCACATATCCGCCGCATTTATAAAAAGATGGATTCATGATTATCGAGCAATGCTTCCGGACAACCATTTAAAAGCCGGACATCATTTGATTGAATGCTTTTTCCGCAGTGTCCTCGGCCAGTTTCACGAACGCGGTTTTCCTCGTTGCCGGCAGTGTGTTTACATCACCGCTGACATTGTAATCGACTGTTCCGTTGAGGCCCTGCGTTTTCCAGATGTCCTTGCCGCTTTCTTTATCCCGGAAAGTCAATTCCAGGGTCATTGTTGCGCGCTCCTCCGCCACTATTGTCGATTGGCGGTAGGAAAGTGGAGACGTCGTAATAGCGGCAATGCTGCCCTTGACGACCGCATCCGCCGCTTCTTCCGTCTCGACAACTTTAAACCGCTGAGTTTGAATAAACTGGTCGATGAAAGCCGTACGCACATAATTTTCCACATCGGCGTAGGGCGTTTTATTATCAAACTGCGCTACATAAATTTTCGAAATTTTTTTGTCGATGTATTCACCCTGTGGGGAAAAGGCGTAACCGCAGGCAATGACAGTGGCGAAAAAACAGCAGAGCAATAATGCCCTGAACAGGGGCTGTCCGGGTAACTTTTTCATAATCAAACCTCTTTACGAAGCAACAACAATGTTGACCAGCTTTTTGGGTACGTAAATTACTTTCACAATTTTTGCGTTATTAGTCAGCGCCACTATCTTCTCATCGGCCAGCGCATCGGCTTTGATTTTTTCCGCATCCTCATCGACGGGCACCGTCATCCGGCTGCGCAGCTTGCCGTTGATTTGCACAACGATCGTCATCGCTTCTTCACTGGCGATGGCCGGATCAAATGTCGGCCAGGCGACATCAGCCACGGATGTCTCATGTCCCAACATTTGCCAGAGCTCTTCCGTCATATGCGGCACAATCGGGGCAAGCAGCAGCACCGCCGCTTCCAGCGCTTCGCGAATCACCGCCAATGCGGTTTTATTCTCCGCCGCGGGGCGATTGACGGCATAAATGGCGTTGACCAGTTCCATAACCGCACTGATGGCCGTATTGAAGTGGAAACGGTCTTCGATGTCCGTCGTGACCTTGCGAATGGTCTGATGCGTCTTTCTCCGCAAAGCCTTGAGATCGCCCTCCAGGGCAACATTTTCCAGTGCCGCCGGGACTGCTTGAATATCTTCCAGATAATCATCAAAGATTCGCCACAGGCGGTTCAGGAAGCGGAACGATCCGTCAACGCCCTGATCGCTCCATTCGAGGTCTTTCTCCGGCGGTGCGGCAAACAGGCAGAATATTCGCGCCGTATCGGCTCCATAGTTTTGCACCAGATAATCCGGATCGATCACGTTTTTGAGTGACTTGGACATTTTTTCCGTTTTGCCGATGATAACATCCTGGCCGCAGATATGGCACTTTCCGTCAGCTGCCTGCTCCGGGAAAAGATAGCCATGCTCTTTGCATTTCATTGTTTCCTTGCAGACCATGCCCTGGGTCAGCAGATTGGTGAATGGTTCATCCACGCCGATCAAGCCGAAGTCGCGCAGCACCTTGGTATAGAACCGCGCGTAGAGCAGATGCAGAATTGCATGCTCAATGCCGCCGATGTACTGATCCACCGGCATCCAGTAATCCAGCGCCTTGCGGTCCAGACCGGGCTTGACGTTATGATCCGGGCAGCAATAGCGGTCGAAATACCAGGACGATTCTACGAACGTATCCATCGTGTCGGTCTCGCGCTTGGCCTGTCCGCCGCAGTTGGGGCAGGTGGTTTCGACAAACTCGGAAAGCGCCGCGAGCGGCGAGCCGCCTTCCGGTCTGAAGACTACATTTTCCGGGAGCACTACCGGCAGGTCTTCTTCTTTGACGGGTACAATTCCGCATTTATCGCAGTTGATCATGGGAATGGGCGCGCCCCAGTAACGCTGGCGCGAGATACCCCAGTCGCGCAGACGGTATTGAATCGTCCGCTTGCCTTTTCCCTCAGCCTCCAGAAAATCGGCGATGGCCTCCAGCACTTTGGTGTTTACCATGCCGTTGAACTGGCCCGAATTGACTAAGACGCCTTCATCCACGTAGGCTTCCGTCATTTTTTCCGCCTCGAGCTCTCTATCTTTGGGCTGAATAACTACTATCAACGGCAGGTTGAATTTCTTGGCGAACTCGAAGTCGCGCTGGTCGTGCGTGGGAACAGCCATGACGCAGCCGGTGCCGTAATCGGCCAGAACAAAGTTGGCGGCGAAGATGGGCATTTCCCGACCGGTGAGCGGGTTTTTACAGTAGGAATCGAGAAACAGGCCTTCCTTTTCATAATATTCGGAGGTCCGCATCAGTTTATCCTGCTTTTTGACTTTTTCCACAAACTGCCGGACATCTTTTTCGCAGGGTTTCCCTGACGCCAGTTGCATCACTAGAGGATGTTCGGCGGCCACCAGCATGAACGTCGCCCCGAAGAGGGTATCCTGCCGGGTCGTGAATACTTTAATCGCACCTTCCGAACCCACCATCGGAAAATCTACTTCACAGCCGTAGCTCTTGCCGATCCAGTTTTTTTGCATAGTCATGACGCGCTCCGGCCAGCCGGGAAGCTTGTCGCAGTATTCCAGCAGTTCTTCGATGTAGGCGGTGATTTTGAAAAACCACTGATCCAGGACTTTTTCCGTCACTTCCGTGCCGCAGCGCCAGCACAGGCCGCCTTCGACCTGCTCGTTGGCCAGCACCGTGTCGCACTTGGTACAGAAATTAACACTGGAGCGTTTTTTATAGGCCAGGCCTTTTTCGTACATCCAGATAAAGAAGAGCTGTTCCCAGCGGTAGTATTCCGGTTCGCAAGTGGCAACTTCCCGATCCCAGTCATAGCTGAAGCCCATGCGCTTGAGCTGCTTCTTCATGTGATCGATGTTTTCATGGGTCCATTTTGATGGATGGATTTTGTGTTCGATGGCGGCGTTTTCGGCGGGCATGCCGAAGGCGTCCCAGCCGATTGGGTGCAGAACATTAAAGCCTTTCATGCGCTTATAACGGGCGACAACATCACCGATGGTATAATTGCGGACGTGGCCGATATGAATTTTACCGGAAGGATAGGGAAACATTTCCAGCAGATAGTATTTTTTCTTTTGCGGGTCTTCCGTAACTTTAAAAGTTTGTTCTTCTTCCCACTTTTTTTGCCATTTCTCTTCAATTTTTAGAGGTTCGTACTTTGTAGTCATAACTTGCTCCGGAAACGAATATATATGGGTTTGTCTGATGCCAATTCAATGATGATACCGCGGCGGCAACCACCCCCTACCCCCGCCGGCGGGGGACAGGGCAACGAGGCGTGGCTCGACAAGCTCACCATGACTGACTATGAATTATAAGCTTGTCCTGAGCCTGCCGAAGGACCGCTCAAGGCAGCGTTTGAATTGGAAATGGCATAGCATATGAGAGACATGCTTGCAATGCCTTTATCGCTGCAATCTTCAATAGATGAGAATTGTTTGGTGGTGCGGGCCCGGCGGCTCCGGCAATCAAATTTTATTTGCAGCGAGTTTTCTTATGCAACGCCCCGCCAGTTCCCGGAGAACCGGCAGCGTTTCGACAGAGGCTGCGGCTGCCAATAAATTATTGATGCCGTGGTCGATATGCTGCAGAAAATCCGGTTTGTTTTTTTTCAGTCCCAAAAAGCCGTACGCCCCCAGTGCCTGCATCAGCCTTTGCGCCGAAGCCTCCCGGAAATTATTTAGAAACTCATTACGACTGTAAGAAGGTTTCATCAGGTCATAATAAAAGGAGATGAGCTCATCCTGCTGCCTCACTGTAAAGTCAACGTAGGGATCGCAAATCAGCGAACCCAGATCATAAAACAGGCAGCCCCGGCGCATGCCCTGAAAATCAATCAGCACCGCCCGGCCGTTTTTCAGCATGATATTCTGCGACTGCAAATCACGATGAATCAGGGACGGTTCCATTTTTTGCAGGCGGCCGGTCAAATCGTTTAATTCCTGCTCCAAATCCCGAATATACGACGGAGAAAGTTCCAGTCGGCAGATGGCGCCGACAAAGTTTTCGAGAAAATAATTCTGTTCCCAGCGATACAGCTTTTCGCTGTAGCTCTCCGCCAGCTGCAAACCCGATGGTAGTTGAGCCAGATCAAAAGCATGCAGCTTGCGGATTTGCCGCAATACCTGAAAATAATACTCCCGGCGCTGCTCCCAGGGCGAAGACCTTTGCGACCATAAATCAATATCGCCCAAATCATCGAGCAGCAGAAAATGAAGATGAGCGTCCTGCGCAATGATTCGTGGTACGCAGACTCCGATGCCCGCCAGAAACTCATTGATTCCCGCCCAGCAGGAGTTTTCCGCAACGTCGGTGCCATAGTGCATAAAAATAAAACTCGATTGATCCGGCAGCACAACCCGGGAAAAACTGCGGTCGGAACCGCCTTTCTTGATGGGTGTCATTTCCCACTCGGGAGCTCCTAAATTACTTCTTAAAAATTCTTTTATTGCTTCGTCTATAAGTTCCATGTTTTTGTCATTACCCGGCTTGATGGGATATTATTTTGTCATTGCGAAACGCCTCTCAGGCGTTGTGGCAATCTAAAATTTTTCTTGATGACCTCCCTTATCTCATCGTCATTCACAAGAGAATGACAGAGTTTATATTAATCGAACAAGGGGCTGCAACCCCTTGTTCTGTCACTCAGAAACATGCGTCTTTTAGTTTATTATATTCCTCAATCGTTCCCAGGTCATACCAATAACCGTCGTCGATCACCACGCCGGCCACGGCCCGGGGATTCTCCTCGATCATTGCCACCAGAGGCGGCACGATTGATTCTATCTTGCCTGCGGTGAGCCGCTTCAGAAACGATTTTTCCACAATATAAATTCCGGCAAAAAGGCAGCTCTGCACTCCCGGATTTTTTAAAATATGCCGCATATCGCAGATAAAACCGTTTTGGTCGATGTTGACATTCAAGAGCGGCCCTTGGGAGCGCAGCACCAGCGTAACTTCCGACTTGCCGGACGTGTGCCGCTCCAGCAAAGGTCCCAGCGGCAGGCTGCTGATAATATCGCCGTTGTACACGATTATGCGGTCATCCTCAGAGATCAGGTCTTCAATATTCTTGATGCCTCCGGCCGTATCCAGCAGGATCGGTTCATGGCGGAATGTTATCGGGAGCCCTTGCCAGTTGCCTTCCGGGAAAACCTCGGCGTATCTTCCGGCGCAGTGATGGGTATTGACGATGAACCGCTGCACGCCGACGGCTTGCAGATGCTCCATCGCATACGTAATAATCGGTCTGCCGCCGATGGGCAGCAGCGGCTTGGGCGTGTTTTCGGTAAGCGGCCGGAGCCTCGTGCCCAACCCCGCCCCGAGAATGAAGGCTGTATTGATTTGTCCAGTTGTTGTCATTTCACCTTCGTCTTTATTTTGATTCTCTCCCCCGCAACCATAAAGTTGTCTTTTCCGAGGTGATGAATTGTCTCCGGATTTTTAACCTTGGGATCAATCCAAGCCTTAACCACCTCCACGACAAAAAGACCGTATTTGGCAACCATCTTCGTATCGGCCACCCGGCACTCGAAATTGGCATAGCACTCGTCAATAAGAGGCGCACCCACCAGAGAAGCCGGCTTCGGCGTCAGACCGAATTTTTCCAATTTGTTTACCTTATCGCCATGAACATTGCCACAGCCAACAACTTTTTGTGCAATCTGCACCGTGGGAATGTTGATGACGCACTCCTTGGAGGCCTTCAACAAACCGAAAGAGTAATTCTGGTCGCTCATGACCAGTCCTACCAGCGGCGGCTCAAAATCTATCATCGTGTGCCACGACATCGTCATAATGTTTGATTTTTCCTTACGGGCGGTCGTGACCATAATAACCGGCCCCGATTCCAGTAAACTGTAAACCTTGGAAAGAGGTAATGATTTCTTCGCCATTGCAATACCTTCCTGCAAATATGATTGATGTTTGACGCTGTTTTAATTAATGATTTTATCTTTCAAGTCCCCCTTTCGTAAAGGGGGAGATAGGGGGATTTCTTATTGCCCTTCATCAATTTTTGTTCGTTTCCCGGACTGCAGAATCTCCGCCAGCGTTTTGCTGTCCGCGCCGAAGTAAACTTTGCCGCCTGTCTTCACTATGGGACGGCGGATTAAACGCGGCTCTTGCATCATAAGCTTGATCAAATCATCGTCAGCAAGTTTTTCCTGAGCCAGCCCCAGCTTTTTGAAAGCGGGGGAGCGAAAGCTGAACATAGCCGCAGCCGGCTGTCCCTGCAACAGCGCCTCGATTTCCGCGCGTGTAAAAGGCGCCTTAAAAAAATCCCTTTCGTCGATTTCTACATTCTTTTGCAAGAGAAACTCTCTTGTTTTCCGGCAGGTGGTTCATCTGTTCCAGCAGAAAAATTCAACTTTCATTATTCTTCCTCCTTTTTCTTTCTTGTTCTACCGGCCATCCCTATTTCTTTTCCAATTTTGGCAGCATAGCTTCCAGCAATTCATAGTCCCCCAAATACGCCTGCATCAGGCTTTTCCAGAGGCGTCCGTGATTGGGCACGGCAAAATGAAGCAGTTCATGGACGATAACATAATCACCAAGTTTCCGATCCATCTTCAACAATTCGGCATTAAAAATCAGCAGACGACTGGTGACGGTGAATGACGCCCATTTATTTTTCATCACGCGGATGGAAATTACGCGCACATCCACATCAATTTTTTTCGCCCATTCGCGGACACGCGTCTTAAATTCTTCCTTGCTTTGCCATTTTTTCATACGCTGCGCGCCTTCACCATTAAATTCAACAAATGATCAACGATGGTTTTGATTTTAGCCGGTTCGTCAATCTCCGCATAAAGGGCAAACGTCATCTTCTGCCGAACTTCGCGCAGTTCTTTTTCGCTTGCCGCCCAGTTGGGATGTTCCACAAAAGCGACTTTAATCTTTTGGCTTATTGTTTCCGCCTGAGAAATGCCCGCCTCCGTCAATGTCGAATAGACGAAATAAGTCAGGCCGTCGAACCCCTTTTCCGTCTGTTCCTTTTTTCGCCGTTCATTCGCTGCGATTTCTTGCAGAAGTTTTTCCACTGCTTCCGCCGTCGCCAGTTGCCGGTCTTCGTACTTTTCCTGCACCGCTTTGGCGCGTTCGGCCATTCCTATCCAGTAGGGATCGTCGCTTTCTTCCGTGGCAATTTTTTCAATCGTCTTAATCAGATTAATGACTTTGGTATTTAAATCAGTCTGCTGTTCCTTAATAATCGTAATCGTTGCCGGTGTGATTTCAATAAACTGTGTGACAGCCTGGAGCCTGTTCGTATCTATGTGCTTTTGCACCAGCTCGTTGGTCTTTTTCTGAAAATCGCGATCAACGTAAATATTCTTTGCATACGCTTTGCGGACAACGGCATAGATGCCGGAGAGCGTCGCGTAATCGTCAAGATACGGACGCAGAAAAGCATCCGGCGAAATGATTTCATAGAGCATTTCAATTTCTTTGTACTCTTTGAAAAATTCCTTGCGGCGGTCTTTGTCCCGGAAATGTTCAATCAGTCCGTCCACGTCTTTGTCGTCAAAGTTGCGGCAAATGAGCGCAATATATTCCGGCGCTTTCTTTTCCATCTTTTCCTTGAAGAGCATCTTGAGCAGCGCCAAATCCTTGATGACAGCGTTGACATCATCGCTGTCGAAAGACAGGGCTTTTTCCAACTTGTCGAAAATGCCGACAAAATCCAGCACAAACCCGTGCGGTTTGACCATTTCCCGCTCTTCGTTTTCATAAGGCCGGTTCACGCGCGCAATCGCCTGCAGGAGCGTATGGTCGCGCATCGGTTTGTCCAGATACATGGCGTAGAGAATCGGTGCATCAAATCCGGTCAGCAGTTTCTCGGTGACGATCAAAATCCTGGGCATATCGCCGTATTTGGAAAAACTTTTGCGGATGGCTTTTTCTTTCTTCTCATCAATGTGAAATTCCTTGAGCAGCGGCTTGTCATTGTGGTTGCCCGTATAGACAACCTCGGAAAAATGAGGTGGTATTAATTTATCCAGTTCCTTTTTATAGAGAGCGCAGGCTTCACGATCCACGGCGACCAGCAATGCCTTGTAGCCCAGAGGTTCGACATTCTCCCGGTAATGCGCGGCTACATAAGCGGCGGCCTTCCTGATGCGCGCCTTGCCTTTGAGAAAATTCTTGAGATTAACGGCGCGATCCAGAATTTTATTGAGTTCTTCGATATCGGAGATGCCTTCCGTTTCCGCCAGCGCAAAAAATTCCTTTTCCATGACTTCGGCGGGAACAAGCATATCGTTGGGCGCCAGATTATAAAAGAGCGGCAGCGTTGTGCCGTCGGCGATGCTTTCGGCAATCGAATATTTGTGCAGATAGCCTTGCGGAGCATCGTCTATCCCAAAGGTTTTGAAAGTGCCCTGCCCGTAGGCTGTGCGGTCAATCGGCGTGCCTGTGTAACCCAGATACGTCGCGTTGGGCAATGCCGCCATCAGATAATTGCCCAGATCACCACCGGTCGTGCGATGCGCTTCATCCACCAGCACAAAAATATTGCGGCGCGTGTTCAAATCGGCGGGCATATCGCGGAATTTATGAATCGTGGAAACAATGATGCCGCGATGATCCTGCCCCAGCAACTGATTGAGCCGCGCAATGCTGTGGGCATGTTCGATTTTTTCCATGCCCAGCGCTGCCAAATTTTTCATCAACTGGTCTTCCAGTTCGTTACGGTCAATCAAAAGTAAAATGGTGGGTTTGTCCGATTCCGGAGCTTTGAAAAGAAGTTCGGCGGTTTTCAGCATAGTGAAGGTTTTGCCGCTGCCCTGGGTGTGCCAGATCAGGCCGCGTCGCTTGACTGCATCGTGCGCGCGCGTCAGAGCCTTTTCAACTGCGGCCGTTTGATGCTGCTGCAAGATGAATTTATTCAGAACTTCGTCTTTTTCGGCAAACAGAATGTAGTCTTTGAGCAGCTTGAGCACGCGCCGAATATCGAAGAAGCTTTTAACCTTGGCTTCCAACTGGCCAACCTGTTCATGTTTCCAGTGAAAAAGATTGCGGCGCACCGTGTTCCATGTTGCCCCGTAGTCGAAACCAAGTGCGTCGGTGGCGGTAAAGGCCATTTGCGGAATAAATAATTCCGGTGTTTCGATATGGTAGCGGCGAAGCTGGTCAATGCCCAGCGCGATGCCTTCGTCTTTATCTGCATTTTTACATTCCACCACCAGCACGGGAATACCGTTAATCAGAAAAACGATATCCTCGCGGTTGCCGTGCCGCCCGTTGTGCCAGTAAAACTCTTCGGTGACTTCATAGATATTGCGTTTGGGATTGGCGTAATCAATCAAATTTAAATCAAGTTCTCTGCTTTCTTCCGCGGAAAAATACTTGCCGCTGTTGCGCAGAAAGGTAAGCATATCGCGATTGCCGTAAATATCGGCGGAAAGCCGCCGCAGTCTGCCGATCAGCGCGCCTACTGCTTCAGCATAAAGAGGATTGAACACTTTAGCTTGCTGATACAGCAGATCATCAAAAAACAGCGAAGCGCTCCGCGCATCTTCCATTGGCTCCCTCTCCCCATTTTGCGGGAGAGGGTTAGGGTGAGGGGCAAATCCGCGTCGCTGTTCGGCCTTTTTGCGCGAAATAAACGTCCAGCCAATATCCTGCGCATATTGCAGAATGCGGAATTGAACGGTTTTATGTTCGCCTGGCCTGGGCATGGTTATTGACCTTTTTCCGGTAAAAGAGCCGCGCGCAGCTCCTTTTGGGTCGGCAACTTGCCTTTGAATTCGCGCGGCAGCCGTTTGGTTACGTGATATTCGGCTACCCCGATAGGATTGGTTCTGCTCTGCAGGGAAAATTCCACCACCATATCGTCTTTCTTGGCGCATAGGATAATGCCGATGGAGGGATTGTCCTCCGGAGCCCTTTCTCTTTCATTGAGTACATTGAGATAGAAATCCATCTTACCGGCATACTCCGGTTTAAAGTCTCCTATCTTCAATTCAAAGGCAACCAGTGATTTTAAAAAGCGATGGTAAAAAAGCAGATCAATGAAATATTCATTATCCCCGACAGCAAGTCGATATTGCCTGCCCACAAAGCAAAAGCCATAGCCCAGCTCCAGAATGAAATCACGCAGCCGCTCAATCAGGCGGTCTTCAAGCTCCCGTTCTTTGACTTCACGTTTAATTCCCAGAAACTCCAGATTGTAAGAGCTTTTGAGCGCTTCGTCGGCCTGCTCGGCCAGATATTCCGGCAGGACGGCAGGAAAGTTATGCGCTTTCTTTTCCAGCCGGGCGCGCTCATAAGCATGGGCTTTAATCTGATTGAGTAACACGTTACGGCTCCAGCCGAATTGCGCCGTTGCCTGGAGGTAATATAAAAGAGCTGCCGGATCGCTTATCTTATCCAACAGAAACCGATGATGACCCCAGGGAATTTCTGCCACAAGCTGTGGCAGAAATTCCTTAATCTTTGCTTCCGATAATCCGGAAGTCACCTGAGGATGTTTTTCATCACCGCTAAATTCTGCATCAGCATGCTGCAGAATTGGCAAACCTTTTCTTTGACGGAGTTCCTGCGCGACTTGCTCAATCATCTCAGGAGATGAAAAGGTTGTATAAAGTCTTCGCATACCCCAGAGATTGCGCGGGGAAAAACCTGTTGTGGAAGGAAACTCCGCCCTTAAATCTTTGGATAGCATCTCCACCACCGCATTGCCCCAGCGATGCTTCTTCTGCCGCTCGACAATCGCCTTGCCGATGTCCCAGTAAAGCCCGATGAGCTCCCGGTTGACGGAACGCGCCGCACTGATCCGGGCGGAGACTACTTTTTCTTTTATTTCCCGGACGAAGTTAAGATACGTTTTATCGGCGCAGTCGACTTCTTTCTGTCCCATTTCCTGTTCCTTTTGTTCTCCTACTTCTTCCCGTACTCCGGATCGATCTTCACCAGGGCGGCGACGATAAAGCCGGGGATTGTGGTGAGCAGAATCCAGAAATAGAAATTTTTGTAGCCCAGCATTTCCTGAATCCAGCCGCTGGCCATCGCGGGAATCATCATGCCCACGGCCATTATTCCCGTGGCCATGGCGTAAAAGACGGTTTTGTACTCGCCCTGCGAAACCATGATCATATACATCGTGTAGGCGGTAAACCCGAAGCCGTAGCCGAATTGTTCAATCGCCACCGCCGCACCGATGAGCCAGAGGCTTTCCGGCTGCGTCTGGGACAGATACACGAAAATCAGATCCGGCACGTGCATAATGATGACCATCGGCCACAGCCAGAATTTCAGTCCGTTGCGGTAAATGACGTAGCCGCCTAGAAGTCCGCCCAGCATCAGCGCCACAACGCCGATCGTCCCGTAAATCACACCGACGTTCTCCGTGGTCAGTCCCAGCCCACCATCGGCGGGTGAATCGAGTAAAAAAGGCGCTACCATCTTGACCAGCTGCGCTTCGGCCAACCGGTAAAACAGAAAGAAGCAGATGATCACGACTATGTCCCTGCGCCGGAAAAAAAGGGTCAAAATGCGGAAATATTCGGCCAGCAGGTTTTTCCCGCGCGCCAATGTAGCGCTGTGGTCCGATGCGGGACAGGGCAGAACAAAGAAATGATAAATACACAGCGCAAGAAAAACCGCGGCGACGACCAGAAAGGTGATCGACCAGGCCGAGGCAACCGGATAGCCGGATTTTTGCAGAGCACCGGCCAGGATCACCAGACCGCCCTTGGAGGCGATGGTGGCCACGCGGTAAAAAACGGTGCGCACACCGACAAAAGCCGCCTGCTGTGGCGTACTGAGCCCCAGCATGTAAAAGCCGTCGGCGGCAATATCATGGGTGGCAGAGGAAAACGCCATAACCCAGAACATCGCCAGCGTGTAGCGCACAAAATCCGTCGCGGGTAAAGTCAGCGCAACGCCGGCAAAGGATGCGCCGATGGCCAGCTGCATGAGCACCACCCAGAAACGCTTGGTGCGGAAAAGATCGACAAAAGGACTCCAGAGGGGTTTGATTACCCAGGGGAGATAAAGCCAGCCGGTGTAAAAGGCGATTTCTTTGTTGGAAAGCCCCAGGTTTTTATAGAGCACAACGCTGACGGTCATGGCGATCATGTAGGGAACGCCTTCGGCGATGTACACGGTGGGCACCCAGAACCAGGGATTCCGGTTTTTTTCTTTCATTTAAAACCTCGTGAAGGAATCATGGGCGGCAAAAATATGAACACCAGCTTCACTTTATTGCTTCTTGGTTCTTGAACCTGTTTCTCATCACCCGTCACTCATTACTATTCACTATTCACTTGTCACTGCACTTTAATAACCGTTATTTCGGGCCGGTTGAAAAAGCGTATTGGAACGTGCGTGGTAGCGATCCCGCGGTTCACATACATCTTTGTCCTGCCCCGCACGAAGAGCCCTCTCATAAAAGGTGATTTGTTGGCTTTTTTGGATTTTTCCACCAGAAAAGGGATGCCGATCTGACCTCCATGTGTGTGCCCAACCAAAAGCAGATTCACCCCAGCCTCAATAGCCTCGTCAAAATTGTCGGGATCATGGGCGAGTAAAACGACCGGGGCATCAGACGGGATGCCGCTGAAAGTCTGCAAATTGTCTTTTTTTCTATGGAAATAACCGAATCCTGCCAGATAAAGGGTCTTGTGATTGGGCAAAGTCACTGCCCGGTTTTCGTTGATCAGAATATCGATGCCGGCAGCTTTAATTTTTTTCATGATTGCAGGGTTTTTTAAGGGGCCGTCATAATTGCCCGGTACGCCAAAGATGCCCGTTGTTGTTTTAAAACTCCGAATTAATTCAGAGAGCGCCAAGACTTCAGGAGCCAGTTCCATCTTCTGTTTGTCGCTGAAAAAGTCGCCGGTGATGAAAAGAAGATCCGGTTTCAAGGCATTGATCTCAGCAATCAGGTTTCTTTCCAGATTTCCTAAACCGCCTTGAAGATGAATATCGGAAATCTGCACAACCT
>Ga0208462_1000605_pt1 | contig 34058 bp, 40 predicted proteins | sample AD_SCU001_MetaG_FD_184452 | JGI IMG/M metagenome (GOLD analysis project Ga0208462, IMG submission 184452) | Active sludge microbial communities of municipal wastewater-treating anaerobic digesters from China - AD_SCU001_MetaG (SPAdes) (version 2) | ecosystem: Engineered > Bioreactor > Anaerobic...
TACAGGGGCCGCAGCATGGCGCCTCAACAAGCGCCCCCGCCTCAACAAACCGTTCGATGAGCCCGGCCCGGAGAGCCTTCAGATACTCCGTTCGGGAAGCGGGGATGACTATCACCCGAACGCTATCCGCAAACCGGTCGGCGGCCCCGATCACCTCCGCCGCCTCCGCCAGATCTTCGTAACGACCGTTGGTGCAGGAGCCTATGAAGACCTGATCGATCTTCGTTCCGGCAACCTCCGTTACGTCCACGACGTTATCGACATTGTGCGGGACAGCAACCTGTGGGGCGAGTTCGGTGATATCGTAGTGCCGCCGCTCCCTGTAGGAGGCGTCAGGGTCGCTTGCAAGATCATACGACCCGACTTCACGCCGTTCGGTGATATAGTCCCGGGTGGTCGCGTCGGGCGGGATTATCCCCGCCTTCGCCCCCATCTCGATCGCCATGTTAGCACACGTCATTCGGCCAGCCATATCCATATCACGTATCGCCCGACCTGTGAACTCGAGTGCCATGTAGGTCGCGCCATCGGCACCGATATCGCCCGCGAGATAGAGGATCAGGTCTTTTGCACCGACCCTCCGGCCGAACTTTCCATCGATCTCAAGCAGGATGCTCTCGGGCACCCGGAAATAGAGAGCCCCGAACTTCAGGACGAAACCCATATCAGTCGAACCGATCCCGGTTGCAAACGCCCCCGCGGCGCCGTAGGTACAGGTGTGGGAGTCGGTCCCGACGACGATCTCGCCCGGGGCCGCCCGTCCCTTCTCCATCACGACCTGGTGACAGACGCCTTCACGCATGTCGTAGTTGTGGATCCCCTGCTCTTCTGCAAACCGCCGCATGAAGACGTGGTTCTCGGCGGCGGGTATCGAGTCGGCGGGTACCTGGTGGTCAAAGAGCATGATGATCCGTTCCGGATCGAAGACGCGCTCCCCACCCATCTCATAAAAGACCCTGATCGCAAGCGGGCCAGTGATGTCGTGGATCATCGCCGCATCCACCGGCGCCATCACAACCTCTCCCGCCCGAACGGGCCTGCCACAGTGTTGCGAAAATATCTTCTCTACGATAGTCGCCGACATAGAGTATCCCGTCTTCTGTAGGTGCTCGGGACGTATGTAGTTTGCCGGAACCGGGAGGGATGGTGCAGTTAAATCCAGGCCCATTTTGGCCGATTTTACACGGCAGTAATCTTATGTTGCTCCGCGCGGTACCTTTAAATTGGAGCAATGACCGACGGACCGACCCCGGCAATGCGGCAGTACTACGCGGTGAAGGCACGTTACCCTGATGCCATCATCTTTTTCCGGATGGGAGATTTCTATGAGACCTTCGGGGACGATGCCAGCGTGGTATCCCGTGAACTCGACATCACCCTTACAGCCCGCGGCAGGGACCGGAACGGCGACCGGATGCCGCTTGCGGGCGTCCCCAACCACGCCGCCGACGGCTACATCGCACGTCTGGTGAGCAAGGGCTACAAGGTGGTCATATGCGACCAGGTGGAGGACCCAAAGACCGCTAAAGGGATCGTGAAACGGGAGGTCACCCGTGTGATCACGCCGGGGACGCTGATCGACTCCTCTATGCTTGGTTCGGCCGGCGCCCACTACCTGATGGCGGTCGCCCCCGATCGGGCTGACTCATTCGGTCTCGCTTTCCTGGACGTCTCTACAGGTGAGTTCTTTGTATCATCTGGCAGCGGGGAACGTGATTACGCCGATATCATCTCTGAGGTCGTGCGTTACCGCCCGACGGAGGCTATCGTCCCCGAGAGGCTTGGAGGCCCCCTCCCCACCAGACTGGAGGCCCTCGGGGTGACAGTGAGCCGTTACCGCGACGATGCCTTCGACCCCACAGTCGCATACGAACATCTCTGCAACCAGTTCGGGACGACGACCCTCGACGGCTACGGGTGTGCGCAGATGACGGGAGCCATCGCTGCGGCAGGGGCGGCGCTCCGCTACGCCCAGGAGACCCAGCAGTCACCACTCCCTCACATCTCCGGGTTATCGACCCGGGTGCCCTCTGAGAAGATGCTGCTCGATGCGATCACCCTCCGGAACCTCGAGATCACAACTCCTATCCGTGGAGGGAAAGATGCAAACACCCTCCTCTCCACACTCGATCTCACCGAGACGCCGATGGGAAGCCGGACGATGAGGTCATTTCTGATCGCACCGCTGCTACGGAAGGACGCCATCGAGGCACGACTCGATGCGGTGGAATGGTTCTTTGACCACACCATTGAGCGGCAGGCACTTCGTGCAGCTCTCAACGATGTTGCCGATATAGAGCGGATCGCCGGGAGGATCGCCTATGGAAATGTCGGTCCCAGGGATCTCGCAACGCTCAGGGAGTCGCTCGAAACGATCCCTGACTTAAAGGCACTCTTTGACGCCGACTCGCCGCCCCTTATTCGCGATGCTCTGGGGATGATGGGCGACCACGCATCTCTTGTAGACCTGATTGGCCGGGCGATAGTCGACGACCCCCCGGCACTCGCCAGATCGGGCAGCATGATCCGCGAGGGTTTTAACGCGAAACTCGACGACCTCCGGCACCTGGCAACGACCGGGAAGGACTGGATCGCTGAGTTCCAGCAGCAGGAACGGGAGAGGACAGGTATCAGGTCGCTCAAAGTCGGCTACAACCGCGTCTTCGGCTACTACATCGAGGTGACAAAACCCAACCTGCACCTGGTTCCACCGGAGTATGAACGCCGGCAGACAACGGCGAACGGCGAGCGCTACACCACCCCCGAACTCCGGGAGAAGGAGGCGATGATCGCGACCGCGGAGGACCGACTCTCGGCACTTGAAGCGGAGGTCTACGCCGAACTCATCAGAACACTTGCAGCAGAGGTTCCAGGGCTGCAGGCGACCGCCCGGGCTTTAGGGTTGCTCGACGTTTATTCGGCGCTCGCCGAGGTTGCCGCACGCTACAACTACACCAGGCCCAGGATCGAGGAGAGCGGCCGGATCATCATCCGCGACGGCCGGCATCCTGTGGTAGAGCGGAACCTCCAGGCTCCGTTTGTCCCGAACGACACCGAACTTGACAGCGCCGGTACCCAGATCATGATCATCACAGGAGCGAACATGTCAGGCAAGTCCACCTACATGCGGGCAGTGGCGCTCTGCTGCATCATGGCCCAGATGGGGAGTTTCGTCCCGGCGCGGCATGCAACCATCGGGGTTGTCGACCGGGTTTTCACAAGGGTGGGGGCGTTTGACGACCTGGCATCCGGGCAGTCCACGTTCATGGTCGAGATGCTGGAACTCGCAAACATCCTCAACAACATAACGCCGCAGAGCCTCGTCATTCTGGACGAGATCGGGCGGGGAACAAGCACGCTGGACGGTTCTGCCATCGCAAGGGCGGTGGTGGAATTCCTGCACGGGAGAGCGGTTGTGGGCCCGCGAACGCTCTTTGCAACTCATTTCCACGATCTGATCGACCTTGAGGGGTCGCTTGCGCGGGTGAAGAACTTCCATTTCGCGGTGAAGGATACCGGGACAGATGTTGTCTTCCTCCGTAAGATCATCCCGGGAGCGACAGACAGGAGTTATGGTGTCCACGTCGCCCAGCTCGCAGGTGTCCCGAAGAAGGTTACCGACCGGGCAAGACAACTCATGAAAGAGGCATCGACACGGCAACTACCCGACGGTCCGCGGGCCCCCCTCTACACCCAGATGCTCCTGATCGATCCAGGCGAAGGTGTTGTGGAGGAGAATCCAGCGGTCAAAGAACTCAGAGATTTGAACCTGAACGAGATGACGCCGATAGAGGCGTTGAACACCCTATGTCGTCTCCAGAAGCTTGCAAACGGCGAGGATGAAGACCGATGACAGAGATCCATCTCCTCGACCCCGAGACCGTGAACCAGATCGCCGCCGGCGAGGTCGTGGAGCGGCCGGCATCGGTAGCAAAGGAACTCCTGGAGAACGCGATCGACGCCGGCGCGACGGCTATCCTCCTTGAGATAACCTCGGATACGACCGGGATAACAAAGATCCAGGTGACTGACAACGGGGAGGGTATGACACCGGAAGAGGCCGTCCTTGCGTTCCAGCCTCACGCAACGAGCAAGATCCGGGATATCACCGATCTCTCCAGGATCCAGACACTGGGGTTCCGTGGCGAGGCGCTCGCGAGTATCGCCGCGGTCGCAGAGGTGACCATGATCACCCGGCCTCGGAGAGGCGGGGCGCTCAGTGGCACCCGTGTGTTGGTCAGGGGCGGCGAGGTCGTGGAGGTGGGCGAGGTCGGGGCGCCGGAGGGGACGACGGTCAGCGTCGAACGCCTCTTCTACAACACACCTGCCCGCCGGAAGTTCCTCAAGAGCAGGAACACGGAGCTTGCTCACGTCTACGGCGTTGTGGAGAGTCTGGCGCTGGCGCATGACGAGATCGCCTTCCGGGTGGTGCACAACGGAAAAGAGCGGATGGCAACCCAGCGATCCGCCGGACTGCTTGCAACCATCGCAGGGCTCTATGGTGCCGATCTGGCCAGGTCGCTCCTGCCCGTTGAAGGGAGACTCCCGTTTCTTACCATCCGCGGTTACGTATCCCGCCCCTCTGAGAACCGCGGGAACCCATCTCAGATCTCTGTCACCATCAACGGACGAAGCATCGTCTCCCGCAAGATCGCCGCCGCCGTCAGGGAGGGCTACGGAAACCTCCTGCCAAAGGACAGATACCCGGTAGCGTTCATGGATCTTGCGATCGATACAGGGCTTGTGGACGTCAACGTCCACCCGACCAAAAGAGAGGTCCGTCTCTCCAGGGAACACGAGATCCTGGAAGCGGTAACCGCAGCGGTGAGGGGGGCGCTCGCAGGGCACGATCTCTCCCGTGATGCGCCAGAAGAGTCGGCACAGCAGCAGATCGTGGTGGATAACAAGCAACCGATGCAGGTGGCGCGGGAGGCCGACGCGATCTACGCTGCCGGGCACCGGAGACCGGGCCTGGCCGATAAACGCCTCCGCCGAACGGAGAGGGAAGGTGAGAAGAACCTCCTCCCTGAAATGGAGCCGATCGGACAGGTGGCTGCAACCTACATCGTGGCAGAGGGGGTCGACGGTAGCCTCTACCTCATCGATCAGCACGCCGCCCACGAACGGATCCTCTACGACCAGGTCGTTGAGCAGCGTGATGCCGAATCCACCGCGCAGGAACTGCTCGTCCCGGTCATCCTAACCCTACCCCCGAAAGAGTCCGCCGCGCTACGGGAGGCGATCCCCCTCCTGAGGGTGGAGGGGTTTGTGGTGGATGAGTTTGGCCGGGACACCTTCGCCATCCGGGCTGTTCCCACCGCCCTCGGTGCGGTCGAGGACGCCGCCGGGACTGTCAGGGAAACGATCGCCGACCTCCTAAGCGGGGATGTACGCCCCCACACCGACCGGCGGGAGGCGGTCACCTGCATCATCGCCTGCAAGGGCGCGATCAGGGCCGGCACCCCCCTCACGCCCGAGCAGCAGCGACTGCTGATTTCGCAACTCGCCCGGACGAAGACCCCCTGGACGTGTCCTCACGGAAGACCGACGGTTGTGGCGCTCGATAGAAAGAGACTCGAGAAGATGTTCGGGCGGACATGAGTCCGCCAGTTCAGACCGGGCTGACAACCGGTCTTGAAGCCTCACCTGCCACACCGGGTGCACGGAGGTAGGTTAGCAGGTCATCGAGAGTATCCACATACCTCACCTGGATCCCCAGGTTCTCCTGGAGGTAGGTCTTTGCATCCATGACAACCGGCAGCTGGCGCACGATCCTCAGGTTGCCAAGTAACCGGACCTCCTCCCGGTAACCTATCACCTGATTGTTCTCCGCCGGCAGGAGGAAGAGTGTCTTTCCGCTGCGGTAAGCGGCCTCTGCCTTCTCCAGAACACCGCCGATCGGGCCGATCCTCCCGTTCTCATCAATGGTTCCTGTCACCGTAACGCTCTCGTTGAGGGGGAAACCCTCCAGCACCGAGGTGAGAAGTGCGGCCATGGCCGCTCCTGCACTCGGGCCATCGATCTCAGAGACCTCTTCCGGGCTCCTGATGCTGAAGATGACATCCGTCCCTGATAGATCCACGCCAGAGTGATTGGCAGCAGCAGCGACCGCATGGTTTGCAGCGTCCTGAAAGACCGTCCCCATCAACGGTGTGGTCTGGACAAGGACGCGCCCCTTTCCGGGCGCCACTTCAACCGAGATGTTAACCATCCCGCCTTCGGTTGTAACCACCTCGTAAGGGAACGGGCCACCCTGTTTGACCTCAACGCGCTGGATTACCACCGGCACCTGCATGGTTGCGGCCCCGGCCGTCGTTGAGGCTGGTGCGAGAGTTGTGGCAGAGGGGGTAACGACCTCCAGCGGCCCTTCGAGAGGGAGGTCACCACCAGGGGCGAGGATGACACCCAGGAGTAATATATTTACAGCAACCGATAATACGAGCAAAACCGCCAGGGTCTTTTCCAGCAGGCGCGTATTGTTACCCATGGATCTACTCTATTACTTTGGAGAAGATGTAACTTGCGCGGTCGGAGACGATATAAATTGAACCCATCATGCCTCAAACCCGCAAGAGGTGGGGCAGAATGGAAGGAGAACAGTATAGTCCTCCATCACCCGACCACCCCCGGATCCATATCCGGCGGATTCATCTGACGGGGTATAACCTGAAGGAACCGATTTGAGGGTCTCCAATCGCCCGGAAACTATAACACCCTGACCGCTCAAAGCCACATCCGGCAGAGGTCGCGTGTCGCCCGGAAGACGTAGAGCCTCTCGTCATCGAGGGCCTCTTCGTCGACGACGAACGAGACGAACCCCTCGCGTGCGAAGAGTTCCCGGACTTCGTCAGGCCCGGTCAGCGACGAGACGAGGAGCAGAACCCGCCCGAAGGGCGAGAGCACCCGGCCGGCATCCGCGACGAACCGCTCGATCGTCGCCCTCCCTGTCGGGCCGCCGTCGAGGGCGTACTCCAGCCAGTCGTCCATCCGCTCCCCGGGCGTTGTCGGGAGGTATGGCGGGTTGAAAAGGATGAGGTCAACCGGCCCTGAAATCCCGGCGAGGAGGTCTGTCCGTACAACCTCCACCCCGCGGGCGCGGGCGGATACAACCGCGTGCGGGTTGATATCGGTGCCGACCAGAATCGCCGCCCTGCTCATGAGGGTGGCCGCAATATAGCCACTACCCGTCCCCACCTCCAGCACACGGTCGTCCGGCCTGACCTCCCGGAGCGCCGCCCGAAGGAGTAAAAACGAGTCCTCGGCCGGTGGGTAGACCTGGTCGCCCGTGTTCATACTCAGCGCCCCGCAAGTCTGTTTGCGATCAATGCAAACTCCTCCAGCGAGAGGTCCTGTGGCCGCCGTTGAAGGAGTTCATCGGGGAGATCCTGGATCGCACCCTCGATCAAGCCCGGAGGAAACACCGTCCTCCCGCTCTGGAGCCCTTTACGCACAGTCTTTCGCCGGTGAGAGAACAGCACCCGCACAACGTCAGCGTATACTTCCCGATCCGCGATCGGGTACGGTGGTTCGTGCGGTATGATCTGGACAACCAACGAGCGAACCTGCGGTTTCGGGCGGAAAGAAGACGGTGAGAGCTCGAGCAGTGGTTTTACGGAGGCGTAGGTCTGCACCATCACCGATAACCGACCCACGTTAGCGGTTCCAGGCGACGCGATCATACGCTGGACGAACTCTTTCTGATACATCAGGATAGCCGCCTCAAACCCTATCTCAAGCAGTCGGAACGTAATCTTTGCAGAAACAGAGTATGGGAGGTTTGCGACGACGATATCAAACGGCGGGATGTCCACCTTCCTGGCATCACCCTTGATTATCTCCAGACGCCCCTCCCCGATCTCGTCGGCAAACGTGACCTCGAGTTCTTCCACCAGAGCAGGATCAATCTCTACCGCGATAACCTCCGCACCCCGTTCAATGAGTGCTCGAGTCAGGATCCCCTCACCGGGACCTATCTCTAGCACCCGCCGACCGGAGACATCGGCAAAACCGGCAATCTTCTCGACAGCCCTGCGGTCGATGAGAAAGTGCTGATCCCTGGGAGCGCTCATCTCGATGTGAATATGTGATACTTCTCGTCAGGATCCTCGATCTCGTGCAGGATCCGATTGATTATCATCCTCTCCGGGTGAGGAAGTGACCTGATCCGCCTGGAGATCTCATCAAAACTCTCAAACGGTTTCTTCTCCCGCTCTTCAAGGATCTCCCACAGAAGTTTCTTCCCGATGCCGGGGAGCAGGTGCAGCATGTGAAACTTAGGTGTGATCGGAACGGACTTATTGAAGAAGTCAACGAACCGCTGCTCGTTCTCGTGGACAATCTGCTCGACCACAAACGGCAACTCGAGCTTCGCTGTCGCTGTCAGGTCCTCATACCCGATCCGCCGCTTGACACGCTCGATCTTATCACGCTCCTCATCCCCGATGTAGACGCGGTCGTGGATCTGGATGTCCGCACCAGGTTTCGGAACAAGCTCAAGCAGTTTGAACTGGTCCACCCCTACCGCCTGAACGACCGGTTCGCGCCTGTAGCCCGGACGCTGGTCGCCACTAACATGGCCCAAAGGAAGGACATCCAGAACTACTGCGTTCACCTCTTTCTTTTCGGCTCTCATTGGCTTCACCCCGGGAAAGGGGGGTCAGAAGTGGGTCATTACCACTTCGAGAATCTCGTCCAGCTCTTCCGTCGTCAGATTGAACCGTTCTTTGGCGTAGATGGCCCGCAGTTCATCCCTGGTTCGGGGCATCAGGTTCGCAATCCGGTAGGCAATATCCTCTTTCATCTTCTCGAGTTTCATCAGGTCGCCAACAAGGGCACGGGCTTTCTCGGAAGATGTCTTTGAGAAGCGATTGGCATGCTCAATGCTCTTACGGAGCTCGTAGGACATCTCGTCCCCCGACTCAAGCCGGGTTGTCTCCACGGCAAGGAGAATATCCCGCACCTCGGGGAGCAGTATCCGCTCTTCGCTTACAACTCGTTTTACCTTCATGCCAATCACTCCACTATCCTGGATGGTTATAGTTTCTGCGCTTTTAGGTGTTGCGGTCTCGCAATAACCTGTTTTATCGTATCGCCGTCCCTAACCTCGAGCACCCATGCACGCCCACGCCGCCCGATAACCGTACCGGTCTTCCCGTGGAACCGACGGTGGGGCATCCCCTTCTGGACGCTCGGTTCGACCACTACATGCACCCTCTGCCCTATCTCAAAGTTCTGAATCACAGAGGTTACAGGAGGGATGCCACGTCTTCTCAGGTCTTTCTTGAACTTATACCGCGTCTTCTTGCGTGGTCCATTGTGATGTGCCATGATTACTCACCAAACTCATTTGCTGTTTCGACCTGCACCACATCGAGGCTGACTACACGTGCGGTGCGCCCCAGGATCTGGGCAAGGCTGGGCCTGGTTCTGCCGCTGTCACCCGATACCAGTTCTTTGATGTAGAGTCCCGCTTCGCCGACGACTTCTACCCAGTATCTGCCATCAACACTACCCGTACACCCGATATCGATGACCCGCCGCTCCCGAACTTTATCCGCCCGCCGGTGTGACACCCTTGTCGGGGTGCGCTGCCGAATCGTTGCACCTTTTAACTGATCGAGGGCTGCCCTGAACTCGTCTGGTGTTACAGAACCGTCGATCTCGACCAGGATCCTGTATTTTTTATGCCCTTTGTCGGATTTAATGCTTTGCACCATCTTCCGATCTGCCCATCCCTCGATCTGGACCGCCACACGACCGGCAGCATCCCTGTTTATCTTCTCCTCAAGCACCGCGAGATCCATCGACCGCTTCCGGGGCGCCTCTATCTCCATCACAAATGGCCGGCCCGACCCAAGCATCCTGGCATCGATATCCTCGCGACCGGCACCGTGCAGGATCGCGTTCTTAGCCTCAAATACCTCGATCGCCGGTCGGCCTATCAGTTCCTCAACGGAGTCAGGATACTGTTTCCCGGTGTAGTTGCACCGTTCGCACCCAGCTCCACGGCAAGCCCGGCAATCCCAGTGGGTCTGCGGGATCCCGCGCTCGTATTTCAGGTACCGCCCGGCGAAAAAGACCGGGTTGACCTGCACCTCAACCGCACCTTCGCCGAGATCGAGAATTGCAACCACGTCGGGGTTCTTAAGGTCAGCGTCCTTCCCTATGAGCGCCGATACAGCCTTTCCAACCTCCCTGTTCATCTCGGCTTTAAGCGGTTCGGGGTCGTGAAGACCAAGATCGCTCCAGACCATCTCTTCGCTCTCCGCAACAAGCGGCGGCACCCTCGTCCCGATAAGGAAGGTCTCAAACTCTATACCCGACAAAGCCCCGACAACCTTCTCTGCCCAATCATCGATCCTTGAGAGTTCACCGCCACAGACCCAGCAGGCGACCGGATCAGGTTCCTGGTGTGGCCTGTTTGCTGAAACCTCGCAGGTGATCCGGAGCGCCCTCCCTCGCTCATCGTTGGTCAACCCAAACGACCTCTTCCCGTAAAACCGTCCGAGACAGTGGTCGCAGATCTCGCCATATTCAAGGATTGATTCTACCTCTTCGATTATACCCAACCTGACTCCCTCCGGTCAATCTCATTTAAAAGGACAGTGATGGCATGATCGGCATGTAGCGAGCGCGGTCCGACAGAGTAGCGGTCGGCCCCGGCAACGGCCTCTTCCTCCTCCAGCGTAAAGTTCTGGTGGTCTGAGAGCAGGTAGTTCTCCGGGAGTTCAGGAACCTTCCTTACATCCTCCCCGGCCTCGTCGAGCACCGCAAACGGGATCTCTGCAAGCAAACGTGCAAGTCCACCGCGGCGGATATAGACCCCCGGGGTCGACTCCCGGAACTCATCTCCGCAGGGGATCGAGAGAGCCCTCTTGATAAGAGCGGCACTGCTCCGTTCGTCCGGAGAGAGGCGGCGTACCTCGCTCCCACGAAAGAGGATGGTCTTCTCCGGACCAGCTCCGCCGCAGAGGATGAGGTAACACTCCACATCCCGCCGCAGGTCATGGGAGAGGAATAACGAGGAACTGACGCAACGGCAGAGGAGATCCATCCTCCCCCCGCTTCCAGGTAGATCGTTCAGGCTGAAGTTACCGCTCGTTTCGGCAACGTGACCCACGATAGCGAACCGTTTCATCTACCGGGTCCGCCGAACTTCTTCATCATGCGCTGCATGTTGAACTTGCCGCCATCCATGCCACGCATACCCTTTAAAGCGCGTTGCATTATCTTGTAGTATTTTATGAGCTCCCGGACATCCTCTGGTGTCACCCCGGCGCCACGGGCGATCCGCTGGACGCGTGCACTCCCGATTATCGAGGGGTCATCGAGCTCTGAGGGGGTCATCGAGTCCATGATCACCCGATAACGCTGCATCTTGGTGCTGGTGATATCGTAGGCTTCGTCCGGGATCTGCATGCCTCCCAGCGGGAGCATGCTCATGATCTGCCTCAGGGGCCCCATCCTGTTCAACGCCTCGAGCTGCTTGTACATATCCCGGAGCGTGAACTTCCCCTTGAGCATAGCGTTTACATCGATCTCATCGGTCGAGACCGCCTCTTCGGCGCGTTCAACAAGCGCCTTGAGGTCGCCCATCCCGAGCAACCGCGAGATAAAACCATCCGGGTCGAACCTCTCGAGATCCTCGATAGTCTCGCCACTCCCGATAAAGACGATCCCGCTCCGGGTCTCGGCGACCGCCGAGAGGGCACCGCCACCCTTGGCGGTACCGTCCATCTTGGTGACGATGACGCCATCTATCCCGATCGCATCGTGAAACCTGCGGGCCTGCTCGCTTGCCTGCTGCCCTAGCGCCGCATCGATCACGAGCCACCGATGGTCAGGATGCGCGATCTCATTAATCTGGATGATCTCCTGGATCAGGTTCTCCTCCAGGGCGTGCCGGCCCTGGGTATCGATGATGATCACCTCATACTGTTTGCGGAACCTTGGGAGACCTTCACGGACTATCGCAAGAGCGTCCGACTCTGCAGGGTCACCAAAGCAGGGAACGCTGATCCGATCACAGAGAGTCTTTAGCTGATCGTAGGCGCCGGGCCGGAACGTATCGGCGCAGATCACCGCAACCCGCAACCCTTTGCGCTGGAAGTATCTGGCAAGTTTCGCCGTCGTTGTTGTCTTCCCGCTCCCCTGCAGCCCTGCCATCAGGATCGTCTGGGGCTCAAGCGAGACCTCACCCGTTCTGCCCATAAGCCGGACAAGTTCCTGGTAGACGATCCGGAGAACGTGCACGCGGACACCCATTCCTTTCGGGGGTTCTTCCTCAAGCGCACGTTTCTTGATCGACTGGGAAAGTTGCATCACCAGCCTGACGTTGACATCGGCAGAGAGGAGGGCCCGCTGGAGATCGCGTACCAGTTCATCGACAGCCGCCCGGTCGATCACGGTCTTTCCGGAGAGTTTCTTGACGGCGTCCTTCAATGAGTTACCCAGGGTATCCAGCATCAGTCCCCACCACCCAGCAGTTCATCAACCATCGCCCGGGGCTCAAACGGCATGATGTCGTCATAACCCTGCCCCGTCCCGAGGAAGAGGATCGGTTTTCCAACGGTGTGTGCGATCGATATCGCCGCGCCCCCACGCGGGTCCATATCCGCCTTGGTCAGAACGACCGCATCGGTGCCGACGGTCCTGTTGAACTCATCGGCCCGGATTACCGCATCGTTCCCGGCCACCGCCTCATCGACGTAGACGACGAGATCCGGTTTCATCACCCGCCGGATCTTCTCCAGCTGGTTCATCAGGTTTGCCCGGTTGTGGAACCGGCCGGCCGTATCAGCCAGGACAACATCGATGTTATGTGCCTTCGCGTACTGAACGGCGTCAAAGAGAACAGCGGATGGATCGGCACCGGGCTGATGGTGGACAACCCGGATGCCGAGACGGTCAGCATGGGTAACGATCTGCTCGATCGCACCCGCCCGGAAGGTATCCCCGGCACCGATCACAACCGAGAACCCGTTCTTCTGCAGGTAGTGGCCGACCTTCGCGACTGTTGTGGTCTTTCCTGTACCGTTCACACCGGTAAAGAGGATCTTCACCGGGCGTTCGTGCTCCTGGACGTAACGCAGGAGATCGAGACCCTCGCCAAGCACACCACAGAGGGCCGAACGCAGGGTAGATACAACCAGATCGTCCACAGAGGCGCCGAGCCCCCGGTGCCGGCCAACCAGATCTGCCCGCATCCGGGAGATGATCTCGTCCGTGACCGGGAGGGCAACATCGTTCTCCAGGAGAACCATCTCGAGTTCGGCAAGCGGTTCCTCAATATCCTTCTCCCGGATAAGGATCTCCCGCTCCCTGACGAAGACCTTTACCCTGTTTATGAGAGTAGGTCTATCCCGTTCTTCTAGCGCTGCAGGCGGTTCTGGCCTGGCAAGAGGGGGTGCAGCCTCCGCCGTCCCGGAGGTTTGCTGGGGCTCAACCTCCACCTCCGCAGCCTCCTCGATATTCGAGGCGAATTTAGTCCGGATATTCTGAAGTTTCTTCTTTAAAGAGTCAAACATTATCAACTTCCGCCACGGCCTGCCTGAGCCTGCCGGGCCGCCCCGTACGCCGCCTCAAGTCGCCGGGATACCTCCGTGGCCCGTGCCTGCAACTGCTCAAGCGAACCTGCGACCTTCTTCTCCAGCGCCTCAAGTTCGGTTATCCGGCCTTCGAGATACTTCACTGCATCCTCTGTAGACCACTCAACGGATACATCTGCCCCGAGGTTCACGATTGCATGCCCGGTGTCAAGAACTTTCACCCGCAGAAGAGCGCCGCCGCCAATAGGGAGAAGGACTGTGGCCTCTGCATTCTCCCGGACCGCAAGAAGGGTCTCGATGGCGGCAGCAGCCTCAATCCGCTGTTGCTCGATCATCGAGAGTTGCTGCGTAAGGATCTCGATCTGCTGGGCGTAATCGTTTAAGTACACCTGAAGGGTCTGTATCTCGCGAGGGTCTACCTGGTCCACATCACTCACCATCTACTACTTTAACCGATTCGATCGTGATATAATTTCTCTTCAGGCGATGTTTGCTCCCAATATCAGTGAAAACCCTCTCTTTAGCCAGGTTCTCGTTCGCTGCTGTGACCACTTTGCGAAACGGTTTCCACTCTTTATCGATCTTGCACGCACCTACAATCTCAAAATACTGGTTCTCCATGAAATATCACTCCAAAAACCCAAGAACTTCCTCTATTCTACCCAGCTCAAAACCGGTAGTGGCGGATCCAGCGAGATAACCCTTGCTGTTTGCAAGCAACCCTGTGCCAACAAGACCGCTTCCCATGTTTACCGACCCGAGACCGATCGGGAGATCGACCACCCGTTCAAGACTTTCGATCTCCATCTCGTTGGCCCTCGGGTGAACAAGGATACCCCTGTTAGTAGCAAAGCCGGCCATACCAACGGTCTTGATGCTTCCAAGTGAGAGCCGGATCACCGGCACGGAGAGGAACGACCCGATCTCTTCGGCAAGATCGACCGGCATCCCGGGATGAACTGCGGCAACGTAATCATTCGCGAGAATTACGTTGCCCGCCGCATTCATCGAGCCTTCGAGCAGGAAGATATCCCGGTAGTCGCTCAGGACAGCGAGTTCCTCGTCGGCGGCAAGGCCGCTGACGACCAGTCCACGACTGTTCCCCGAAACGAGTGAACCGATGATGCTACTCTCCTGGATTGAGGTCTTCACGATCTCAACATCCAGCTCACGCTCGAGCGCCGTTGTGAACGCCGCTGGTGCAACGGGGTGGACGATCGCTATATCCTCAAATACGCGGGCGAAGACGCCTATATTCGGATCCCCGGCGAGATCGATCGTTCCGGTCATCTCACTCCTCGGCGAGCTCGGCCTGGACCTGCCCGTCCTCGAACTTCATCGCGCGGACGCGGATCTTTCGCGGAGGCTTCTCGCTCCCCCTCTCCCAGACCTTCTCGTTAATGCTACGATCGAGTTTGACATCCTCGCTCTTCATGTTCCGCACCAGGAAAGCTCTGATATCCCTGATAGCGGTGTTGCACCGCTTCCGCCGGGGTGCACGCTTAACGTCCCGGAGAGGGATGACATAGATATGCTCCTTCAGTGTCTCTACCATAGTTCCTACACCTTCAGACTGCTCCGTCTCCAGTTCCGCCGCTTCGGGTGCGACGTAACCTTACGGTTGGTTCTGATCATAACCCATGCGGGCACACGGCGGTTCTGCTCGCATGCCTTTGCCAGCCGGATCTTCCGGCCCTTTGTCAACTTACTCATGATTCTCACTCTCGATGATATTCAAGCCTCTCTCGTGCCAACAACCAGAGACTGGAGGTGATGAGGAGGGAAGAAAGGTGCCGGGTCGATACCGCGTGCACGGATTGCGCCCCGGATCTCCTGCTCATAGTCGCCGTTCCCGATGCTGCCCGTCTCTCCGTAGCGGACCAGAAGAAACTTTTCTGCAAGACGTTCCACCTCGAACTTACCGTACCCAAGGAGCGGTCTTACGTAAGAACAACCGGTGGTCATCTCCAGACGCTGGACCTCAGAGCGGTCGAGACCTGGAACACGGTCTTCCCTCCGGATACCGTCAGCGACCACCGCGTAGTCTCCGGCCAGCATCTCTACCGCCGTCCGGTGAACCATATCGATCGCATCATTAGGGTAACCACAGGCCAGTAGAAGGTCTACAGCCTTATCAAGCAGATCGAGTCCGAGCACCCTTTTACGGAAAGGAAGGCCAAGCGCGGCCGCAGCGGCACGCACCTCCGGGACCTCCCGGTCAGCATCGAAGACACAGGTATTCAGTTCTACCTCATAGTCGCGTGAAAGCATGATTGCCGCCAGCGCGCTATCTTTTCCTCCCGAAAAGAGCAACCCCACTTCCATTTTTATTTCCGCATTATCCTGAAATCTTTCTTTGATGGCGTCAGCTGGACCAGTATGGTTTTTAGCTGTTCATCGGTGATCCGTTGCCGGATCCGCCCGCTCTGGGCCAGCATAACCAGCTGCTGTTCAACAGCTTTTGCAAAATCCGGCCGTGTCAACTTGATGGTATTTAGCCTCTCCCTCGCTTCAGGCTCGAGGATCTCCATCAAAACAGTTCGGATCTGTGCAGCCATCTGCTGTTGTCGTGCCAGCTCCTCCTCCACAGCCTGTTGCTCCATCGCCTGCCGCTGCATCTGCTCCAGTCTCCGGCGACGGAGTTCCGCGAGTTCGTCATCAACCATCAACCAAGCCTCCTTCGATCAGTAGTTTGCAAGTTGCGGTGCAACCTCAGCAGCCTCTCTCTTCAGGCTATGAGCGACATTATCGAGGAACGATCTGCCCGCCGGGGTGATCGTACGTCCCTCACTTGACCGGGTGACGTAACCGGCTGCCTCGAGCTGCTGAAAGATCTTTCGCACAATCGAACCGCTTCCCCTCCGGAACTGATATGGGGACGACCCACGGTCACGTTTGCCACCGTAGGCTGAGCGCATCCTCTGTGTCCCGACCGGACCGTCGGTGTAGACGCGACGAAGAACCGACGCCGCCCGTACATACCACCAATCTTCATTCTCTGGCGGCATCTGCTTGTGTACCCCCGTCTTTGCAAATGCGGCCCAATCAGGGGGCTGGATCTGCTGATTTTTCTTGAGTTCTTCTGCCACCTGCCGGATGAACATATCGGCAGGGATATCATATACAGTTGTCATGGATGAACCTCACTCTCGCTAACAGTCTTTACATATTCGTCCGGTAATGTTTTATATATTTCGAGGACTCGACCCTGAAGATCCGTCCCGTCGTTCCTTGAGAACAAGTGTCCGACCTCGAACCTCGACCAGAACCGCACCGGCAACTTCCGCCACCTTTACAGGATCGACCTCGGTATTGCGTAGCCATCGCACCTTGACGACCTTCCGGCTCTTGAGCTGCCTCCGGATCTCATCGATCATGACGCTCGTGACACCCTGTTTCCCGATCCAGACGGTGGGTCTTAGACCCTGAAAAGACTCCATGCTCATAGCCGCAGCCTCCCTGTCGGGTATCGCGAGCGATGCCCACAGTTAAGGCAGGTGACGACCACCCGACCCCGGTGAATCCGGACCCTCGCGTTTGAACCAGGTACCAGGTATGAGTTGCACCTGCGACAGAACCGGCGTTTCAGCAACGGTTCGATCCGCACCCGGTGACGCATACCTATCTTGCGGGCCAGTTCCACGCACCGGTTGCTCCACTCCGGGTTCTCAGGGTAGAACTCGGCGGCCCGCTCAAAGAGAATGTCAATCCTCTCCCGGGCAAGCCTGCGGGAACCCGATTTTCGTGTCGTGTCTACCATGGTGCGATCAGTTCCGGCGGTGGATCTTGAATTAGAGGTGTGAGGCCATATATAAATTGATGCCGGCCTATGGCCGGATCCGGACGCGTCGCCCCTCAACGATCAGGCGATCCTCGCAGAAAAGTTTGACAGCAAGGGGGAGTGCCCTGTGCTCTTCAGCAAGTATCCGTTCGGCCAGTGCTGTCTCGTCATCATCCTCAAGAACAGGGACGCATCGCTGGATGACGATGGGACCGGTATCCGTTCCATCGTCCACCAGGTGAACGGTGCAGCCCGCAACCTTCACCCCGTACTCGATCGCCTGCCTCTGCGCGTGCAGCCCGGGGAACGCCGGCAGCAGGGCCGGGTGGATGTTAATCATCCTGCCAGAGAACTCGCGAACTATATCTGACCCCAGTATTCGCATATATCCAGCAAGTACGAAGAGGTCAGCCTGGAAATCCCGCATCGCAGCAAGAAGAGCCTCTTCGTATGCGGCTTTTGAGGCGAAGTCTGCGTAGTCTATGACCCTAACAGGTATACCGCCGTGTTCCGCTCGCTCGATCGCATAGGCACGGGGGTTATCGGTGATCAGCCCGACACCAATCCCCGGGATCTCGCCGGACGCGATGGCGTCGATCACCGCCTGGAAATTCGATCCCCTGCCGGAGGCAAGGAAGGCAATGCGCTTCTTTCGAAGAGGTATCACTTGCTCCATGATAATCATCCTCCGGGCTCTACACCGCCGCCTTCCCTGATCACTCGAGGTTCGACGATCAATTTCACCTTGACGATCCGACGGCCACGCATCTGCATAACCACCAGGGTGACGTTGCTCTCCTCGATCCGGACCACCTCACCGCGGCGCGGAATGTGCCCCAGCCTTTCGATGACCAGCCCCCCGATACTCTCGTAGGTGTCCATCAACGGGAGATTGAGTTTCAGATCCTCGTTTATGTGCTCCACCCATGTCCGCGCGTCGACCAGGTATACCCCTTCCTCGATCTGCTGGATCTCGGGCTCCTCCTCATCGAACTCGTCCATGATCTCACCGACGAGTTCCTCGAGCATGTCCTCAACCGTCACTATCCCGGCAAACGACCCGTACTCGTCGAGAACAACGGCCATGTGCTGTTTCTTCATCTGGAGATCTTTTAACAGGTCATCGATCTTCTTGCTCTCGGGGACAAAGTAAGGCTCGTACATCAGGTCCCTGATCGTCGCTCCCGTCTGCTGCCGAAATACCGCAGAAAAGACGTCTTTCACATTCAGGAGCCCAACGACGTTGTCGATATGCCCGTGGTAGACAGGGAGCCTGGAGAAACCGGTCTCGTTGAATATAGTAAGAGCATTCTCGAGCGTGGCCGTGTCCTCGATCATGACAACATCCACACGGGGTGTCATAACCTCGCGAACCGTCGTGTCGCCAAACCGAAGAACAGAGTAGAGCATGTCCCGTTCCTCCTCCTCGATCGTCCCCTCCTCTTCCCCAACGTCGATCCACTCCTTGAGTTCCTCCTCCGTGACGACCGGTTCGGCAGTCTCAGCGCTGGAGATAAAATGCCGCCGTATGCGTTCCGAAACCCAGAGGATGGGTGAGATCACCCGCGAGAGGAAGAGGATCGGCCTGGCAACAGCGAGTGCCAGAGACTCGGTGTGCCTGGAAGCATACATCTTCGGTCCGATCTCGCCGAAGATCAGCATCAGGATGACGGTAACACCGGTTGCGATCCCGACACCGAGATCGCCGTAGATCCCTATGGCGATCGCGGTCGCCAGCGATGCAGCGGCCACGTTGACCACGTTATTCCCTATCAGGATGGTGATAAGAAGAGAGTCTGTCGAGCGTTTCAGGGTATCGAGCGCTTCCGCTCCCTTTCGACCCTGATTTAAGAGGGCACGGACCTTTGCCCGTGTTATCGATATGAGGGCGACTTCTGAACTCGAGAAGAAGCCCGAAAGAAGCAGACAGATTATAAATAAAGCGATCTCTACAGCCAGAAGGTCTATGACTACCATTTACTCCACGCCGCATAGAACGGCAGCATCCAGCAATCGCATATTGCCGGGATTAATGGATAAGGTCTCATTCAGATGTAATAAAACCAGCGCTTCAGAAGAAGGCTTCCTTCAAAGCCACCAATTCCCGCGAAAGAAGCACGATCTTCTCTTCGGCTGAAAGCGCTGCCGGAAAGATCATATCATCTATCTCAAGGGTGAGCAAACCCGGATACCCCCGGGCGGCAAGGTCTGCAAGCACCCCCAGCGCATCCGGGTCGTCATGGATGGGGTGATGTGGCCGGCCGTTCCCTCCAAGTGCACTGACATGGACGTTTACAATTCGCTCGATGCAGAGATCGAGAAAACGCCCCACCTCCGCCTGGGAATTCATCATGGCATGTCCCATATCAAACGTGAGCCAGAGCCATGGCTCACGTTCGAGCACCTCAGCCACATCCTCTGCCGTTGCGAGCAGGGTGTTTATGCGCGGTTCCATATTCTCGATCGCCACCTTCACCCCTGTCTCCTCCGCTACCTCCTCGAGCCTCGCGACGTAAGTCTCAAACCTCTTGTAGTCTGGGGCGCTTGGCTCTCGTTTCGCCGTTCGTCTCCCTGGATGGACAGTGACAACGGCGGCGCCGATCCTCTCCGCCATCCGTATCGCCTCGATCGTGTATTCGACCGAGATCTCGGCAACCCTGGGGTTTATAGAGCAGGGGTTCAGGTCAAGCGAGGGGGCATGGACTGTGATGGGCGAGAGTTCCGGGTGGCCGGCGATACAACCCGAAATTTCATCTTCAGGGCAACCGCGAACCCAGAAGTGCGGCGTCTCAACCCAGAACTCAAGGGAATCAAGACCTGATTCACTGATGTAGTCAAAGATCTGATCGCATGTGTACTCGTGAAAGAACATGGTTGAGACAGCGAAACAACCCATAATACTACTTGATATAAACCATTGGCATAATAGGTTTTGATGATGCCTGGCAGTCATGCCACCAGTCCGGAACGGTTCGGTAGCCCGATACTCCGGGTTTCGGAGGTTTCCGGGCTTATATGCGACCTCCTTGATGACGCACGCCTGCACCAGATCTGGTTGCGAGGAGAGGTGACCAATTACCGGAACCATAACTCCGGCCACCGCTACTTCTCACTCTCCGAACAGAGTGGCGGGAGGATTGCAGTGATCAACTGCGTCATGTGGCGCACCACCGCATCAGCACTAACCTTCACCCCGAAAGACGGTATGGACGTCCTTGCCTGGGGGTCTGTGGAGGTCTACGAACCGCACGGCAGGTACCAGTTTATCGTCCGGGAGATGATCCCGGCAGGCCCTGGCGAGCGATTTCTCATGGTCGAGCGATGGAAACGTGATCTCGAAGCTGAAGGGTTATTTGAGCCCGGGCGGAAACGCCCCCTTCCGGTCTTTCCCCGACGTATCGGCGTTGTCACATCGAGTAGCGGCGCAGCGTTGAAGGACATTCTCTCTGTAATCTCCAGGCGTTATCCTGTCGAGGTGATCGTCTCGCCGACGGCCGTCCAGGGTGATGGGGCGCACACCGAGATCGCGGAGGCGATCCGGCGGATCGACGGGCTTGTAGACGTAATAATCGTCGGACGTGGGGGCGGGAGTTTCGAGGACCTTTTTCCCTTCAACCACCCGGAGGTTGTGCGGGCCGTTGCCGCGTGCAGGACGCCGGTTATCAGCGCCGTCGGACACGAGGTGGACACCACCCTCTGCGATTTTGCGGCAGACCTCCGGGCGCCAACACCCTCAGCAGCGGCGGAGCGGGCGGTGCCCGAGCGGCAGGAAGTACTCCGTGAACTTCGAGGATACGAGGAGCGGATTCGCTCCCTTGTCCAGCAACGCCTGGAGAGAGCACAGAGCGATGTTGATGACCTGCGGGAGCGGATGCACCCCCGCCGACTCGCGCGCCGGGTTCACGAGCGTATGCAGCGGCTTGCCGAACACCAGGAGCGCCTTGAGAGGGCTGCACTTGCCCGGCTACAGCGTGAGCGCTCCGTCCTCACGGAACTCAGCACGAGGCTTGAAGCGCAGAACCCGCTTGCCGTACTCGATCGAGGCTACTGTATCATCGAGTCAGACGGGAGGATCGCGCGGAGTGCGCGTGATCTCCAGGCAGGTGAGCACGTGGCGCTCCGCATGAAAGACGGCCGGGCGAACGCCGTTGTGGAGGATATAACGTATGACAGAGACCTTTGAAGAGATGCTTGAAGAACTCCGGGAGATCATCCGTAAACTCGAAGACGGTGATACGAGCCTTGAGGAGAGCATCGCCATCTACGAACGCGGCGCGCTCCTTGTGAAGCGGTGCGAGGATCTCCTTACCACGGCCGAGATGAAACTCACTGAGCTCGGGCGCGACCGCTGAGAGATCAGGACTGCGGCGGATGCACAACGAGGCATGCTGGAGCAGTGGGATCAGGAGACCTTCACCCACGATCAGTTCTCATCGTCGGGGATCTCCACCTCCAGTTCTATAACCAGTTCCTCTCCTCGCTGGAGCGCCGCCACGAAACCCCCGGGAAGGGTCACCGCAACCCTGTCGGAGCGGATGCCAACAGTCCGGTCGGAGATGAAGTCGCTCCGCCGCCATACGAGATCGGTCGGGTGATCGAGGCTGAGCGCTGCGCTGCCTCTTGAACGGACGACGACCGTCTCGCCCCCTGCAGTAAGTCGGGTCATCAATACCGCCCGGTCGTCCCGGAGCAGCGCCCTCAGGTCGGGATCGAGGTCGGCGGCACCTTTGTCGGCGGCCACGCCGATGATACAGTCACCAGCCTCTGTCAGTGTCATATCCTTCGTCACCTCAAAAGTTGTCGGGTGGGTTGCCCTGACCAGAGGATCTCCACGGGCCCGCACCGTATCCCTTGCCTTCATGCTTATTAGGAGAGGGGTGCCATTGATAATGAATGATCAGCATAGTCTGCCCCGTCTGCAAGGAAGAGTGCGAACACACGGTTCTCCGGGAGACCGGAGATCTGGTTGTGCAGTGCTGCGAGTGCGGCCATGTGCACCGGATGGAGAGACCTGTCGAACCTGCGACCATCACCATCAGGACGATCGTGAGCTATGAGACCGAGTCGAAGGTCTGCAGTGTGGAGGCCTTCGAGGACGAGACTGTCTCCATCGGCGACCGACTCGCGGCGGAGTGCGGTGACGAGGTCTTCGGGGTCGAGGTCACCGGTATAGAGGTTGGGGCAAAGCGTGTTCGGTCTGCAGTTGCCAGGGATGTGACCGCCCTATGGACAAGGAAGATCGACCAGGTCGTTGTGAGGGCGTCGATACACACCGGGCGCACGACCATCCCGCTATACCAGACGATGGACGGCGAGGAGGAACTGGTCGTCGGAGAGACCCGCTCTTTTGCGGGCAGACATATCCGTATATCTCATATCAAACTCCGTGACGGCCCCTTGATGCGAAAAGAGGGCTGGAAAACCGTGGCCCGGCGTGTAAAACGGGTCTATGGTTACCTGGATGGGCGTTCCAGGATCAATGATACCTCAGCGCCCGGAAAGAGGGCCGAAAGCAGGTAAGCCCGTGATGAGGGGGCGGCAGTATCAACTTCAAACAACCGAGTTTCCGCCGCAAACCATGATCTCCTGATATTGTGACCTGCTCGACTCAATCCGGTGCAGGTTCCGGCATGTGGCGCCGGATCGCAGCCTCAAGATCCTCACGGTGGACGAGCCCCTCCATCCGCTCTTTAACCCCGCCATCCGCGACCACAAGGATCGTGGGGGTTACCCGTAGGTTGTACGTCCTGATGTACTCCGGGTTTTTGACAGCATCTATCTCCTCTATCTCTATACCGAGATCCTTTTCCACCTCACGAAGGATTGGGGTCTGCTCCTCGCAACCCATGCACCCTTCCTGGTAGAAGCATATCACTCTTATCACCATATATGGCAGAACGCGCAGCGATTATAAAAAACTGTGGGGTTACCTCTACCCCGTTATGCCGCTGAGCGTGACGCGGGCGTTACCATAGCGATAGATAATGACCAGGGAATCGCTGGTCTTATCGACGACCTGGCCGAAACGCAGCGCCGGGGTCGAGTTGGTCTCGCCACTCAGCGGGATCTCCGGCGATGTAGTTAGACCGAGCGTAACCATATCACCCACAGCAGCCTCCGTGAAGTTGAGGCCAATCCCATCTGCGTCTTCCTGGCTGAGGTTCATCTCAAGGTCGTTACCACCGTAGGAGAAACTGATGGTCTTTGTCTCACCCTGTCGCATTCCAATAAGCCCGGCGGAGATGGCGTTGGTCTCAAACCCGAGCAGGCCAAAACCGGAGAAGCCGGTGATCGGAGGGTATATGACGGGGAGGACGGCAATGTTCTCACCCGAGACCTGTGCGCCGACCTGCATCTGCAGGCGCTGTGTCAGGAGAGGAGTGTTCCCTTTCCTGTATTCGCTCTCAAGGAGAGTCTGATCGGTCGTGATGATCGCGCGTCCATCCTCGGTGAAGATGGTGTAGTCGATCACCGCTATATCACCAACCTGCGCGGCAGGTTTCTGCTCGAAGATCGGCGCCAGGTATGTCCCCACCATGGCCACTGCAAAGATGACCGCTATCAGCGCATAAGCCCATTTCATCTGTCCGGGGCCAGCGTCCTTTGAAGTTTTCTGCTGCTTCTTTTTCATTAGGAGTACAGTCATCCTCGCGTGAGATAATAGTGTTCGGGAGACTGGATCATGATTATAGAAAGTTTTATATACTTATAATACTACCTTAAAGTTAGCCTCGGGTGAACCGACCTTCCGGGGCGAACAGAACAAATAGGGGGTGATTAGGATGGCAAGAATCGAGCGTGCACCTTACAGGACAATCTGGCAGGAGTTTGACGACCTCATGGCCGAGATGGAGAGCAGGTTCCAGTCGCTGCTCGGTGGGATAGGCATTGGCGGTGAGGATGTCAGAGGACGTGCCCTGCCGGCAGTACGTGATCTCCGCGTAGACGTCAGGGACCACGAAGACGAGGTGATCGTCGTCGCTGACCTGCCTGGTGTCGAGAAGGAGAATGTAAGTGTCCGGCTGATCGATCCACGGCACATGGAGATCACCAGCCAGCGGACAGATGAGACAGAAGAAGAGAGCCAGGACTTCTTTGTCCGGGAACGCGTCTACGGCCAGATTAGCCGGACGGTGCCGCTTCCCACCGAGGTGACCGAGGATGGAGCAAGAGCGTCGTTCAAGAACGGCGTTCTTGAGGTCCGGCTAAAGAAAGTGGCAAAGGAAAGGGGGACGTCGATCCCCGTTGAGTAAACCCACTAAAATAACCCCACTTTTTGCCCAGATACTATTATTAACTGTTATAACCGAATGGTTCATGATCGCTCGGCGTGAAATTATCATGATGGAAAAAAAGAAAGTCAAGGATTACATGACATACGATGTCGTCACCATCGACGCTCACGGGACAGTCAAAGACGTCATTGATACAATAAAAAAGACGCATCATGATGGTTTTCCGGTTGTGGAGAAGAACTCCAACCGGGTGGTGGGCTACGTCTCGGCGCGGGACATCCTATTTGCACACCCTTCAACACCGGTCGAGCAGGTGATGTCCCGCCACCTCATAGTCGCCGACCCGGAGATGAGCGTGAACGATGCCGCGCGTGTCATATTTCGCTCAGGCATCCAGAAACTCCCGGTTGTAAACGAAAAGAACGAACTCATCGGGATCATATCAAACGCCGACGTTATCCGATCCCAGATCGAGCACGTATCGCCGGAGAAGGTCTTCAAGTTCATGGAGACCCTCAAGAAACTCTACGGAATCGAGCCGACACTGAGGCGAGGTTCAGTCCCGATAGACGAACTCCTGCCAACGCAGTCAAAGATCTACGAGGACGAACTCGAAGGGAGGATCTACGAGATCAAGAAGGGGCTCGCCGAACCGTTGATCGTCGTCCGACGACCAGGTCGCTGGATCCTTGTCGACGGGCACCACAGGGCGATCGCGGCGAAAAAACTCGGTATCAAGAACCTGGATGCCTACATAATAGAGATCCGGGAAAATATTGAACTGGGGATGGAGCGGACGGCAAGGGCACTCAACCTCAAATCGCTCGACGACATCAAGGTGCTCGATTACGCCCGCCATCCCCTTGTCGCGCTGACCCACCGTCAGGTGGGGCACGGCTAGGATCCCTCAATCCGGGCATCATACTTCTCATTCAGGGCGTGCACTTTTACCACCTTACCTTCATGGATTGTCACCTCGGGCCAGATTCTTGCCCCGGCGTGAACGACAACACCGTTTTCCAGCACAACGCGGGGGCCTATAACCGTATCGTGTTCAAGGTTGCAGCCGCTACCAGTCAGCGTATCATTATCGATGATACTCCCGCTGACCGTGGTGCCTCTCCCTATCTCCACCCGATTGTAGATTGATGATGAGAAGATCTTTGCACCGTCCTTGATGACGCAATCATCCCCGACACTGGTGTAAGGGCCGATGATGACGTTCTCCTCTATTATCGTCCCTGCACCGATAGAAACCGGTCCGATCACCCTGGAGTTTGAACCGATCGAGACAGAGCCCCCAATATGAACCGGACCAAGGATTCGACCGCCCCTGATGACGACGTCTCCAGAGATGCTCGTGGACACGATCTCCTGCAGTTTCCAGCGCTCAGCCTCGCGCAGCGACCGCGGGTTCCCCACGTCAGACCAGTTACCGCGGACGGGCCAACCCTTAATGACGTAGCCCTGCTCCATCAGGGCAGGAAAGAGGTTTCTGGCAAAGTCAAACTTCTCCCCCGTCGGGATATGGTCGAATATCGCCGGGTCGCAGGCGTATATCCCGGTGCTTGCCAGGTTCGAGAAGATCTCCCCGGGACCAGGTTTCTCTCTGAACCGCTTTATCCGGCAGTCTGCATCGATCTCGGCTATCCCATAACCGGTCGGATCGTCAATGCTTATCAGCCCTATGGTGGTGATAGAATCATTGGCAAGGTGTTCGTGATATAGTTCAAGCAGGTTCAGGTCAACCACATGATCGCCGCCGACTACCAGAAACGGCTGACCATCAAGGTATTTCCGGGCATTCTTGACGCTTCCCGCCGTCCCGAGTTTTGTCTTCTCGTGGACGTAGGTTATATTGACACCAAAGAGCGATCCATCCCCGAGTGCCCCCTCAATGGCCTCACTCATGTAACCGAGGGTGATCACCACATCGTTAAACCCCAGGCCTGCGAGGTGTGAGACCAGGTGCTGGATCGAGGGTTTGTTGACTATCGGGATGCATGGTTTTGGACGCCCGAATGTGAGGGGGCGGAGCCGTGTGCCCTCCCCTCCGCACATTATGCACACCTTCATGCCACTCCATTGTGTGCGTATTGATTTAACCCTATTGAGATCGAATCGGCAGGAGTTTATCACCGCCTCTCCCACGTTAGAAGCCATTGAGTCAAGGGTCTGTAATACTGATCATCTCTCCCGGGCAGTATGCGCAAAGACCATCAAACCAGTAAAACTCAGGTTGCAGCACAACCACCAGAATGCCGCAGAAAACGCAAGATAGAGATTACTATAAACAACCGCTCTCTTATTCTGTCCAGGTTTGAAGGTATTTGTCTTATGACCTCCCGCCAAATGCCCGGCGGTTTCCGAATCTTTATCCCATCCTGCGCAAGAGACTCATCTTGAATGACAGAGTTTGAGTGCAGGCTCTGCGGCAAGTGCTGTATGAACGCCGGAGACGCTCTCATCGAGATCGAGAGGAGACTGAACAGCCGTGAGTATCTCTGTCGGCAGAAGATCGTTGGCGGGACGTTCCGCGCCCGCGTCGAGGAGCGGTTTCTCGATGCTTTCAGGGACACCTCGGAGAAAGACGCACACCCTTCCTGGTGCCCATTCCTGCGGCCCATGCCCGGTAGTGCAGGGAAGTATATCTGCACCATCCACAACACCCGTCCAGAGATCTGCAGGTCTTACATCTGCTGCACCATGCGAATCTACGACTCCTCCGGAGAGGAGGCAGGAAAAGTGAAGGGCAGGAGAAGCCTTGTCACGGAGGATTTTGCCCTGCGCCGGTGCTGGGAGGAGGCAGTAGCACCGCTTGCGATCGACGACGATGACCTCTGGAAAAAGGAGGTTGCCGCGATCCTCGGCCGTGCAGGCTATCAGGTAGAGGTCTATGAGTGAGCATGAACGTCGCCTCCCCGTCATCAGAGGCCGCGTCACGTGTACGCAAAATAAGGCGGTTCCCGTTGAGAGATGCGGCCTCTGCGTTCACTCCTCACGGGTCGTGATCGGAGGAAGAGAACTGCCATCACCGGCGCGGGCTTACTGCAGTCTCTGCCGGGACGCACCCGATATCGATATGTCAAAGGTCGAGGCGATCCTCTGCGATGACCACACGGGCGAAGGCTTCCGCAGCATAGCAAACATCATAAGCTAGCGGATCATTTACGCCAGAACTCCCAGGGGTGTTTCGTCTGGAAAGGAACACCTTTCGTCTCACGGTTCCAGTCGGTCTCGATCGTGTGATGAACCAGTCGGACCTCCTTCTTGAGTTCAGCAAGAGCGTTCTTGACCTCCTCAAGTTCCTGCTGGAGCCGATTAAACTCTTCAAAAGAGCGTGGCTGCCGCACTGGAGTCTCTCCAGCATCCTTGCAGGAGAGGCCGGCCTCGATCAACTCCAGAATAGCCTCGTTTCTGTCAAGCGAATGCTCCCTTGCGAACTGATCGATCCGCTCCATCAGATCGGGATCGAGTGCAAACGAACATCTCATCACCATGGTTCCGTCAACACCCCGGACTATTCAACCTCTTTGCTGATTATACTGTCTGCTACCCGTATAGCAACTCTCACAAAAAAAAGTAGTAATGTCCTCTATTGAGAACACCCGATCAACTGATATTTTCCAGGTTATACCCTTTCTGCGCGAGCAGGGCCTTCACCCGTTCGCGATGGTTGCCCTGCAGTTCGATCGAGGAGTCCTTGACCGTACCACCACAGGCCAGTTTTGCCTTCAGGAACTTTGAGAGGTCTTCGAGATCGATATCATACGGGTCGAGGCCCTCGATGACTGTGACCTCTTTTCCATACCGACGTTTATTGATCTTTACAGTAATTCTCTGTTGTTCCTTTGCTACTTCCTCACAGATGCACAGTTCTTTTGGCAGTCCGCATGTCGGACAGATCCCACCGTTCATTGCATGTACCTTTCAGCTCTCGTTATATATTATTTGGCATGGTCATCCGTCGATCTGGCATACGTCACACCCGAGGGATAGCACCTGGTCAGGTCTGCTACGATAACGATAGACTGTAATGCCTTTACAGTGGAGGTCATGAGCAAGGGAATAGATGTGGCCGATCTCCGCCACAGTTGCGCGCTCAGGGAGGTTCACAGTCTTCGAGACGGCGTTGTCCACGTGCTTCTGGAATGCGGCCTGCATCCTGACGTGGTGCTCGGGGGTGATCTCAAGGGCCGTCTTGAAGAGTTCAAGGGTATGGTCGTCCAGAGGAAGACCGCTGACCGTGCCATGGCGGCGGACGTGTTCGACCACGTCCTTTCCACCGGAAGTCCTGGGCAGGGACTTGGTGACGAGATCACTTACTATACTGACTGCCTGGCCGTCGATCGTCCGCTCGTAGGCAAAAGAGAAGACCGGTTCTATACCGCTCGTCGTCCCGGCTATCAGATGGATCGACCCCGTTGGGGCGATGGTTGTGACTGTTGCGTTCCGCATATCCCCCCGGAATACCGATCCATCGATCAGCGGAAACGAGCCTTTCTCCCTGCCAAGTTCCTCGGAGCGCTCCCGCGCCGTGGTCTGAATCTTCTCCATCAGGTTCTCGGCGAACCTGAGCGCTTCCTCCGACTCGTAGGGGATACCGAGACGTATGAGTGCTTCTGCAAACCCCATCAGACCAAGACCGATCTTCCGGGTAGCCAGAGTCTTCTCGCGGATCAGGGAGATGGGAAAATGGTTAACGTCTATGACCGCATCGAGGAAGTCGACACCGCACCTGACCACCCTGACCAGCAGGTCCTCATCGATCTCGTTCTTCCTGATACACCTGGCCAGGTTAATGCTCCCCAGGTTGCAACTCTCGTAAGGGTAGAGCGGCTGCTCACCGCATGGGTTGGTCGCCTCGATGAGGCCCAGATGCGGCGTGGTGTTCCGCCGGTTGATCTCATCGAGGAAGAGCACCCCCGGTTCACCTGATATCCACGCTGACTCCGCAATGAGAAGCCAGAGCAACCTGGCGTCGATACTCTTCCATATGCTGCCGTCGCGCGGGTTGACCAGGTCATAGTCGCGGCCCTCCTCAAGGCACTTGAAGAACCGCTCATCGACACCGACCGAGATGTTGAAGTTTGTAAGCCCGCCCTCACGTTTGCAGGTGACAAACTCCTCAATGTCCGGATGAGAGGCGGCGAGAACGCCCATGTTTGCCCCTCTCCTCCGCCCGCCCTGGCGGACTGCCCCCGTAGCTGCATCGAAGACCCGCATGAACGAGACCGGGCCGGTTGCGGCGCCCCTCACACCGTTTACGACGTCACCACGTGGCCTGAGGCGTGAGAACGAGAAGCCCGTGCCACCACCGGACTGGTGGATGAGAGCCATGTTAGCGAGGGTCGCAAAGATCCCCTCGATCGAGTCCTCCACAGGGAGGACAAAGCAGGCAGAGAGCTGCCCTCCAGGTGTCCCGGCGTTCATAAGGGTTGGCGAGTTCGGGAGGAAGAGAAGATCTGAGAGGAGGGAGAAGAACTCTCGCGACCGTTCCGTCCCGCCAACAGCGGAGGCGACACGCCAGAAAAGACCCTCAGGCGTCTCGTCGGGGAGGAGGTAGCGTCGTTCCAGGAGGAGACGGGCTGCTGGAGTGAGTTCCATATTATCCTTCATACAACCCCGCCCTTAATAATCCGTCGTGTCCAACTCTTCTGTTGCGATGTCTCTTATCGTGCTCGGAACCGCCTCCCACGTCGGCAAGAGTGCGACTGTTGCAGCACTCTGCCGTGCGCTCTATCGACGCGGGATCCCGGTTGCACCTTTCAAATCCCAGAACATGAGCCTCAACTCCTACGTCACCGCCGACGGGAGTGAGATCGGGATTGCTCAGGCCGCCCAGGCCTTCGCTGCCGGGGTCGAGCCAGAGGCCGATATGAACCCGATCCTCCTTAAACCGAAGGGGGAGGCGGTCTCACAGGTGGTGCTGCTCGGCCGACCTTACAAGGACGTGCGGATCCGGGACTACTATATGGAGACCGACAAACTTCTTGCAGAGGCCGTTGCCGCTTTCGATCGGTTGCAGAGACGGTTCGGAAACGTGGTGGTGGAGGGTGCCGGAGGGGCGGCTGAGGTGAACCTGTATGACCGCGACATTGCAAACATAAGGCTCGCCACGGCGCTTCGTATCCCTATTGTCCTGGTTGCAGATATAGAGCGGGGCGGTGTCTTCGCCCAGGTCTATGGCACGCTTGCCCTCCTGCCTGAAGAGATCCGATCGCTTGTAAAGGGTGTTATCATCAACAAGTTCCGGGGCGATCCCACACTATTTGAATCGGGTGTTACCATACTCGAAGAACTCACCGGTGTGCCGGTCCTCGGTGTGGTGCCCTATACAGATATCCGTATTCCGAGCGAGGACTCCCTCTCGATCGGCGAGCGGCGATCCGGCGTGGCACAAAAAGCGATCAGGATCGCAGTCATCCGACTCCCACGGATCTCAAACTTCACCGACTTCGAGCTTTTAGAGAGGCACGCTTTGGTGGAGTATATCACGCCCGGGAGATCGCTTGCCGGCTATGACTGCATCATCCTCCCAGGGACGAAGAACACCGTTGAGGATCTCAACGTCCTTCGCAAGGAGGGAGTGGAGAATGAACTCAGGCTTTCCAGGGAACGGGGTGTCCCGATTATAGGGATCTGTGGAGGATACCAGATGCTCGGGAGTCGGATCATCGATACCGGCATCGAGGCTGGCGGCGAAGCCGCCGAGTATCCAGGTTTTGGACTCCTCGACGTTGTCACGGCCTTTGCCGGGTACCGCAAGACGACGGTGCAGGTAAGAAGGCAGGCGACAGGTCCTGGCCCCATACTCCAGGCCATGGGAGAGGTTGAAGGCTACGAGATCCACATGGGCGAGACCGAACGGCGGGGACTGCCCGAGGCGTTTGCCGGTGAGGGTGCTGCGACACCCGACGGCCTGGTCTTCGGAACATACATGCACGGGCTCTTCCAGAACCCCGGTGCTGTAAACGCCCTCCTCGCCTATCTCTCGGAACGTCGGGGGCTGCCGTTTGAGCCTCTGGCGGAGGGAGACGGGGGCACACTGGGCGCATCCACAGCATACGATGACCTGGCCCGTCACTTTGAGGCGCATATTGATATGAATGCAATCCTGACCTATTTCACCAGATGAGACTATTTTTTCTGCATTTCCAGCAAATGATTGACATTATTCCCGGAGATTCAGGAAGAGCGCCTACCTCTGAAGATGGGAAAAACCGATATCTGAAGAGGCCATCGATTGCGTTCTGAAACAGATCTCCGCATTTTAAGGGGTCGAGCCAGATCAAAAAGAAGAACAGCGCGTCCCTGCCACTTCAGAGGAAGAAGCGGAACGCAACCCAGGCAATCAGCACCATCAGCGCCGAATACTTCAACCCTGAGACCACCCGGCCTTCGCCCATTACACCTGCCGCAAGCCCCGAGAAGAACCCCTGGATAAGCGCCGCATGGCAGAAGACGCGGTTGTAGAGGAAGATATCCACACTACCCATGAACGACTGGGCGGACGTTGATCCTGAGGCCGCAACAGTCTCCCCCGCCTCTGCCATCGTAGCGAGGAAAGTGCCTGAGAGCACCGCGATGACAAAGAGGAAGACAAAGAACGACATAAGGACGATGATCATGTAGATCATCATTCCTGTCTTTCGCTCCGATTTCAGGTTGAAGAACTCATAGGCGTCGTGCGCAGCCGCCCGCAGCACCCCACTGACATCGCCGCCCGCTGAACTCGCTTGAGCGATCAGTTCGGCACTCCGCTCCGCAAGCGGGGTGTTCACGGCCTTCCCAAACCTGCGAATGGCCTCCACAAACGGGACACCCCAGGACATCTCAGTATCGAGTTTGTGGATATGGGGTGTGAGTGCCCCATAATCGCCTTCCGAGACTATATGGATGGCATGTGGGAGCGTCATCCCTGAATCGTTCATCCCGGCCACATCCCGAAAGAAGTTCGGGAGGGAGGCCTCGACGCTCGATACGCGCATCGATTCCTTGAGATCGAGTATGGCAAGAGGCACGATAGCAATCAGTATCGCGAATACAGCGACATCATCAAGCATGGTCGTCCCGAAGATTGCCGACATACCGTAAGACGTCACTATGCTTAAAAATCCACCGATGAAGAGGAGGAGAGCCGCAGGAACGGATATGAAGAGGACTGTGTAGGGGTCATCCATCATCACCCTGAGCGGATGTTTGAGGAAGTGGTAGAACCCTTCCTGGTACTTCCGTCGTCGCCGGATCCCCCTAAAGATCTCCTCGTCCCGCACAACGAGCGGATCGGACTGAGGTATCTCCTCAGGCATATCAAACGGCTGCGGCCGGTTTCGATTCAAAAGATCGTCAAAAAGGTCTTTAAATCCCATATCACACCTCCGGCGTCATTGAACTGATCAGGATGATAAACATCAGGCTCCCGAAGGGCACAAGCAGGTAGATGATGATGTACAGAAAGAGTGGGTTTGAGTCGCCCGACAGGATCGTCATGACCGATTGCAGGATGATCAAAAAGAGCATACCAGCAACAATCGCGGTGACGTAAGACTCCGCGATCAACCCGAGCGTCTCCAGGAATGCCTTCTGCTGCTGGTTGTTCTCAAGTGTATACTGATGGGCCTTGGCGCGGAAGTACTCCGTCAGGTTACTCCCGCTCGAGATGCTTGCAACCGCCCCCTGGAGGAACTCCCGCATCCGATCACTCGGCGTCGCCTGCGCAACCGTCCGCAGGGCCCCAAGGAGGTCTTTGCCGAAGAAGTCGGTCTCGCGGGTGATGTAGCGCGCTTCTACGGCGCTCTCCCCATATATCTGGCTCTGACCAAGCGACCGGAAGACCTCGTCGGGTGTGATCCCCGCCGAAGACATGGCTGTGACATAATTTATAGCGTAAGGGAGGGTGGCATCGATATTCCGACGGCGCTCGCCAGCCTGTATACCCGGGTAGATGATGAAGATCAGGTATGTGAGCCCTCCGAATACCATGAGAGCGATGAGCGTAATGACGATGGTACCAAGCACCATCTTGTAATCGTTCAAAGCATAGAGAAACCCCGGGACGGCCCCACGATATACGATCATATCAGGGATGCGCAGGAGATATGTCAGAAGCCCTATCAGAACAGCCGCAACCAACCCGACGATGAACGAGGTAAAGTATGCGGTCGCAAGGTAGGCCTCGAATGGCGTTGTCATTCGCGCCCCAACCATATCGTTGCGGAGTTTTACATAATCCGCCCGTTTATCCTTTAATCTGCGGCCGAGCAGGTTGAAGCAGAAACGCTCGTAACTGTTCATGCAGGACCCCCCTCCCCATATAAGTCAGCGCGTACCCGCTGTATGACCGCCTCCGGGTCCCTGAAGTAGGAGATCAGTATCTTGCTAACATCCTGATAGTACCTGATCTTCTTGATGCGCATCCACTCAAGCACTTCCTGCCGCCGTTTCAGCTCCTCGCGCATACGCTCCTCGCTCCAGCCACGGTCTTCCATGATC
>Ga0208462_1000606_pt1 | contig 34056 bp, 30 predicted proteins | sample AD_SCU001_MetaG_FD_184452 | JGI IMG/M metagenome (GOLD analysis project Ga0208462, IMG submission 184452) | Active sludge microbial communities of municipal wastewater-treating anaerobic digesters from China - AD_SCU001_MetaG (SPAdes) (version 2) | ecosystem: Engineered > Bioreactor > Anaerobic...
CCCGATCGCCTGAGGGCGTAAAACCCGTCATTCACTGACGGGTTTTTTCATTATCGGGCTGTAGCGCAGGGGCTAGCGCGCTTGGTTCGGGACCAAGATGTCGGAGGTTCAAATCCTCTCAGCCCGACAAGGAATTACGTGAGGTCGTGAGGTAGAAAAGGCCACTGTTACTTGCGTTTGTTACCAAACAGACGGAGTACAGTGGCCCCATGACCCGAACTACCAAGAACCGCTTCACGCAACAACTCTTCACCAGACCGGCCAGCGATGGCCGGTCTATCGTTTATGTCCGCTTCATCGATGCCGAGAGCGGACTCGTCCTCGCGACGCGCTCCACCGGCCTCGATTCCGACAGCCCGGCTAAGGATATCAAGGCCAGCGTCACGAGCGTCCTCGCGGACCTCAACCTGGAAGCCATAGCCAGGATGAAAGACCGCGCCCGCCGGGCCGCTCTCGACGACGACGAGCGGATCGCCTCCATGCCCGCCTTCGAGTTCTTCTCCTGGTTCTGGAGCGACGAGAGCTACTACCTATCCGAACGCCAGGACGCCGACCGGCCGCTCTCCAAAGGGCATATCCTCGTCTGCCGCAAGTACGTCCAGACCAACCTGAAGCAGTTCGAGGCGTTCTCCCTGACCCCGGTCCGCGAACTCAGGCTCTCCATCATAGAAGCCTTCGTACGGAAGCTCCGCAAGGCGGGCAAGAGCCTGGACGTGGTCAAGCGGAACCTCGATACCATCCGGACGCCGATCAACTGGGCCCAAGCGCGAGGCCTCATCGAAGCGCCGTTCTCCTTCAAGACCCTCGTCCTGCCTCGAAGGGACAGCCGCGAGCGGGGCATCCTGAGCGACGAGGAAATCTTGAAGATCGTCGACCTACCCTACGCCAAGCCGTGGGTCGCCGAGTCCGGCCGTATGCACTGGGACGTCCGGCCTCGACCCCGGCAGAGCGGAGGGCGGACCTACGATACGCCGCCCATGCTCGATGTACGCCAGAAGGCGGCCATCGTGATGGCCTTGTTCGCCGGTCTCAGGCGGGGTGAGATACGCGGGCTCCGCTGGTGCGATATCGATACCGAAAGGAAGCTGATCGAAGTTAGACACAACTATGTCCGCTTCGACGGAGACAAGGCGCCGAAGAAGATGTCTCTCGGCACCGTGCCGTTGGCGGTGGAGCTTGAACAGATGCTCGACGACCTTAGAGCCCTCTGCGAGAGCCTGGGTTACACCGGCGCCAACGACTACGTCCTACCCGGCACCGCGCGGGATCGACCCGTCAACGAAGTAACGATTCGCCGAGGCTGGGAACGGGCCCTGGAGCTTATCGGTATTCCGGAACGGGAACGGCTCAAGCGCAACCTGCTCCTTCATGGCGCGCGCCACGCCTACACTACCCGGCTCCTGGATTCCGGGGAGCTCTCACCGGCCGAAGTGGCCAAGCTGACCCGCCACAAGGATCTTTCCATGCTATCCCGCTACGGCGGCCATCTCCGCGACGAGACCATAGAGAAGGGGCGCAAGGCCCTCAGCTTCAAGAAGGAGGCAGACCATGCCAGTCAGTAAACTCAGGCTACCCAGGAAAGACCTAATCCCGCCACTCCCAAACATCGCCGAACTAGCGCGACAGCTTCAGGCACGCCTCGAAGGACTTCAAGACCCGACGCTTCGAGCGGAAGAGATCGGGATCACCCTCGCGGAGCTGGATCGCATCAAGCTGCATGGCGACACCCTTTATCGCAGATTAAGCAGCGAGGGTGCCCTGGATGAACCTGACGCATACTGGAAGTATTCCGAGGAGTTGGACCGGTTTCGATATGAGCTTCTCACCGGACGTGATCGCGAGCTGCTCGCAGCCCGCCGCCCCGAACCGGAGCAAACCGCAACCCGGAAGCCGCGCCAGATGCCGATACCCGCCTTCCTGGCCGAGAAGGACGATCGACAGGCCAGGAACCGGGAGCGGACCGACCTCCCCGATACCATGAATATGGCGCAACTAGCGTCCTACCTGGGAGTCAGCACCCAGTGGGCCTATCAGAACTACAAACGCCTCGCCATACCCTACGCGGTAATCGGATGCCTCAGGCGCTTCCGCAAGGACAAAGTCGACGCTTGGTGGGAGGCTCAAAGCAGGCAGTAACCGACCACCGCCTTATAGGTATTTTGCCGATGCCTATAAGGCAGTGGCGCCACCATATCGCAGATGATAAACTGTCGATATGAGATCACCATCTTTAGCCACGGCCTTCGATACCGCCATAGCCGATACCGCCCGTCGAATCGATACGCTTCTCGCCGGAAACCCTGACCAAACCGAGCTAGAGGCCTTACAGACCGAACTTGCCGCCCTTATCAGAAATCGGAGGGATCACCTCTACAGCCTCGTCGACGCCCGAGCCATCGTCAGCCAGGTCTTCGACGAACCATTCTCCGAAACCCGTCGCCAGAAAGCGGCCGAACTCGAAGGCCAGGTCTTATTGTTAATCGAACAATACCATCGGGAAGCTGAGGAGACCAAGGAGGTCTTGCGCTCAGATTACGATCTACTAGTAGATGTCCTTGCCTTCCTGCGCTTCTTCAAACATGACGATCCACCTGTCGCCGATACTGATTCTCCAGCACCCCGCTTGATCTGGACCGGCAAGCATGGCCTGACGCGACAGGCTTTCGTAGAGGCCCTCCAGGTAGCCAAGTTCATCACCCTAGAAAATGCCACTTTGCTGGCGGCCACGCTTGAGGACTACAAGGCCGAGAAGAAAGCCCAGCGGCCGAAGGTGGACTGGGATGGGAGCAAGGAGTCCTTAGTCACCTTTCTGATCATGTCGTATTATTTGGGCATCCTCAATCCTGATACCATCCTCGTGAGGAACCGGGATATCGTCGAAGATGCCGAAGGAGTCATTAAAGCGCCGATCCCTCCCATCGCCGATATCATAGCAGCTCGCTTCACGATCCAGGGGAGAAATGTTTCCCATTCGGACATTTCTAGGGAGGCTAATAAGAAAGCCGAAGCTGGGATCGATAAGCTCACCGTGCTCGAGCTTCTCAACCTCAAAGATCATCTTCAGGGGCTAGCCGAGGTGAACGGTTTCAAACGTCTGGATCAGTCCTTCGATTGGGACGACATGCTCTACTCCTTCTTCCGTCTGTATAACAGCGGTAAAAAGGATCTTGACTTCCTTACCGATGAGCTGCGATGCCTGGATCTTGAGGTGCTACGGATCTTGAATGACCTCCATAATAAGCATTACCTGGATCGCAAAGGACTTTCCGAGGATCTAGCGCGACTGTGATTCAGCTTCACAGATAGTTCAAACGTTTTCAACGCCCTGGCCTCCGGCTTGAGACGCCTTATTTGCGTGTTCTCCTATTCGCGTGCCTTAAAAAGGGTGCTGTACCCCACTTAGTGGGGGAGAAGCATTATCGCAAGGAGAACGCGATGGATTCAAACACGAAACATCAGGACGAGGATCAGAGCCAGATCGAGGCTATTCAGGATGTGCTCGGAGCCAACCGAGACTATCTCGCGGTCACGACCAAGGACAGCCCCGTGAACGCTTTCTACCGCATCATGGTGGAACAGCTCGGCTGGAAGGGTTCGGACCAACTCTATTCATACAGCCCAGCCGAGCGTAAGGACCTACAGCGAATAGCGACCGAGCTCGCCCTGGCGCTTCATGCGTCAGTATCGCAGACCGATGCCACCGATCTCGTCTCCACCGACTTCTTCCATCTGGTTCGAGCAATCCGCAGGCTCAAGGAGCTCCACGGCCTGACCGAGCTCGGAGTCATGATCCTGCTCGACAAGCTCGTCTCGGACGGGCTCTATAAGAACCTCTACTACTGCACCTCACCGACCGCTTTCTTCCGCCGAAGCCCCGAGCTGTTCGGGATAGAGCCTTCACGCGCTCGCGATCTTCAGCAGCGCGGCAAGAACTACCGGATTCACTGGAACAGGATCGACAAGGGTGTCGGCACGGTTCCGCCCATGGCGCTGGACGAGCTCTGTCTCAAACATCTCTCCAAGCTCACCCTCCTCGATCAGGCCGTGAGCGCCTTCGGGGCGGAAGAGGCGCTGAGCTTGTTCCACACGAGCACCTACCGTAAGTTCGCCGCCGCCATCAGGGAGAAGCTCGGGAATCCTAGCAAGAACCCGAAGGACGCGTCCCCGGAACAAGCCGAGACCATCACCACCTCCGTCACGGAGACGACCGAGGAACCGAAGCACCCCCTTGAAGTAGCCTGCGCCCGCATCCTCAAGAAACGGGGGACCATCTACCTCGCTACGGGAGCCAGTGAGGACCAGGTCAGCCGCGCCATCGAACGCCTGGAAGAGTACCGGGTATCCAAGGACGAGGAGAAGAAGGTCGAGCTTGGCGCCAAGCCATACGACTACCGGAACCCGCTAAAGGTCGATCCGGACCTCTGGAACATCACGAACGCGATCGTGATCAAGGAGCGCATCAAGCTCGGGATCGCCCAGGGAGCCGCACGGCGACGTACCATCGCACTCCTCATGCACCGCCTCGCCACCGAAACGCCATTCAGCGCCTACTGGCGGAATCCCAGATTCGGCATTCGCTACTCCAACTTCGGAGCCTTTGCCAAAGGCGAGCTCCACATGGGCGAGGAGTATCGCGACTACCTCCGGGTGGGCAGGAACCTCGCCCAGTACCACTACGTCCTCGACGGCATGAAGAACATCGATGAGGACCGCATGTTCTACAAGCTCCGATACCTGGACGCCGCCATCGCCACCTACGAAGGCAAGGTGGGCCTCATCCGAACCCGCCTGGCCTCCCTGAGCGTACGCGACTTCCAGCGCTTCGCCACCGATCCGGCCTTCGAGACCAGCTTCGAGGCGAAGCTCAATAGCAAGGCTCGCGAGAACCTCCTTGGTTACGTGAGCCGTATCCACGCCAGCCTCGACAACGGCGAACCCGTGCAGGTGATCGAGCTCTACGGCAAGGAGGAGTTCGGAATGATGCACAGCATCCTGGAAGCGATCAAGGCCGAGGACTTGAGCGCCCGCCACCCCGGACATAGCGGAGCGTCGTCGGAGACCGCAGACGCGATCGACGTAACGAGCCAGGAGCAGAACGTAGCCTGACCGAATAAAAGCTACGATGCCCAACGCCTTTGCTGGGCATCGTAGCTATTTCAATTAATCGCCTTCCATTCCATGTGGACTCTACTGGTAGAACAGACAATCTACCAAAGGAGTCCTTATGCTTTATGACCTTATCAGTGAGCGCCATGCACCGCCGTACCGAATCGGCGGCCCCGGCGATGCTTACACCGTCCTCAAGCGATACGCCAATGCCCGGACCGAACGTTTTCTGGTCGTGCTTCTGAACGGCGCGCATGATGTGATCAGCACCCGAATCATCACCGTGGGCTTACTTAACAAGACGATCGTACACTGCCGGGAGGTTTTCCGGCCTGCCATTGTAGAGAACGCCGCAGCCTTGTTACTTTCTCATAACCATCCTTCAAACAGACTTGACCCGAGCAGTCAGGATTTAGATATTACCAAACGCCTTCAAGATGCCGGTGAGCTCTTGGGCATACCCGTACTCGATCACTTAATAATTGGCCGTTGCGGATTTTACTCGATGGTCGAACATGGCCTGATGACTCCTTCCGGTTCCGGAACGAGTCCTTACCCATGAAGTCGGGGAACATATAAAGAAACTAGGCTTCCACCTGCTAATCCATCTCGATATTCCTATCCCCTCAGCTCAGGGATACCAAGCTGGTAATACTGCGGGCGGCCAAGGTCCGGGACATAGCCGCCGCCGGCCTCCTCATCCTTGACCAGCAGGCCGGAAGCCAATATCTGAGCCCTGATCCTATCGTAACCGCTATACCATTCGTAGATCAGCTCCGAGGGCAGGGGATACGCGCCCCTGCCCTGGTTCCTTCTCGTAAGATCATCGATACCGCTCGCCGGATCGGCTACGGCATCGTCGATGACCCTTCTCCAAGCCTCCAAGTTGGTAAAGAACCGAAGCACCGCCATCCGGCTCTGCTTCGGCTGCGGGCTCACGCTCTCAAGCCGCTCCAGCATCCGCTCCGCCACTTCCCGGTTCCTCGGATACTTCCCTTCCTTTTCTTCCCACAACCGCACAAATCGCGAGGCCCCGGCCTCCGTCACGTTGCAAGCCGCATACAACGACTCAATCCTACTTCTCAGCTCCCGCAGGTTCCGGAACATATCCCCGCTATACCCCGCCGCCCTGGACCTCGTCTCCGTGCCGAAGATCCACTCGGTCACGCCGTCCAGGGACATCCCACCACGCTTGCCACCCTCAACCATCTTGATCAAGCGCACATTGCTCTCGCCGTCGCGGAAGGGCATCAACAGCTCCTCAGCTTCCCTACTGTTCCTTGGCCGCAAGCTCATGATCTCCGTCTCCGTTTGGCCCTTCCTACCTCCACACCCAATCCCTTCCTCGCATTCTTCTCGGAGACGTAGCCCTGGCCGCTCTACCTTTGGCCACTCCCACTCCAGCACCTCTTCCTTGATCAACCCTTCTAGCCGATACCGCCTCAGGCCCCGCCAGAAGGCCTCGCCGTCGGCAGGCCGTCCCATCGGCTCAAGCCGATCCGGCTCCAGCAACCTATCCAGCCTCGGTATCCTCAACGGCCTACTCGGCGTCGGCATGATCTCCAGGCTCCGCTCTATCCCACGCTCCCTCTTCTTCTCTTCCCAGACCCTCTTCACCTTCCCGAGCCTCAATCTGAGCTGATACCACAGCGCCTCTTCCTCCAAGCACCAGTACACATGCACCCCGTGCGGACTCCTCGCCACCAAGCTCGGCTTTTCATTGAAGCACTCCACCAGAGCCTCTACCGCCCGCACGGTCTCCGGCTCCAGCTCATGCTGGAACTTCCAGCTCGGTATCGACGGGCTCTTTGCCTCCCGTAAGGCCTGCTCCAGCCCTTCTTCTACCTCTCCATCAACTCCACTTTCCGCCCACCCGGCCCACGTCCTCGGATCCTGCGTGAACGGCCCCACCTCATCCCATATTCCCCGCTCTACAGCAGGCTGCTGCCGCTCCTGCCCCCTTCTGTCGTCGTCCTCAGTACCTACCGGCTCTGGCACATCGCCACCCTTGCCAGGCACATCCACGTCGAAACAAATAAACCTCGGCCTCCGATTCATAAGGAGCCCAATATCTCCATGTCCTGTTATCGCTCGGTGTACTACAGCATCCCCGGCCAACCCGTGATTCCTTTTCCATCCACCGTGCACACCTTGGTTATACGGCGTCCTAAAGTAATTGAACCGCTCCATGAAGGCCGCTACCTCCCGAACCGCATCCTCATCAAGCGTGTCCATCAGATCCCCCTTAACCACTTTCCCTCATTCGCCACTGTGACCGCGACAACCTTAATAGTATCTAGACGATATCAGTCGTCAAAGGTCCATATATCTATATTAGCCATACCTAGCCTTGACGATAGAACTTCTACAGATCCTACGCTCAATTTTCCAATGAGCTGCGCAATCGCCATCCTGATGCTCCTCCTGCTACTACCTCTATCCGCTCGCTTCTTGTCTTAACTTCCCAGGCTCTCGGTACCCTACAGCCCCGATCGAGCCCGCCCGTATCCCTACAAACGTTTTCACTGGTCTTCTGCAGCCCCGGCCTCCGCACACTCATCCAGCGCGCTACTTCACTTCTACTCTTCCAGCCCCGCCAGTTGCACATAAGGATTTCACAGGCGGGTCCGCCATTCTCTATTTATCAATACGGCCCATCTCCTACCTCATCGGCAGGCTCGATCCCGGCCGCATCCTCATTTTCTCATCTTCCCAAGGAGTCTCCCATGCTCGCCACTCTTCTCGACGCTCCCCCTACCGCCCCGCTCGCGCTCGTCGACACCGCAGAGCCCTGCTCTCTGCCGTCGCTCTCCAACGTCCTCTTCGATTTCTCCATCCCCAGCGCGGAGGCCCCGGCCGCCGAACCCTTCACGGTCGACAGTCTTTCTAAGGCCTCATGGTGCGCCTCGCGCATCCTCGCAGCCCAGGCCCGGGTCGATCAGCGGTCCGAGCTCGCCCGCTCCTACAAGGCCCGCATCGACGCTTGGCTCTCCGACGCCAACTCCTCCGACATCGACTCCATGGACTACCTCTCTACGCTCCTCAAGCCTTGGGTCGAGTCAGAAGTCGCCAAGCAGCGCCGCTCACGGTCTGTCCTGCTACCAACGGCCACCGCCCAGCTGCGAAAGCTCCCGGACCGCGTCGATATTCTCGATGCCCCTACCGCCCTCGGCTACCTCAAGGCCACTCACCCCGAGGCCGTCATCGTCCGCGAGGACATCTCAAAGTCCGCCGTCCGCTCTTTGATCTTCACCGAAGGTGAAGCCATCCCCGGCGTCGAAGCCCAGTTGGGCCACGATGAACTTTACCTCCGCCCGGCCGCCGCCCGCTTCCTGCTCGATGCCGGCCCCGATGTCCCGGCCATGCCGGTCATCGCCTACGGTCGCCTCGCCGCCACCGTCCGAGACAACCTCCGAACTGGCTCCGCAATCCGCATAGTTGGCCGCCTCGGCATCGACTCCTCGCTCGATGCCATGACCCCGGTTGTCATCGTAATCGAACACGTAGAGGTCAAAACCGTCCGCTCCCCGGAAGCCCAAGCCTATGCTGAGGATGCCGCCTCATGACATCTGACCTCATATTCAAGTACAGCAGGGCAAGCGCTCTCGCTGACGGCGTCCTTGTCGATGTCTCCGAGCTTGCCCGAGAAGCAGGTTTCAAGTTCCCCGTGGCTGTCTCCGACACCCTCTACCATGGCTACCTGACACCACCGCTCGAGCTCGCCAAGGAAGGCCAAAGTCTGAATAGCCGCCTTTGGGACACGCTCTCCGTCCTACGCTATGCCATCAAGTCGGCTTCTGCGACGGACCGCCTGTCCTTTACCGTCCTTTTCGCGCAGGCTTCCGACGCCACACCAGTCTCCGTTGACCTTCTGGCTGTCTGTGGTCCTGGCGACTCTGGGGAGCCCGTCATCACGATCATGCTTCCGTCTGATGACTAACCCAATGGCCCCGGCTCGCCCGGGGCCATTCTTCATTCTTGTATCCTCGATACCCCATTAGCCCTTCAGCAAGAAAAGATACAGGGAGCGTCTACAAAGTACTCGCTACAGGCCTTCTACACGCCTACTGAGCCTTTATTGAGCTTCTCTCCACTGCAATCCATTCAACCCGATCGTGCCAGCTTCTGGCACGGTCTACTTGTATCCTCTTCTTCTCGGCTGCCCTGGCGTGGCCGTATCACCACGGAGTCCGAGATGCCGAATCCTTACGCGAATCTGACCAAGCTCATCCAGGCAGTCTCACTCCTCGCCGCACCGAGCGGAACAACGGTCAAGATGTTAATGTCCCGCCTCGGCATCTCTCGGCGCTCCGCATTCAGGATGCTCGAAGCCCTGAGTGACCTCGGCCTGCCCCTCGTCGACGAACGCCGCGACCTATCCACGGAGAAGACCTATCGCATTCTCGAAGGCTACGCCCAACACTTACCGACCTTCAGCGTCCCGAGTCTCGACCTCAACCCACAGGAACGCTACTTCCTCGAGGCCATTCTGGAAGGCCGCTCCCTTCAAGCCTCCTCGTCCGCAGCTCTACTGTCCTCGCTTCGCTCCAAGCTCCACGCTCTCCTGCCAGAGCTCGATCCGAATCCGTCCCTAGATACTGACTCCAATCCAACCGCCACACTTCTTGCCACATTCCGCACCGCCATCGAGACCGGCCAGGCCTGCTCTGTGGTCTATCGCTCTCCGGTTGATGGCATTGCCCGCTCGCATACCCTCTATCCGGTAAAGCTCCTCGAACATCGCGGTGGCCTCTACCTCTACGCCAAGCCCGAAGGCCAGATCCATTGCCGCCTTCTTGATGTCGACCTCTTTGAGTCGGCAACACTCGCTGGCACTAGTTCTGAACCCTTGGTCGACATCGACTACGCTGCTTCTCTTGGCTCCACCTTCGATCTCGAGGCTGACGCCCCGGTTCAGGCCACCATCCGCTTTTCATCCGCCGTCGCAAAGCAGGCCACAGCCCGCCATATCGGCATCATCCAGTCTACGAAGCCCCAGTCTGACGGCTCAACCATCCTTACGATCGGCTCTCGCAATCTCCGTAACCTTATTCGATGGGCGCTCTCCTACGGCCCTGACGCCGAGATCCTGGCCCCGCCAGAACTACGCTCGATGACCCGCAAAGAACTCGCCCAGGCACTTGCCCGCTACGACTCCGTCCGCCCGCCGCGCGGTTAAGTTCCGCCCGGTCAAGGTAAATGCTACTTCTATATCAGCGCATCGTGCCTTGATTTGGCACGGGTGCAGAGTAGGCTACTCTGCCTTTGGTCTATCCAAACGCAAATCAACAGGAGGTTCATATGGCAACTGACAAGGTAACCTACACGTACAAATGCTCGAAGGCGACCTGCAGGTACATCGAAACGTATGGGAAGCTCGGCAGCTATAAATGCCCCAAGTGCGGGAGCCCAATGGTACGACAGCAGAAGTAGTTCCCCTTTTAGCTTTGAGACAATGTCAAATGAGGAGGTTTCATGAAACGCATTGCCCTGATCGTTTTGTTTGTAGCTTTAGGCTCATTATCAGTATTCGCACAAGACGCTACCGACATCACGCCCGACTATAACTTCCCGTACCAATACGACATCAAGGCTGACAAGTACAACACGAAGGCTGCCGCTGAGTTCTTCGATTATCCATCCAGGTTTACCGGTAAGACGATCCGTATCATCGCTCGCCTTACAGCAGGTGGCAAGCTCCAGGCTACCGTCGGCTACAATGTCAGGTTCATCGCCTACACCGAGGCCCCAATGGAATACTTCTTCGTCACCATTCCGAAGGACCTTGAAGTACCCAACGTGTCAGAGTGGACCGACACCATCATCATCACCTTCCGCTGCGAACAAGGCCTTCTCGACAAGGGCAACATCGCGCTTTCCATTACTCGCGCAAATCGCTGATACCCTACTCCGGCTCAGGGGCTTCGTCGTCTCTGTTTACCTAATCGACGAAGCCCTCTAGCAGAAGAATTGATTCTTCCTTTTTCCATACAAGAGGAAGAGGCCAATAGAACAGCCTCACCCTGATCGTAAGAGCAGGCGATCAAACGTTTTCAAACCCGAGAGGACACCCGGGTCCATTACACGTTCGCCAACAGACGGCGGCACCCTATATCCTCATAGCACAGATACTGCCGTTGGCCGCGAGCGGCACCTCTGCATGTAGAAAGGAGTCACCGACGACTCGCGAGCTTTTACTGATTGTTGGGCGCTGATTCCCTTTTATATAATCTCATTAATCAAGAGCACTAGCTCCTCTATTCCCGTATTTCCAGCGCTAATTAGATGTGATTCCGCCATCTGGATTGGGGCATATTTCCTACATGCTTGCACAAGACTATGAAAGACCTTATCAGCTGTTACCACATGATCAACCTCGACAAAGTAGGTGGCTAGTTGGATATCAAAGGCAGTCCCTGTATTAACTTTTCTAGTTGCGGTATACATTTCCATAGCCCATGAAATCCACCATCTGGGCATATGTGTTGCATCGATTTTTCGTAACCAAAAATCATCCCAGTCATCTCTCTCCATCATGATTTGGCGTAGGTCTAGTAAGGGTACTATCCAATCATAGTAGGGATGGTCCTTGCGTCCTCGAAGGACCGATTCAAATACATTCTTGCCTGCTACACGCCATGGCTGAAATGCCTCCCGAACTTCACCAGGATCACCCGCCTCATAAGCAACGATTCGATCCAGATCAAGATCATGAAACACCCAACCTGCTTCTTCGCTCATCCTCCTAGCAGCTACTCTCTGGTTTCTCGCTTTCTCTATATCTTCACTTTCAGATTTATTGACATATTCCGCAACTTGATCGGGTTGAGTTCTCACGCGATCCCAGAATCCTCCCTTCTTTTTCCGCCAATCCCAGTAGTTTTGATTTGTCCAGCTAAGATCTGCATCTTTGGAAATCCAGGACGGATGCAGTCGCTCGATTTCTCTTTGGAGCTCCATTGCCTCCGCAAAGGCTTCTGGCATTAGGCGCTTCCACCCTTGGTATGTCGCCAGCTCCAATAACCTTGAGCGAAGATCTTTGTCCTCAAGTCGAAACATTTCAAACAAAATGCACGGTGGCATTGCAATTTGTACTTTGGCACTAATGGCCGATTGCCTCACTCTATCATTGCTTTCGGCATCGAGAATGTATCTCCAAACATTCGTATCAAGAATGAGAAGTGGGATTTTCTTTTTGTTCATTGATCCTCCAGCCAAACAAATAGAACTTACGCATAACATCTTGAACCTTCGATGATTTGCAGTTTCTAAGACCATCATTCTACTCATATGAATATAATCCTACACTCCCATGAGGTACACATGAAATCAATCTGCTTCTCCTCGATCAAGGGCGGCACCGGCAAGTCCTCTCTCTGCATCCTCCTCGCCAACTATGCCGCCGCCGCAGGCTACCGCGTCCTCGTCGCCGACCTCGACATCCAGAACAGCGCCTCTTCCTACTACCTCGATTCCCCCGACGAGGCCGACCGCAAGAACATCGCCTCCGTCTTCCACACCGAGCGCTTGGCGGAGAACATCCTTCCCTCGGTCTACCCAGGGATCGATATCCTCGCCTCGTCGCTGGACCTAGTCAAGTTCCGGGTTATCGGTGACCGCACATTGCGGCGCATCCTTGCGTCCACGGAGCTACCCTACGATTTTCTCTTCATCGATACGGCCCCGACATTCGACAACCTTGTCCTCAACGCATTGAATGCCGCCGACCTCATTATTACGCCCGTAGCCTTCAGCCAGTTCGACTTCAAGGGCGCGTTCTTCTACGAAGCCCAGCTTCGGCGCGAGACTGACAAGCTCCCGGCCTGGCGCATCCTCTTCAACTTCCATCGGCCAGCGAGGACCGACAATCCCGACGCCCTTCGCAACCAATACGAAACTCTTTTCCGAAGCTCCTTCGGGGACATCATCACACCGGTCGTCATCCCCGATACCACCATCATCCGCCGTTTGATCGACACAGGGAAGCGCATCACGCCTACGCAGGCCAAGGCCCCGCTCCATGCCGCCATCGCCTCCCTCGCCGCCTACTGCGGTGTCGAACGTACTACCGAGAGATTCTAGCCATGCCCAAGCTCACTATGACCACCCGTCCTGACAAGGCCGCCGTCAACAACTCCGGGGAGAAGGCTATCGGTATCGAGCTCTACTTGGACCAACTCACCAAGGCCGAACCCTTCGCCTCGCTCTTTTCAATCAAGGCCGAGGTCTTCGAGGCCATCAAGGCTGACATGGCGGTCAACGGCTTCGATCCTTCCAAACCGGTCAACGTCTGGCGTAAGCCCGACGGCACCCGCATCCTCATCGACGGTTACACCCGCGTCCGTGCCGCCGAGGAGCTCGGTCTCCTTCGGGTCACCGCCTACGAGAAGACCTTCTCTGCCGAGGCCGATGCCCTGGCTTACGCCATTCACACCCAGAAGGACCGCCGGAATCTCTCGGACGCCGAGCTCTTGCGCCTTATCGAGCTCGTGGACAAGCCTCAGACAGGCTTCAACACCCCGGTAGCCCCGATTGAGGCTACCGTAAGCAAGCCACGCAAGACTGCTGAGATAACTGCTGATACCATCGGAACTTCCCGAGCTAAAGTGGAGCGTGCTAGGACTGTGCTTTCCGATCCCGAGGAGGCCGCCGCCGTCCGTCGTGGCGAGAAGACGATCCACCAGGCGGCTGAGTCCGCCAAGGCCAAGCGCGCCGCTCCGCCTAAGCGTCGGAGGCCAGGGACCGCTTCACAAGAGGCTAAGAAGGCCAACGAGGAGGCAATCGACGAGGGGCTTCGGATCGTCGGCCTTCTTCAGGGGCTCCTACAGCTCGAGCCTTGCGCATCCAGGCGTAAAAACCTGCGCTCGGCCATCAAGATGCTCAGCGCAACCTACAAACAGGCAAGTTCATGACGGAGTCCACCTTGCTTGCCACCGATTATTGGGGTACCATATGTCCCGTGCACATTCATCAAGAAGTCATATTGGTAAAGGACTTAAGCAGGCATCAATGGGCTTAATCAAGTCAAAGCAGCGAGTAGCTGATCATGGAGAAGTATTCACTCCCCCTTGGATGGTTGAGGCCATGCTTGACCTCGTTAAGGACGAGTCTGAGCGCATTGACTCACGCTTCCTAGAGCCTGCCTGTGGGAGTGGTAACTTCCTTGTTCAGGTCCTACATCGAAAACTAGCCGCCGTAGAGTTCAAATTCGGCAAGTCCGACTTTGAGAAGCGACACTATGCGCTACTCGCGCTAATGTGCATCTACGGCATTGAGCTGCTACCGGACAACATCGCTGAATGCCGTGCGAACATGCTGGAGATCCTCGCTGATTACCTGGACTTGGAAGAATCGGACGAACTGTATCGCGCCGCCTTCTATGTGCTGTCACAGAACCTCGTACACGGGGACGCTTTGACCATGGTAACTAGTGACGGCCAGCCCATTAGCTTTGCTGAGTGGGGCTATCTCGGCAAGGGTAAGTTTCAGCGGCGCGACTTCCGTTTCGACTCCCTAACCCAAAGAGCGGCTTTCGATGGGAAGGATAGCCTTTTTGCTGACCTAGGGAAACATGACATCTTTACACCCATAAAGACCTACCCGTCGATGACGGTGAGTTCGCTCGCCTTCATGCTCGATGATGCACCGAAGGAAGTCAAATGAGCACTCAAGCTGGATTTTCACTTCGTGGTCGCAATCCAGATGTGTTAACCTGTATTGCGAACCTCTCCAACGACGAGGTGTTCACGCCCCCCGAGTTCGCCAATAGAATGCTGGATACTCTCACCGAAGCATGGGCGGCCAACCATGCAGGCGCTAATCTTTGGGCAGATAGCTCTGTCAGGTTTTTAGACCCATTTACGAAGTCAGGTGTGTTCCTGCGTGAGATCACCAGCCGCCTGACCAAAGGCTTGGCGAACGAGATTCCGGGCCTTGAGGATCGTGTCGATCACATCCTCACCAAGCAGGTTTTTGGTATCGGCATCACCAATCTTACAAGCCTGTTAGCGCGCCGCAGCGTGTACTGCTCGAAGCACGCCAACGGTGAGCATTCCATCGCGAAGTCATTCACTAGTGACGACGGGAACATCTGGTTCCAGCGCACTGAGCACCAATGGGTTGATGGCAAGTGCGCGCATTGTGGAGCAAGCCAGAAGACCTTGGATCGTGGCGCGGGACTCGAGACCCATGCCTATGCGTTCATCCACACCGACGACATCAAGGCGCGCGTGGCCGAGTTATTTGGAGGCAGTATGCAGTTCGACGTGATTATCGGGAACCCTCCATACCAGCTGGACGATGGCGGCTACGGCACAAGCGCCGCGCCCATCTATCAGCTGTTTGTGCAACAGGCGAAAGCACTGGAACCTCGCTATTTAACGATGGTTATTCCCGCCCGCTGGTTTGCCGGTGGCAAGGGACTGGATGAGTTCAGAGAGTCAATGCTTACGGACGATCGCCTGCGCTCGATTGACGACTATCTCAGCGCGTCAGACGTTTTCCCGGGAGTTGGTCTCAAGGGCGGGGTCTGCTATTTCCTTTGGGACAGGGACAATCGTGGATCCTGCCGAGTGGCTACCCATTTCAAAGACTGGCCTGTTTCGATTGCCAGCCGCCCTCTTTTAGAAGAAGGTGCGGACGTATTTATCCGCTTCAATGAAGGCCTGTCGATACTTAAGAAAGTTGCGGCAATAGAGAACAGGCAAAGCCATTCGTTGTTGCTTCCTGAAGGCAAGCGCTTCGATCAATTGGTCAGTTCCAGGAAGCCATTCGCACTAGACACAACATTCAAGGGCCGGGTCAGCAAGAAAGCCGGTGATGTGTTGGTTTATCAGAATGGCGGGACAGGATTCATTCCGAGAAACTCGATCTCCACCGGTGTAGACCTCATCGACAAGTGGAAGCTGTTTGCTGGGTATGCTGCACCGGGGACAGGCAATAAAGACACCTACCCACATAGGATTATCAGCACACCATTCGTAGCTGCCCCAGGGACAATTTCAACAGAAACTTATCTCTGCATCGGCCCCTTCGAATCGAAGGATCAGGCTGAGAGCGCATTATCCTACTTGTCTTGCCGATTGACGCGCCTCCTTATTCTGCTCCACAAGCCATCCCAGCATACAACTCGCAAGGTCTATAGCTTTGTACCAATCCAACCATGGACAAAGCAATGGACAGACGAGGACCTCTACACGAAGTACGGCCTTTCCGCAAGCGAGATTGCGTTCATCGAGAAGGTCGTACGCCCTATGGATCTCTCCAGCGACGCTACCGATGAAGTAGCAGATATCGAAGATGATGAGTAAGTCCATCGAGGCGATCCTCGCGCCGAAGCCGGAAGCTCGACCTCGTATTTATGCCTACTCCATTGGGGATAAAGCGCATGAGGGGCTCCTCAAGGTAGGGCAGACGACGCGGGACGTGAAGAAACGCATCGCCGAACAGGTCAAGACTGCTACTATAAAGAACTATAAGATTGAGCTGGACGAACCTGCTGAACGAGAGGATGGCACCATCTTTACGGACCATCAAGTACGTGCAGCACTTGTCAGGAAGGGCTTCGATAATCCTGATCTGGAATGGATGCGCTGCTCAGTCAAGGACGTCCGAACTGTCCTCACAGAGTTACGTACCGGGCAGAAGTTCACCGGCACGCATTCAGAGACCTTCCAGATGCGCTGGGAACAAGCCGAGGCAGTCAACAAGACCTACGCATACTTCCGTTCGATCTGGGATGAGGATAAGCATGCCGCCCCACGCTTTCTCTGGAATGCCAAGATGCGCTTTGGCAAGACCTTCACCACCTACCAGCTTGCCAGGAAGCTCGAAGCCAAGCGAGTACTTGTAGTTACTTTCAAACCTGCTGTCGAAGATGCGTGGCAGACGGACCTGGAATCTCATGTGGATTTCGACGGCTGGCAGTACCTATCTCGCCACTCAGACAAAGATCCTTCCACGATCGACCGTGATAAGCCGATGGTCTACTTCGGCTCTTTTCAGGACCTGCTTGGCCGGGATGATGTCGGGAACATCAAGCCCAAGAATGAATGGATCCACACGATCAACTGGGATCTAGTTGTCTTCGACGAATACCATTTTGGTGCGTGGCGTGATACTGCGAAGGAGCTATTCGAGGGCGAGGATGCTCCTGTAGCCAAGAAGGAAGCCAAACTCGAGTACGCCGAAGGCCTAGATAGCATGAACGAGGATCTCGGCGTTCTATCGGAGAAGGAGATTGAGTTCCTTCCCATTACTACCAGGGCGTATCTTTACCTCTCCGGCACACCATTTAAGGCACTAGCTACAGGTGAATTCATTGAGGAGCAGATCTTCAACTGGACGTACACCGACGAGCAGCGGGCCAAGGAAGATTTCGTGGCCGAGCATCCCGGCCAGTACAATCCCTACGGGGCGCTGCCGCAGATGCGTCTACTTACCTACCAGATGCCGGATGAGCTGTTGGCTATTGCGAGTGGCGGGGAGTTCGACGAGTTCGACCTCAACGAGTTCTTTGCCGCATCCGACACGGCCGGAAAGGCGAAGTTCAATCATAAGGGCGACGTTCAGAAATGGCTGGATATCATTCGTGGCTCATATGCCCCCCGAGCTCTTGAGCAGCTCAAGACTGGAGGGAAGCCTCCGTTCCCTTATTCAGATACTCGCCTACTGCCTTATCTACAGCACTCCTTTTGGTTCCTCCCTAACGTGGCGTCCTGCCACGCGATGGCGAACCTACTTGCCGAGAAGCATAATACCTTTTGGCACGATTATACGGTTGTCGTTGCAGCCGGTTCATCGGCCGGTATAGGCTTAGATGCGTTACCGCCTGTACGCGAGGCCATCGGGAGCGGATTTAATACAAAGACGATCATCCTCTCATGCGGCAAGCTCACGACTGGCGTCACCGTGCCGCAGTGGTCATCCATCTTGATGTTGCGCAACCTCAAGTCGCCGGAAACCTACTTCCAAGCCGCGTTCCGCGTTCAGTCACCGTGGTCCATCAAGAACCCGAACGGCGATAATCCCAACGACGAAGAGATTCTCAAGCCCGTCTGTTTTGTATTCGACTTCGCGCCAACCCGTGCCCTACGGCAGCTCTCGGAGTACGGGATCGGTCTTTCACCCAATGAGCCAAACCCTGAGAATGCGGTCAAGGAACTTGTCTCCTTCCTACCCGTATTGGCCTATGACGGCGCCAATATGACACAGATCGACGCGGGTGGAATCCTTGATATAGCGATGGCAGGCACCTCTGCCACGCTACTTGCCCGGAAGTGGGAATCAGCGCTTCTTGTGAACGTTGACAACGATACGCTTCGGCGCATCCTGGACAATCCAGAGGCTATGGCTGCCGTGGAGCGTATCGAAGGCTGGCGTGCCCTCGGTGACAATATCATTGAGACAATCATCAACAAGAGCGAGAAGGTCAAGGAACTGAAAGGCAAGGGCAAAGATCACGCCCTCACAGACAAGCAGATGAAGGAGCTCTCCGACGAAGAGAAGGAGTTCAAGTCCAAGCGCAAGCTTGTCCAGGAGAAGCTGATCAAGTTCGCCACCCGCATTCCGGCCTTCATGTACCTGACTGACTTCCGCGAGAACACCTTACAGGATGTTATCACCAAGCTGGAACCAGACTTGTTCCTGACCGTCACAGGGCTAACAGTGAATGATTTCCACTTGCTCGTTCGCCTCAAGGTTTTCAACACCGAGCAGATGAACCAGGCGGTGTTTGCCTTCAGGCGCTACGAAGATGCTTCACTTCGATACACGGGCATTGAAAGCCACGCTGGCCTAACGAAGTATGGCTTGTACGATACTGTTGTGGCGGTGGAGTGATTGAAGATTTCCTTTATGTATACTCAGTATGTATTCCCCGTGACATGAGGTGATTGCAATGGACGATAAAGTACTTCGCGAATATGTCAGCGCTTATAAGAAGCAGACAGCTGCCAATCCCGAGGAGTATAAGCTTGCATGGTCTGAGCGCCGTGATCGAGTCACGTGGTATCGGACTTGGGATAAAGCGAGGCTTCTTGCCATCACGTCCGAGGAGCTTGAGGCTTATTTGTCCAAGCTATGGGCAATGCTGACTTGGGGAAACAAGCGCTACTACGTCGATCTTATCATCGAGAAGAACTCAATCGAGACTGTCCGTTCGAACCTTGCGGATCTTATTTATGGAGACGCACCAATTGCCAATCGTTGGGAGCAGTTCCGAGACCAAGTCTCCCATATAGGTCCCGCTATGGCCAGCGAGCTTTTAGCACATCATTTCCCTGAATCCTTCCCGGTCTGGAACCGAAAAGCCAAGGAAGCATTGGAACGACTCGGGGAGCAAGATCTTCCAGCATATAATTACCAGATCACCGGCGCATTTTACGATCGCCTGATAGAATTGACAGCTAAGGTAGCCCAAGCATTGACTGATGAAGGATTTAGGGATGTTGATAAGCTCGTAGTCGACTACTTCTTCTGGGATCTACTTCAAGGATTCCCGATTACTGCTGGACCGACTGCTACTACGGTTCCTAACCAGGTTCCAAGCCCGCGCGAGCAGATATTCGTACACAATGAGATCCGTGATAAGATCGCTGAGATTGGCACATGGTTAGGGTTTAAGGCCAGCACCGAGCAGACCATTACCACGGGTACTAGGATAGATGTCGTTTGGGAAGCCTCGATCGGCAACATGGGCAGGGTTCTCTATGCTTTTGAGGTGCAGGCTTCGGGTAGCATAGATAGCCTGCAGCTTAACCTGCTCCGATCACTATCTAACCCGGCTGTACAAGCCGTAGTGGCGGTAAGCGATGAGCGCCAACTCGACAAGATACGTGGCGAAGCCGGGACACTTCCTGATCTATCGAAGAAGATACGGTACTGGGACTTCCGGGAGGTCCTCGAGACTCATGCTTCATTATCTACAGCATTCGACTCGATCAATCGGCTCAAGCTAGTCCCGGATTCGTTCTAGGGCATATCAGCACCCTCCGCTCAAGAGGCCTTAGCCCGGTGCGGAGCCTGCTGGTTATGGCGGTCTCTCCCCTTAGTAGGTCTTCAATATCGCCAACTTCAGCCTTTCAAGCATACAGGCTCGAGGAACCCAACTTCTTCAATTCCTATAGGGCTCGAAGTGGCATCAAGGTTTCTTCTTCAGGTTTATATTAGTCGCACCACAATCACAGCGAAGTGACTCAGCTGTCTCTCTGTCTGGCGAAACCCTAAGGTACTCTCCACATTCCAAGCAGGTGAAGCTGCCCAACAGCTCTCGGTAAGCTTTGACTACTGGAGAGAAATCTTCTTTGCCAAGACTGTCCCAAGAATTGTAGTGGACGGAGGTATTCACTTGCCATGCATCGGCCTTTGTAGCTTTAACCAAATCAGCGAACCTCGTTTCTCGTTCAGACAACATATCCAGAGTCTCTCGTCGATTCCATGAACTTGCGGCATCCTTGGCGCGTTTGAAGAGTGTTCTCATCTGTGCAATTGCAGGAGGGAGCAACTCCCCTAGCTGATATTGAACATCGCCTCGATACTCCACTGGTGCCCGAAGTCGGTGGCATAGCTCTGCTGATACATATTCCAAGTAGTGCCTAAGTAGAGCAGAGGCTGCTCGGATGTCATTTCTTTCTATGTGTCCATCGATTTCGCTCCAGACATCCTTCTCTTCCCATTGAGAGGGCCCTGTGTCAACGCACCAGTTTCTAAATAGTACCGAGGAACGACCTACAAGGAGTCCTTCCGTTTTCATGTGCCGAAGCCAAATTTGATCATGCGTTGTCAAGACAAATTGAGTGTCCGGAAACTCTGTCTTTAGTAACGTGCACACTTCGCGGCGATGTCCAGCGTCGACCGACATGAGTACATCGTCAAGCACTGCGAATGTAAATCCGGCACCTTGTATGTGCCTCATTAGCGCAAGGTATAGGCAAAGCCCCATGCTATCTTGATGGCCTTCACTGTGATATGCACCAGGCGGGAAGAACCCGCGTCCGTAGAAGTCTACATCGAATCCCAGCTTACCCATAGAAGGAACCATCTTGGCATTGAACTTGTCCTCATCGTCTCGATTGGCGAAGCGATACAGGCTTGAGAAGTCCCTCTCAACAGCCGCATATAGTCCAACAAGTTTCTTGTCACTTGTCGTCACATAGATGTCATATACTCCTCGAGCGCTCTTAGCTCTTTCTTTAAGGATCTCGTACATTCGAACCGATTCGCGCCAGTTCTCAAGCCGCTCTTGTGCGATTGTAAGCCATTCGCGAGCTCCCTCTTGCTTCGTCGGTTCTGGAAGAGCTGAGACTAGTGTTTCGAATGATGAGATGGCATTTATTATGCCATCAGGAACAGAAGACAGATTCGTAAGGTGCTGTATTACAGATGCAAGGGGCAGGATCGTCGTCAAACGGTTTGATATCTCTCTACAATTAATACTGAAGCCATTTGTCCCTTCCATTACGAGAGACGCTTTCATTTGCTGAGCTTGGCGAGTCAATGAGTCCAAGTTATCCGCTATCATTCCTAGAAGCGAGGCTAAGGGAGCAAGCCTTTCTTCAATGGCTTTGCGCTTAAGGGATACTTCCCTTAGGTGATCGAGCTTCCCTTGGACATGCAACCTCAGTTTGTCCAAGTCCCACGCATCATCACAGAAGGGGCATGATTCTCTCTCGACTAAGCCCATTCCCATTGAATAGAAGGATTCTAGCTTAACACTTGCTTCGATAGCGGAGTCACCAGCCAATACATCAAGATCAGCTACCACTCCACTTATTAGTGCTTTGGTCGAGTCGCTTCCAAGCTCCGTCAAGGATTCACGCGTTACTTGGATGTCCGCTAATGCTTGCTTCTTGGAAACACCAGAAGCTTGAGATGTCTCAGGCTGGGACATCCCGTCTTTCAAGGAAGTAGATTCCGTCAGCTCGAAGAGCGCTGGTAAACCTAGTATAGCTCGCCGCGTATTCGCAGCCTCAAGAACTTTCCCATTCGTAAGTTCCGTAATTTCCAGAGCACGTATTAAGTTATCATGAGTATACTTTGCATTACTTGCCTGCGGAGCTACCTGCTTGTCGCAGGCGTTTGCTATTTTTAGCAGTGTGCTACGGACTTGCTCAACTCGATCCAAATGAAGTAATGCTTGAACTTCCTGCGCGCGCTCACCAGGAGTTGCCAACACGTAGTTAATTAGCTCTCGGCGAGAGAGCACGATTTCTGGATGCATCTTGACGTGCTGAAGAACATCAAGCACATCTTGATCACTGGGAGTAATGACAGGAGACGCTGGTGCCTTCACGCTTCGTTCGATTGTGACTGTTTTACTAAGGCTTGGGATTGTTATTAACACCCTTACTCGAGCCTTGTCGGGGTCATCTCTTCGATCGACATGCGGACCATGGGCTTTAAGAGATACTTCACCTTTCCCTTCACCTGAGAGGCGAGAGACGTTGCCTGTCAGAGCAAATTCTAAGGCATCCACTACACCACTTTTTCCTGTCCCATTAGGCCCGCAGACTGCGAAGTTCTTGCCTTTTAGACTGAGCGTCAGGTCACGGATTCCACGGAACTCCTTGATCGTAATGGAATCTACGCGGATCATTGGGGCATCTCCTCACCGAAAATCGCGGTTTTGAGGGCACCTTCAGTAAAGATGCGATCGTCGAGCAGGGTCTTGCGAAGCCTAGCGACCATCTCACTCGATGCTCCAGTGCTCTCGAGTTCTAGAAGGAAGCTCTCGAATACCTGCGCTGGGATGTCCTGCTTTCCGTCGATTTCTGGTGAAGGGACAACTGCCATGTTATTACCTCCCATTAAGCATCTATCGAACTCTACACCGCTCGGTAGTTGCCGTCAACGAACAAACATTAGAGGCCACTCTTATCATATTTAAACTTCCTGATCACAAGCGGTGAGACTACTGATATTAGAGATCCATCTCCTAGGAGGTCTCCCATGTCCCCAGTATCAGCATTCCCTACTCAGCCTCGCGAAGGACCGCTTGCTCCCACTACCGAGGTCCAGAAGCAGACCCTGCTCGACTACCTCGCCGCGTTTGGCCTCGCTAGCCAGCTCACTCAGGAGGAGAAGCTCCAGTTCATCGAGGTTGCCCAGGCTTTCCGCCTCAACCCCTTCAAAAGGGAGATCCACGTCGCGGTCTATGGCGAGGGCGAGTATCGCCGCATGTCGATCGTCGTCGGATACCAGACCTACCTCGACCGCGCGGAACGCACCGGCCAGCTTGACGGTTGGCGGGCCTGGGTCGAAGGCCAGGGCGAGGACATGAAGGCCCTCGTCGAGATTCACCGCAAGGACTGGCACTCGCCCTTCGTCCACGAGGTCTACTGGAAGGAGGCAGTCCAACGGAAACGCGATGGCACTCCAACCTCGTTCTGGAACAAGATGCCCCGCTTCCAGCTCAAGAAGGTCGCGATCTCCCAAGGCTTCCGCTTGGCCTTCCCCTCGGAGCTTGGGGGCATGCCCTACGACCCGGCCGAGCTCCCCGATGCCGAGAGCGCTGGCTTCCAGGATAAGATTGTCAGCCCTTTACCTCTTCAGCCCATGCCGGGCCAGCCCGCAATGAGTACGACCACTGTTGAGGACTACCCGAAGCCCTTCACGCCAGCGGCCAAGTCTCTTCCCGTGGCGGAACCCGCGCCCGAAGTCGAAGACGAGATCACCAAGATGAACCGTCTCCATGACGAGCTTCGCTCGATTCTTGAGGATAACGAGGATGCCTTCACGCCTAAGCATCAGGACTGGATTCTGGCCAAGGCCCGTCAGGCCAACACTGCCGATGGCGTTGAGCGGATGGTCGCCTATGCTCGTAAGGTGCTCAAGAACGCCGCCAGTATGGCCGCTACGGCGTAGGGGAGGACCTCATTGTGAATTACCTCTCCGTCGCCAAGAAGATGCAACTTGAGTGGAAGCTGACCAGTAAGGCGCTTCCTCGCGAGGCCAGGGCTCCGGGCTTGTACCGCAGCCGTATGTACCCGTTCTGCTTCCCGCTTGAGCTTGCAGCCTACAACCTGTTCCAAGAGATCCGGGACGATGCCCTGGCCACATTCGAGCGCCTTGGCATCGTTTGGCATGGAGCCGCGCTGCCTGGCCTGCCGACCAACCATACCTGTTCCAGCCAGATATTCTGCGTCAACGCGCTCTTCCCGTTTCGCAACCGTCCCGAGGCATTGGCCGACTTCCTCCGCCCCAACTTCCCGGAGATCAAGCGCATGCTCCCCGTGGAAGAGGACGCCTTCATTGCATTCGAGTGGCAGGGCGATTTTAACTACCTAGGGGAAGAATCCCATGTCGGCTCTGACCGTATACGCGGAGCCGGCTCAACCTCAATCGATGCCACGATGTGTTTCGAGACCATGGACGACCGCAAGGTCTTCATGCTATGCGAGGTTAAGTATACCGAAAGCTATTCGTCCCAGTACAAGAGGTTCCGGAGCGATGGCTCGGACCGCGTGGATACCTATCGTGAGATCTTCTACGGCCCCGTTACCCCGTTCAATCTGGAGGTTGTACCTCGAATCGAATACCTACTCTATGAGCCGATGTATCAGCTTGCCCGCCAGCAGCTTCTGGCAGCCCGCATCCTAGAAGTCGGCATACCCGAGGTCGACAACGTCATCGTGGTCCACATCGCCGTCGGGGCTAATCGGGAACTCCGGTCCATCACCTCACCGCATTACCGTAAGTTCTCCCGTGACCTCTATGAGTTTTGGCCGACACTGCTCCTCATGCCGGACGAGTTCAGATACATCCCGACCGAACAGCTCTTTCGCTATGTCCCGACGGACCGGCACCCGGAATTGGAACCCTGGGCGCTCTACATGAAGTCCCGGTACAGCTTCCTGAAATGATCAAAGGCCTGCCTCCATCATGGGGCGGGCTTTCCTATCCTCGATACCCAGAGTGTCTTTCAGGGCAACGCGATATGGAGGGCGAGTATTTAGTACCTGCTAGTACTCGCTCCATCGTGTTCACTCGCCCTTAAGCTATAAATATATGGCTATAAACCCGTACGATTCCTATTAGGCACCTTGCTCAATACCCATTGGATACCTTAGACTGTCTACCATGCTGCAATCCAGTTCACGCACGCTACTATCCCAAAACCTTAGGCGATACCGCGCGATCCATCATCTTTCTCAAGCCGATTTAGCCGAAGCCGTCGGGTGTTCGGCGACACTTATAACCAACATCGAACTCATGAAGCGCTTCCCGTCACCGGAGAATCTCGATCGGATCAGCGCAGCGACCGGCATTCCGGTATCCGAGCTGTTCCGGGATGAATCGCCGGATATGGCGTGTCTTCAAGAGCTTTCGTTGATGCGCGCTAGGCTTGAGTCCGGCTTCAAACGGTTACTCGATGAGGCTCTGCAAGTAGCTCCGCGAGACTAACTATTGGGGCTCCTGTTACTAAATCTGTTACCAGAACCTTGCCCATTTTCTAAATAAAGTCCTATAATGCCTTAGCAAGGTTTATAAAGGCCGTTGGCCTATTTCCTTGCCGGACAATAGTAACAGTGACACTTTATAAAGCTATTTCATTACCTGATAAGCACTTGATGACTTTCGGGACCAAGATGTCGGAGGTTCAAATCCTCTCAGCCCGAAAAAACGTCATTTTTGAATGACTTTTCGGTAATACTAAAAACTCGATTTGTCTTGTTTCACTCAATAGTTCCTCATTTGCTTTTTAAATTAGGCTAAAAGTCAAAATAGCATAAAGCTTCATTTCTATTAGACAACTAGTCCTGGTCAAGGGAAGTAAATCCGTTGATGCCGGAAGAATGCTAGGTAAAACGATCTTTTTCAAAGCGCTTACTCCAGAGGCAAAAGCCGTTTTTCGTCAATAGAGGTTTTTTGTTGCTGTTTTAGCTTGCCCGCAGAACACGAATACATTTCCGCTGGCTGGATCTTCTCCCGATTCTTCGGCGAGGATTGTCTGGCTGTAGCATTATTGTTATATATCGGTAAATCCAATTCTCGCGTATATGGTCGAATCTTATTTGATCTACATTGCCCATCTCTATCGATAAGCCTCGGTGGATTCTCCTTTTTTTCCTAGACGTAGATGAAATGGGCGCTTACATTCCAATTCGGCTATGGCACCCTTAACAATCACTTCACAATTTATAGAAAATGGTACAAAATCCGGATTATTCTTAGTGCAGTCTTATAAATGAAATATATGTATTCGCAAGCTTCTGACCGGAAAGGGCTCTCCTGACAGGTTCGAATGGAGTTTATTCAAGGCACCACCTTGCTATTACCAATGTGTTCACTCTGTCGCGATCTACAAGGGTTTGTTGAGGATTTCAGAACGATCTTTAGATCAGCATCTTCAGGATCGAACATTTCTATCAATTCATGGGGAAACGGACTTCCTTCCATCGGCCCGCGACGTGTGACAGCGAAAGCGCCCACTGCATTGGCGAACCGGGCACTCCTGGAAATATCGAGACCCCGTTCCCGAGCCCAGATGAATGCTGCATCGAAGGAATCACCAGCTCCTGTAGGATCTATCGAATCTACAACGAAGGGAGGTATCGGATGAGGCCCCTCGGATTTCGAGACTACCACGCAACCCTTTTCGGCTCTCTTGACGCAGACGATCTCAGGCCCAAGGTCAAGAGCTTGCTTCATAGCACTTGTCAGATCAGCCGTATCGAATAATGCCAATATTTCTTCCTCGCTGGGCATGAAATACGTTGCTCGCTGGATGATCGGAATGAAATCTGCTCTGCAGCGTTTCATATCCATCAATTCAGGCCGAAAATTAGAATCAAAACTCAAACGTCCTCCATCGGCCAACACTTTTTCGATCGCATCAAATCCGTATTTCCGCCAGATGGATTTTTCTCCCAGCATCGTTCCATGAATATGGATCCACTTCGTCCGTGGAAGCGAGTCAACATCTAGGCGAGGAGTTGCCAGACTGACGCGCGAGTAATCGAGAATATAATTGAACTCCCTGCCTCCATCGCTCCTGTACATCACGAATGCGATACCTGTTTGAAGCCCATCGATTGTTTCGAGATAATCGAGATTCACTCCGTCGGAGGACATTCTGTTCGTAACCGATCGCCCAAACAGATCGTTGCCGACGATCCCCACGAACCCGGTTTTCATTCCAAGCCTTGCGGCTGTACTTATCGTGATAGCCGATGCTCCACTCGGATACGGTCCAATGAACGGCGCTATACTGTCCAATGGTTGATCCTTCTCAGGTCGGACGAATTCTACTATCAGGCTGCCAATCGCAATGAGATCAAGCATCGATCACTCCTTGACCGCACCGGCAGTCAGAACTTGTACAATATATTTCTGAAGAAACCAGAAGAGGATGATCGGAGGAATTATCGCTATCGTCGTTATCGCTGAAACGATATGGGTATCCACGCTCGCCCGACTCTCCTGGAAAAGGTAAATCCCTACCGAAAGAGGCATGAGCTTTGTACTATCCAGGAGAATGAACGGGATCACGAATTCTGACCAGCTCATGAGGAATACGAATATGAATGCGGAAAAAAGTCCGCTTGCTGATATAGGCAACACGATGCGCAGAAGCGATCCCACCCTGGAACACCCATCCATCATAGCCGATTCCTCTATGGAATAGGGAATGGAATCGAAAAAACCCTTGAGAAGATACGCGATGAACGGAACCTGAGCGGCTGTGTATACAAGTATGGCACTCATATGACTCCCCACAATTCCTATCTTGCTGAAGTACCTGTACATCGGCACAACGATGATAAGCGGTGATATCATCTTGAAGAGCAGGATGACGATCATGATCTCCCGCTTGAAACGTATCCGGAATCTCGACAACGCGTACGCGCCGGGTATACCAATGAGAAGGGACAGACAACATGTAGCGCCTGATACTTTAAGGGAGTTCAGGAGAAATCCGATTATTTCATTGCCGCGAAAAATATACTTGTAAGCCTCAATGGAAAGAGGGCTGGGAAGCAATTGGGGCGGATTCGTGAAAAGTTGGTCTGTTGTGCGGAGTGAGAGCGAGATAAGCCATAATACTGGTCCGCCGAAAAGCGTGATGATGAAGCAGTATAGGATGAAGATGAATAATTTCTGCACGGAGATTTGTTTCTTCGATGTTGGTAAAGCCATCGTCCTCTCCTCATGCCTGCGTTTTCTTAAAGAATGATTTATTGTACACGATAGCTATCACCAAATTGACGACCAGAAGTACCATAGAAAGCGCTGCGCCCCGCCCTAAGTTCATTCTGTCGAATATCGTCCTGTAGACACTCATCGCAAGAACTTCAGTTGATCGCCCTGGTCCTCCAGCAGTCAGGGACATGATCAGGCCAAATGAATTGAAGGTATAAATAGTTGCGAGCGACAAATCCGTGAATAGGAAAGGTCGGAGCAGCGGGAGCGTTAGGTAACGGAATTTCTGGAATTCCGTGGCACCATCGACTACCGCAGCCTCGTACAATGATTCCGGTATTTGCTGCAATCCCGAATAGAGTATGAGCATGCTGAAAGCAGTACCACACCAGATGTTAGCGACGATGACAGAAAATATTGCCAGCCTTTCATTCGAGAGAAACGCCAGATGCTGATCGAAAAACGATCCAATAAGATGATTCGCTATGCCATAGTCGAATTCACTCAAAATTATTTTCCAGATAATTCCAATGGCAGGCGCGGGAATTATCCAGCAGGAAAGCACAACCGATCTCGTTAGCACGGCGCCGGGCACCTTCCGCTTTTTCCCTTCATGCACAAGCACTGCTATCAATAATCCAAACAATACCTGGAAAAACAGACTGCCTGCGACGTATTTCAGAGTAACAACGATCATTTGACCAAAATCCGAACTTGAGAAAAGGGAGGTGTACTGCATCAGGCCATATTTCGATGGATTTCGCAGAAGGGTCGCGTTCGAGAAACTGAGTCTCGCAACATCTATCATTGGGTACAGATAAAACGCCAGAAGCAACAGAACGAGGGGAGCGATCCAGAGGAGCGGTTGTTCCTGCAGACTCTTGTGTCGTTTGGCCATACATTCCTCATACAACCCAAAAACGGATAGGGGGCTGGTACACCAGCCCCCTACTGTACATGTTAGTATCCTAGAGCTTTCACTTCGCTCCAGGCATCATCGAGCGCTTTCTCGGGCGTTTTTTTACCGAGAATCACATCGCCGATGGCAACCTGCATAGCGAGAGAAATATCCGAGTACACAGGAGCCGCGGGTCGGAGTCTCGCGATGTTCAGCATTTTTGTCGCTTGATACAGGTAAGGGTTGGCTTCGGTGGGTCTCCAGTCGACGGACACGTCCTTGAACGTGGGGAGCGCATCGACCGCCACGGCAGCCATGCCCTTTACATCACCGTAGACCTCCCACAGAAAGCTGAATGCCTTCGCGCGGAGTTCGGGGTCTTTCTCGAAAATCACGGTAGTCCAGCCGCCGGCGCCCGATACGGGGTTCTGCCCTTTTTCGAGCGTAGGTATGGGTGCCATTGCGTACTTGGAGAAGTTCTCCTCACCGATAACCTGGGGGAGAGATCCGTGAATCCAGTGACCTGTAAGGATAAACGGAGGCATCGTCATCTTCACACCGGCATTTAAGTCACCCGTGCCCGATATACTCGCCACCTTCGCGGGCATGACACCCTGGTCAACCAGCTTTTTATAGAGCCTGAGGCTCGCTAGCATCGCTTCGCGATTCTTACCCTGGTTGAAAACCGGGTTGCCTTTCGCATCCACCAGCTCGCCGCCTGCCGCCCAGAACATATTGAGCATGAAAAAGAAGGTGTTTTCATGCCTTCCTCCCTGGGTCAGGATACCTTCGGTGATCTTTTTTTCTGCCTGTAATTTCTTGACGATAGCGATCACTTCGTCCCATGTCTTTGGAGGAGCCGACATTAGGTCCTTCCGGTACCAGAGAACCCGCACGTCGGTATAGCCGAAATGCGCAATCATTTTCCCGTTTTCGTCCGTGGCGAACTGCCGGTATGCATCGAAGTAATTGTCCAGCTCGGCCTTTGTCAAATAAGGATCGAGCGGCTGGGGAACCTGCTTAAAACCGGCGTCTTTCTCCAGGAACTTGGGGAGGAAGAAAGAATCGACATGGGCGAGTGAGGGAGCCCTCCCCGCCTTCGCTGCTTCATACAGTTTCACCATGTACTCGTTGGTCTTTTCCTGGGGAATTTCGATCTGGACTTCAACCTTGGTATCAGGGTTTTTCTTCGCCCAGCTCTCAATTCTCTCTGTGAGTAGTTCGGCAGTGCGAGGATAGTTGGAACTCGGTCCGAGAGTCCTGTACACCCAGAATGTAATTGTGTTCTTGGCATTGGGGTTTCCATAAACTTCCGGCTTGACCAGGTTGGTTCCTTCCTTGATAGACCACACAGCCGATGGATCTGCAGCCCACACACTCATCGCGACAGCCGCGATGAGTACAATCGCGAAAAACGTTCGTTTCACCCTCATCTTCTACCTCCTGAAAACTTCGGTCATGGTTATTCGTTCCATGCCTATTGCTCGCCGCATACCTGAATCGTATAACCTCTCGTTTTCGGTCCATCCAGTTCGACAAGATAAAATTCCATCCTCGATCCAATCTTCAGTACTTTCTCCTCTATAGGCGCGTACGCGAAGTATCCTGTTAAAATACTTTTGAGATGCGCGGGTGCGTTATATGCAATACATCCGTCCGAAGGTAGGTAATGGTTATGGATGTAATCTCCGTCCTCGGGCGCAAGCTTCTCCAGGTGCCTCACGATATCTTCCTCGACGCAGGGGAACCCCTCGTTCACCACGACGCTGACAGTCGTGTGCTTTGACATCACATGGAGAAAACCATTTTTCACGCCAGCTTCCTCGACACATTTCCGCACTTGTTCGGTGATATTTATCATCTCGCAATGGCTACGCGTAACAATCTTGAAATCGAATAACTTGAAGATCATTGCTTACCCCCTGTGCGCCGTATTTAGCAATCGTGCCGCGTTGTCCTCGAACAGATACCGCTTCGCCTTGTCTGAAATCGGCCACGCTTCATATGCCGACTTCAGGCTCTCCATACGAACCCGCGGATAATTGGAGCCGAATATCAATTTTTCACGTACGCTTTTCTCGGCAATCGAAGGAGATATCATCTTTTCAAGTATGAATTTCGAGTAAGTCCTGGGATTGTCGAAATACGCCATGGAGACATCAATGAATACATTCGGATTTTTTATCGCTATGAGAACCGATTCCATGACCCAGGGGAAGGCCCAGTGCGCCACGACGAAGTTTATCCCAGGGTAGCGCAATGCTAACTGTTCTATTTCCTCAAGCTTTGATCCGTACATAGTCACTCCGGGAGCAAATGTGAACCCGGAATGCAGTACCACAGGCCAATGGAATCCCTCTACCATCTTCCACATAGGATGATCGAGATGGTCGGAGAGTCTGAATCCCTGCAACCCCGGATCCAGCTTGAGCCCGACAAGCCCCATGGCATTCGCATCGGCGAGATCATCCAACACCGTCGCCTTGACCGGATCAACACTCGCAAAACCAATTAGTCGTTGCGAATGCCCACAGAGAAGCTTCACTTCCTCGTTCGTAAGCAGGGCTTCCCCACGAATCCGTTCACAATCCACGGGAAGGACGACGATCCGGTCTATTCCCCCGAAATCCATTCTAGCTTCAATTTCCGCCATAGAGCGGGTTCCGAATGGATATTTCGAATCGGGATAGATGAAATACTTTCCTACCTTGTCCCATCGTTCCTTATCTTTCACTTCCTTCATGAAAATCAGATGCGTATGAAAATCCATCATGCTGGACACCTCCGGAAGAAGTATTCTCGAGTCAGTACTCTACCTTCCACATGTATCTTCTAAGCGAAAGAGGGTGATCCCTTGTTTCGGCCAGCTTTTCTGCATATTGACGGAGCACTGCCGTGAAGAAAATATGATCGAAGTATTCGGAATATTCGGAACCTATTTCGGGCAGCCCCAGCTCGGTGGAATCAAGTATAATGTACTTTTTCCCGTACGTACCCAGAAACTTGAGTACCCGTTCATCTAGGACTCTCGTGCGTCCGGAACTTTTCAATAAAATAAAGGGAACTTTTGGGTCTGTGATCTCGAACGGACCATGAAAAAATTCTCCCGAGTGGATGGGAGAAGAATGAATCCATTGCATTTCCATAAGGATGCATACGGAGAATGAATAGGCTGCGGAGAATCCTGTACCACTGCCGAGCACATAAATAACGGGTTCATCTTTGTAATCCTTAGCGAATTGCTCGGCAGCCGCGATTGTGTTTTTCCTCGCAGTCTTTATGACCCTGTCGACCATCGAGCAAGAACTGAGGAATCCTTCGTATCCGGCGTATCCTTCGGTCCTCTGGAGAATTTCGACCGCCAATTTCATGGCCAGCACGACATTTGAATTTCCGAAATCTGAATCGGCGCCCCATTCATAAACAATTACATGATCCCCAAATTCGGTCAGCGGAGATCCTTCATCAAAGGTCAAAGTGATAGAAGCCGCGCCAATCTCACGGGCCTTGCCCGCTGAAGCAACAGTCTCCGGAGTGTTGCCATGGTGGGAAACGGTCACGACAACGCTGTTTCTGCCAGCATAAGCAGGAGTAGCATGCATGAACTCGTTGGCTGTGTAATGTCCAACTCTGAGATTTTTTGCATTTTTGTCAAGGAAATACTTCGCCGGATATAGCGTAGAGTATGATCCTCCGCAGGCCACAAAGATCACGGAGTCGATTCCCCCAACCGAAGCTTTTTCAGTAACGATCGAAGAGACGATCTGCTGGATAGACATTACAGCCTCCAATATGTATTAGGACCTTTCTATACGTTATAATACATCTTATATCAAATTACACAGAAGTCAAGTAGGTATTTATACATTTTGAGATGTTTAGTGACATATCCATATGGTTTATTGCATGCTACTTGATTTCGTGGTATTATAGTAAAAAAGCTCGCCAATCCCTGGAAGGTATGAAAATGGATAAGATCCTTAAGTTTCAGAGTTCTGTACCTCTTTACAGCCAAATCAAATCCGCATTGCTGGACGCCATCCAAACCAGGGAGTTCAAACCCAATGAAAAAATCCCCGGAGAGACAGACCTGGAAGAGTTTTTTGGCGTAAGCCGAATGACGATAAGAAAAGCGATAAGCGAGCTGGTTGAGGAAGGCATCCTCGTGAGAAAACAGGGAAAAGGAACCTTCCTTTCTGATATAACGGTTGCGACAACGCTCGATGAAATAAGTGGCTATACCAAGGCAATGACTCGGTTGGGATATCGTCCCGGCAGACGTCTGATCAGCCGTCGCTTCGAAGAAAAAGGATTCGATTACATCAAAGATCAACTTGGCATCCCGAAACACGCGCAGCTTGTTCATATCAAGAGAGTCCTGCTTGCCGACGACGAACCAATCGCGCTGGAAAATACATTTTATCCTGATAAATGCAAGTTCTTCATGGAGGTCGATCTGGACAAGTACTCGATGTACCAACTTTTAAAGGAAAGAATGCATATCGTTCCTTTCAAGGCACAGAAGACTATCGGAATAGAGCTAGCTACCCAGGAGGACGCGAGATACCTCAACACCACCGTAGGATTCCCCCTACTTGTTACCAATGAACTTGTCGTCGAGCGAGACGAGACACCTATCCATTATTCGATTAGTCATGCGCTCAGCAACAGGATAAAAATTCGGCTGGTTTCCTACGCGCCTGTCTCTAAAAGCGTGATCCCCTATTCGATAGATTCGAGCGCAGAAATTAAGTGATTCTTTCAGGAATCTTAAGATCATGAAAATAATGAAACAGAAACGCTACTATGCATTTCACTATAGACGATTCGACCCTGCTCGTCGCACTGTGGCCCTATAATAGAATCGGAGAGTTTTGAAGCATCCAGCTCAGCACTTGCCCCATGCAAGCGGG
>Ga0208462_1000618_pt1 | contig 33244 bp, 39 predicted proteins | sample AD_SCU001_MetaG_FD_184452 | JGI IMG/M metagenome (GOLD analysis project Ga0208462, IMG submission 184452) | Active sludge microbial communities of municipal wastewater-treating anaerobic digesters from China - AD_SCU001_MetaG (SPAdes) (version 2) | ecosystem: Engineered > Bioreactor > Anaerobic...
AGATCGTCGACATCATGGAAAGCGAGGATATGGGGACCATCAAGGCCAAGATCAACGAACTCAAGGCCAAGGACCCCGGTGCGTTCCCCGCAGAACCCATGATCGTCGAGGTCAAGGAAGCGGCCGGTGCCGGCGCCGAAGAGGTAACCGGCGAAGTTCAGCCGCTCTCCGGCGAGCTGGCACTGATACATGCGCGGATGAAGGTCATCGAGCGGATGGTCACCGACATCGGCTACCGCAACAAGTTTGCTGCCGGTGTCTACTCGGGCAAGATCGAGGGTCTCATGATCGGCCTGATCGTCTCGTTTGTGATCCTTGGATTTATCCTGCTGGGGTGATATAGATGGCAGAAGAAAGTAAACAGGCAGGCCCCATCCGGATGACCGCAATCAACAGAATGATGGACGCCATCCGGTACAAGGCACAGATCCTTGCCCGCACGACCAAACTCGAATCGGGCATCATGGGCATGGGGATCCTCGGGTTCGCAGTCGGGATCGTCGCCGTGATGCTCCTGATCCTGGTTCCGGCACTGATGCTGGGGGCGATCTAACATGGTTGAGAAGAAATCACCGGCCAGCGGATGGCCGATTGTTCAGGGCGACTTCCACACCGGAGACGCGCAGAGTTGCGTCGGCGTCGTCACCATGGGATCCCACCTCGACGAACAGGGCATCTGCGATGCCGGAGCGGCAATCGCCGGGTCCTGCAAGACCGAGAACCTCGGCCTCGAGAAGGTCATCGCAAACGTCATCTCCAACCCCAACATCAGGTTCATCCTCTGCTGCGGTACGGAAGTGAAGGGCCACCTCTCCGGCCAGAGTTTCATCGCTCTGCACGCCGGCGGTGTTTCCGGCGGTAAGATCGTCGGCGCCCAGGGAGCCATCCCGTTCATCGAGAACCTCTCTGATGAAGCGATCAAGCGCTTCCAGGAGCAGGTCGAGATCGTCGACATCATGGAAAGCGAGGATATGGGGACCATCAAGGCCAAGATCAACGAACTCAAGGCCAAGGACCCCGGTGCGTTCCCCGCAGAACCCATGATCGTCGAGGTCAAGGAAGCGGCCGGCGGTGCGGCGGAAGTTGCCGTTGCAGGCGCAAACCCGCAGTTCCTTGAGATCGAGGAGCGGCTCAACGCTATCGAAGAGAGGATCGAGTTCGTCGATGCAGAGATTGCCCAGCGCGTCGGAAGGAAAGTCGGGCGCGATATCGGCATCCTGTATGGACTGGTTGCAGGTTTGATTGTATTCATGATGTTGTTGGTGTTACTGCCCAAGTTAGTTGGGTACCTGTAAGGAGGATTGACGAATATGTTCAAGTTCGAAAAAGAGCAGACGGTACACGACTTTAGCGGTACCAAGATCGGCGGGCAGCCTGGAGAATACCCGACCGTGCTCGGTGCATCCATCTTCTACAACAAGCACGAAGTTGTTCTGGATGACCACACCGGAAAGATTGACAAACCCACGGCGGAGGCGCTCTGGAACCGCTGCCAGGAACTCTCGGATCTCACCGGTATCCCGCACTTCATCCAGATCATCGGGGAGTTCGGCGAGGCCTTCGAGAGTTACATCGACTGGTTCTGCAGCATCGACGACAAGACCGCGTTCCTGATGGACTCTTCCGTCCCGGCGGCGCTTGCCCACGCGTGTGACTACGTCACGCAGGCCGGCGTTGCGGACCGTGCGATCTACAACTCGATCAACGGTTCGATCCTGCCCGAGAACATCGAGGCGCTGGCAAAGAGCGACGTGAACGCCGCGATCGTCCTCGCCTTCAACCCCGGTGACCCGTCGGTCGCCGGCCGTGAGAAGGTTCTGGTCGAGGGCGGCGTCGCCGGACAGGAGATGGGGATGCTTGAGATCGCGGAGAAGTGCGGCATCACCCGCCCGATCCTCGACACCGCGGCGACCCCGCTCGGCCTCGGTTCCGGCGGTTCGTACCGTGAGATCCTCGCCTGCAAGGCGATCCACGGTCTCCCCACCGGTGGCGCTTACCACAACATGACCGTCTCCTGGACCTGGCTGAAGCGGTGGAAGGGGACGAAGAAAGTTCCCTCGCAGCAGCTGGCCGGCCTCGAGGGCAAAGAGAACCTCATCAAGCAGCTCACGCACCACTACCTCGGCGGTACGGACGGACTGCGCCAGGCGGCATGGTCTGCCCCCGATATCGGGTGCAACATGGTTGCAAGCACGCTCGGCGCCGACCTGATCATGTACGGCCCGATCGAGAACGTCGAAGCGATGATCACCGCACAGGCCTACGTCGACATCGTCGTGCTGGAAGCGGTGCGTGATCTCGGTATCGAGCCCAAGGTCGATACCCACCCGCTCTTCAAACTCATCTAAACCAAACCCTTTTTTTAGCCCCCCCGCGGCGATATCCGCCACGGTCCGGTGTACCGGGACAGGCATGGAAGCAACGGGCCAGGTCTACCATCCAGCCTGAAACAGCGCATTATAGGCGTATTCCAGAGAAACATACCAGTACCGGAACCAGAGTCCGGAACGCTCGTGCTCCCGGGATGAAACCTTCCGAAGAGTGCGAAATGTGATCGGTACTCTTCCCTTTTTCGTGTACGGAGTATTGGAGATCGCCAGTAAGCCCATTCGAATTAACGATTTGTATTTAGCAAACATTATACATTTACGCGCCCCATAACAAATCACCAGGCGTTATGAAGCTGATTACCGTTGCAGGCCCCCCATCTTCGGGGAAGACCTCCGTGATTCTCAAAACCATTGCAGCCCTCGGACTGCCCGAAGGAAGCGTGGGTGTCGTGAAGTTCGACTCGCTCACCTCCTTCGATCACCAGCGCTATGATGAACAGCAGATACCCAATCAGACTGCATTTGCAGGAAAAATCTGCCCGGATCATTTTTTCGTCAGCAATGTCGAAGAGGCGGTTGAATGGGGTATGAAAAAGGGATTGTCGGTCCTTGTCACGGAAAGCGCAGGTCTCTGCAACCGGTGCTCGCCATACGTGAACGGTATTCTCTCGGTCTGTGTGATCGACAACCTCTCCGGCGTCAACACGCCGAGGAAGATCGGCCCGATGCTGAAATACGCCGATATTGTCGTCGTCACCAAAGGGGACATCGTCTCCCAGGCGGAACGCGAGGTCTTTGCCTTCAATATCCGTGAGGTCAATGCATCGGCAATAGTTCTTTTCGTCAACGGGATCACCGGCCAGGGAGCGTTTATGCTTGCCCGCTACTGGCAGGACGCCCTTGATATCCAGACGCTTCGCGACCGCAAACTCAGGTTCACCATGCCTGCCGCCATCTGTTCCTACTGTACCGGTGAGACTCTCATCGGGGAGATGTACCAGATGGGGATGGTCAAACGGATGGAGTTTGACGACGTATGAAGGCCCTCGATTACGCTGCAGAGGTTTCTACCGTGCCAATCGGCGATATCCTCCGCCGTTACCCCCTTGCGGTCGATTACCTCGCCAACATACGCCTGGTCGGGGTTGATGAGACCAAAACACTCCCCGAGATCCTGGAGGACGTCGATGAGGATATGCTTGAGGAGTTCGGGCTTGACCGCGAAGAGGTCATATTCCACTTCTGTGCATTTCTTGAGGCTTTTTCCAGGAAGAAGGAATCTGTTGAGGCAATCTCCTCCATTACGATCCTCGGCGGACGGGATAAGGCGGGAAAACCCGAGATGGTCGAGCTGACAATAACGCCCGGTGAGGTCGTAAGTATCGTCGGTCCTACCGGTTCAGGGAAAAGCAGGCTGCTTGAGGATATCGAGTGCCTTGCCCAGCGCGATACGCCGACCGCAAGGCAGATTCTCATCAACGGCTCAGTCCCCGATCTCAACAAGAGGTTTTCTGCCGGAGGAAAACTGGTTGCCCAGCTCTCGCAGAATATGAACTTCGTCATGGATTTAACTGTCCAGGAATTCCTGGAGATGCATGCGAAAAGCCGGATGACCCCCGACTCCTCCGCGGTTGTAGAGAAGTGTTTTGCGGTTGCCAATTCTCTCGCCGGCGAGAAATTCACGCTGGATACGAAGGTCACCCAGCTCTCCGGCGGACAGTCGCGGTCGCTGATGATTGCCGACACCGCTCTTCTGAGTTCATCCCCGATCATCCTCATCGACGAGCTGGAGAATGCAGGTATCGACCGGCGTGAGGCGATCAAACTCCTTGTTGGCAACGAGAAGATTGTTCTCATGTCGACGCACGACCCGCTTCTTGCCCTCCGTGCCGATAAGCGGATCGTCATCAGGAACGGAGGTATCGCGAAAGTGATCGAGACGACTGCCGAGGAGGAATGGACGCTTCACAGGATTGAGGCGATCGATTCCGTCCTCCTCGATATCCGCAATCAGCTCCGGGGGGGAGGGGTTGTCGCAAAAGAGAGCATTCCGGAATTTCAGGAGAGATAAGTTGTGTGGGAGTTATACGACGCATTGATCGAGCAGATCCCTGACGACGTCATCGTTGATGATATCGTCGTCGGCGGGGAGATGACGTATGTCGAGGCAAACGGCAATATCGGTCTTGCAGCATACCGCGATTATGTCCAGCGTGCCCCGATGATGACCGGGAACAGGATTGGAAAGCCGTTGAAAGAGATTGCCGGGTATGTGAAGTCCTGGAACCTGCAGGAAGCATCAATCGGCCATTCGGCAATCAACGCGTGGTACAATCATCCGGATACCGCGAGGAGAGCGGGAATCGAGGTTGCAGAAAAGAAACGGGTCGAGGAGCGGTTGAAAGACCCGTTCATCAAATCCCAGAATCTCGTGAAAGGAAAGAAGGTCTGTGTTGTCGGCCATTTTCCGTTCCTTGAGAAGCTGATTGCCCCTGTCTGCGACCTGAGCATTGTTGAGTGGGACCCGGAGGAGGGAGATTACCCGTATTCTGCCTGCGAATACTTGCTGCCGGAATGCGATTATGCGTTTCTCACCTGTGCCGCTGTCGGCGACAAAAGTATGCCGCGGCTTCTTGAGCTCTCGGCAAATGCAAAGGGGGTGACGATCGTGGGTCCGGGAACTCCCCTGTCTTCGGTATTCTTCGATTACGGCGTGACGGACCTGTCCGGTTTTGTCGTAACCGATGTTCAATTCGCCAAACGAGTTATTGCAGGAGCAGAAAGCAAGAGGATCTTCGGGGCGGGGATGAAAGTGCAGTATCTTCGCCCCGGGGTTTGAAGGAGATTACGGCGTATTTTTGTATCTCATGGATAGTACAGCATCATGACCGAATTCGGTCTTGAATGTTCAGGATGCCCAGGGAGTCACAACCCACGATATGCAAGTGTGCCGGTGGCGGACATAGAGGATTATAACCTCCTGTTCTCCATGATTCACAGCGTATATAATCCGGTAATCTCCTACCCAAATCCGGTAGAGATGCTCTGCTCCGCTTAACTTGCGCACACCGGGCGGCAACGGTCTTTCAGACAGAGCCTCTATGTCCTGTAGAATGCGCAGAACAACCTCACCCGGCAATGCTGCGATATCCTTCTCAACGCTTTCTTTGATGAGAACCGCATATCCCACCATTATCGCTCATATCGCTTCTTGAACTCGTCAAATCCTATGCTTGGTTCTTCGCGCCGCTCTGCTACCACGGCAAGGTCATGGAGGTCCTCCTGCAGTTGCTCATACTCCCGGAGAGGAAGAATAATCGCGACACGGTTCCCGTGCTCATCAACGACGTATTGTTCTCCTGTAGCACTCATCGTTACAGTCTCCTGACTTCTAGATAGAGTGCAGAGACCATTAACCTTTTTTTGCTGCATCGGGTGAAGGATGCCCTCACCCCCTACTGCCAGAACGCCCGGAGTTTGACCACAGCTAGCCTCGCGGCGCCCGGGCCGGTCGCCAATCGCATCGGAGGGGATCTCCGAGGGTCCTGTGACTGTCGGAGCGGCTGGGGTTCTGGAAGCCCCGGTCTTCGCTCTGCCCGACCCCCTGGGCCGCCTGCATTACCCCCCAACACACCCCTGCAGGACCAGGCTTGAAAAAAACGGGGTTCTCACAACCCCCGCTCACGGCAACTCGATATGCCCGGCGATCCGGAGTTTCCCGCCCTCGAGGTAGTGGAGGACCGCCGTATCTCCCGGGAGGTGGATAAGGTCCTTTTCCAGCGCGAGTGTGAGCGTCGGCTGCCGCCAGTCTCCGTCGTCCCGCACCGCCTCCACCCGCGCCGGGATAAACTGCATCCAGTGGCCGACGTGGAGCACCGTCCCTGCCGTGAGCGGTGCCGGCCAGTATTTGACCAGGGTCGCCCGGGCCTCAAGGTTCGTCCGGGTCCGGATCGCGGGATCGCTTGAGAGGACAAAACCCCGGTCGAGGTCGTCGGACTCGATGTTCTTGAGCGCGAGCCCCACGCGGTCGCCCTCGGCCGCCCAGTCGAAGTCGTCGTCGTGCTTCTGGATGGACCGCACCGTGATCGCCTGCTCCCCGGGGTAGACCTTCAGGGTGTCGTGCTTCCTGATGCCGCCCCGCACAACGCCGCCGAGAATGACCGTCCCGATGCCGCGGACGTTGAAGTGGTGATCGATGGGGACCGATCCCGCGGCGCCGGCGCCGGGCTGGGCGGATGCGCGGGCGTGTGCGCGAGCGAGCAGGCGGTCGCGCAGCGCAATCGGGTCGACGTCTGCGAACTCATAGTGTTCGAGCACCGTCCCGCGGAGGAACGGCATGAGGTCTCCGGGGGTGAGGTAGTTCAGGAGGACGATGCAGCCCTGCTCTACCCCCACCTCATCGAGCATCAGGACCCACTCCCCGAACGTCGGGGTGATCTCGCCCACCACGACGAGGGCCGTATCAGCCATCGATGCGGCGTAGAAGAGCGGGGCCAACCGCTCGGGATACCGGGTCGGTTCGATGAAGGTGACGGTATCGTCGCCCTTCTTCAGGTTGTAGAAGGTGATATCGGATGTCGTGCCTTTCTTCCCGAGGTCTTTTGCGTAGCCGAGAGGTCCCAGCACGGCGACATTCAGGTTGCCCATATGGCAGATAACTTGGTTATCCGAGAGTATGAGGTTAACGCAAGCGCTATCTCCGGGAGAACGCGCCCGGGCACCAGCGCCCAGGAACACCTGGAGAACCCCGCACCCCGGGTTGCTCCGTGCGGGATCGCATCATCGTCCCTTCACGCCCTTCGCGCTCTTTGCGCGAGGCCGTCACGGGCTACAGCAGGCTATCCCACAACTGCAGACAACCTGATGCGCCATACCCGGAGCCCCGCAGGGCATGGCCGGAGATGCGGCGAGCTCCACGCGCACCACACCACTAACCAAATATATTTTAACAAAGTAAATTTAATTTTACTACACCGTATGCGAAGAACGGCGCCCATCGCGATCCTGGCACTCACCTGCACGCTCCTCATCAGCATGGCCTGTGCAGTCGTTCTCGGGCCGGTTTCCCTCGGATCCCTGGTTACCCTGCCCAGCGCAGGGATGATTATCTGGGATGTCAGGGTACCGAGGGTGATCACCGCGGCACTGGTCGGGTGCGCGCTTGCCGTGGCGGGCACGGCCATGCAGGGGCTGTTCCGGAACTCCATGGCGGATCCCTATATCATCGGCACATCGTCCGGCGGGGCGCTCGGGGCCACGCTTGCAATCGTCCTCTTCGCGGGTGCGGGACTGCCGGTCTTTGCATTTGCCGGGGCCGCGATCGCCACCTTTGCCGTCTACATCATCGCCCGCCAGGGCGGGAGGATCCCGGTCGAGACGCTCCTGCTCTCCGGCGTTGCCCTCTCGATGCTGCTCTCGGCGTTCCTCTCGTTTCTCATGTACACCTCCGGACGGAGCCTGCACCAGATCATGTTCTGGCTGATGGGAGGGTTCTGGAACGTCTCGTGGGGCGACGTCCGCATCGCCATCCTCATCCCGGTCGGGTGCCTGGCCGTCTACCTCTATGCGCGCGACATCAACATCATATCGCTCGGCGACGAGGACGCGATCCACCTCGGCGTGAACGTCGAGCGGCTGAAACAGATCCTCCTCTTTGCGAGCGCCTTCCTGACAGGGATAGCGGTCTCGATCGCAGGGGCGATCGGGTTCATCGGCCTGATCACACCCCACGTGATGCGCCTGATCGTCGGGCCCGACCACCGCGTCCTCCTTCCTGCGGCCGCACTTGCGGGCGGGATCCTCCTCCTCTGGTCTGATACGCTCACGAGGACGTTTGCCGGCGATATGCCGGTCGGGATCATCACCGCCTGTTTCGGCGCACCGTTCTTCATATACCTCCTGCGGAGCCGGATGAAAGCATGAAACCAGTCGAGGTCATTGGTATCGACGTCTCCTACGGCGCAAAGAAGGTCCTCGAAGCAATCTCGCTGTATGCAAAGAAAGGCGAGATCCTCGGGATCATCGGGCCGAACGGGGCAGGGAAGACGACGCTCATCAAGGCGATGAGCCGGATCGTCGCCCCGGAGAACGGGGAGATCTACCTCAACGCCCGGAGCCTGGATTCCTTCAGTTTCCAGGAGATGGCGCAGCAGGTCGCGGTCGTGCCGCAGGGGATCTCGATCAGTTTCGATTACACCGTGCGCGATATCGTCATGATGGGGAGACATCCCTACATCGGGAAGCTCTCCTCCGCGACTTCCCGGGACCTGGAGATCTGCGACCGCGCCATGCGCCTTGCAAACATTGCGCACCTCGCCGGTTCATCGGTCAACAAGATCAGCGGCGGGGAGCGGCAACGGGCGCTGATCGCGCGGGCGCTCGCGCAGGAACCGAAGATCCTGCTGCTGGACGAGGCGACCTCGAACCTGGATATCAGTCACCGGATCGAGATCTTAAACATTATCAGGGGCCTCACCGGCGAGGTCACGGTGATCAGCGTCTTTCACGACCTGAACCTCGCCGCATACTACTGCGACCGCCTGATCATGCTGAAAGAGAAGAAGATATTCGCCGTTGGTGAGCCGGGAGATGTGCTGACCCGGGAGACGATCAATACGGTGTACGGGATTGACGCGCTGGTAAGGGCCCACCCGCTGACAGGGAGGCCCTATATCCTCCCGGTGTATGAACCTATCATGGAGCATCAGTCGGAACGTACGGTACATGTCGTCTGCGGCGGCGGCACGGGATCCGATCTCCTCTACGCTCTCCACCGGGAAGGGTTCCGGGTGAGCACCGGTGTGCTCAATGTCTTTGATACCGACTATGCGACCGCGACGGCGCTGGGTATCCCCTGCGTCACCGAGGCGCCCTTTGCCGCGATCTCCCCGGGCGCCCGCGATAGCCTCGGGCGGTGTATCGATGCCGCGTCTGCAATCGTCGTCACGGCCATGCCTATCGGGCAGGGTAACATCGAGAATGTCAGGATACTGAAGGACTACCGTGACAAGCCCATCATACTCCTCTGTGGCGGCGCGAACCGGTCCTTCCAGGACTGCACCGGGGGGGAGGCCGAAGCGATCATTCACGAACTGCTTGACCGGGGAGCGATTACGGCAGGGCGGATCGAGGAGGTCCTGCGGATCCTGCACGGGGCTGTGTGAACCGGTCACATATGCGCGGGAGGCATGAGTACGTTACGTCTCCCGGCCGGGCCCCTGATAACCGGAGCAGGATGCGCTGTAGTGCCGTACACCCCCCCCGAAAACAAAATAATCTTAATTACATAAAGAACATTTTGTAAAGTTTTATTACGTTAAATAAAGTGTACTTGTACACATGCTATCGAGGCAACTATCACTCTTTGTTGGACTTATCATGCTCTCGCTCCTCCTCGTAGGGGCAGCGAGCGCATCGTACCCGATGTTTCATTACGACCCGCAGCGGACCGGCTACGTTCCCGGAGAGGGGCCGCAGACGAACGCCACACTCTGGGTGGCGGAGACAGCCGAATTTGCCGAAGGTTCGCCGGCGGTGCATAACGGAAAGGTCTTCGTCCCGACCTGGCCGGATATGAATTTCGATGAAACCAACCCGATGGGGCTTGTCTGCCACGACGCCGCCACCGGGGTAGAACTCTGGACGAACGAGCTCGGCGGCGCCGGCGTCGGTTCGGTCTCGGGCGTCGCTGTCACTGACGGTCGGGTCTACCTCGGCGGGACCGACGGGCGGCTCTACTGCGTCGATGAAGAGACGGGGGAGACGCTCTGGGCGAGCGACCGGATCGATGCCACCGGCTATTTCGGGCTCTCGTCCTCGCCCCTCGTCTACGAAGGGACGATCTACGCCCTCTCGGCTTCGGACGGCATGCTGCACGCCCTCAACCTCGATGGCACCGTGGCATGGACCTTTGAGACAGGTAACGGTGTGCTGTCCTTCACCTCTCCCACGGGCTACGACGGAAAGATCTACTGCGCAGGGAACAGGAGCCAGATCTTCTGCATCGATCCGGCAACCCGGAGCGCCGTCTGGACCTTCTACCAGGGCGGGTCGGTGAAGTCCTCGCCGGTCGTCGGCGGGGACGGGATCGTCTACTTCACCACCAACTCACGGTGCTATGCCCTCGACGGCACCACAGGCACGGAGCGCTGGAACAGTTCCGTGACCGGGACAGCGGCGACCCCCGCCCTTGCCAACGGGCATATCTATGCAGGGGCCTATGATGGCCTCCACTGCCTTGACGCGTCGACCGGCGAGGAGAAATGGCACTTCCCGGCAAAAGAAGTAAACGTTGCACCGGCCGTGGCCGGAAACCTCGTCTACGCCGCGACCAACGAGGAGACCGGCACCGTGTATGCGGTGGACGCCGGGACCGGCGAAGAGGTCTGGTCATACACCCTTAAGGCCGCAGGTGACGGCACGTTTGCCGCGTTCTTTGCCTCCTCGCCCGCAGTATCGGACGGCGTCCTCTACATCGGCGCCGAGAACAACCGCTTCTACGCCTTCGGGGACGGAGAGGTGCCGGGACCTGCGTTTACCGGATGGAACGGATCGGTGAGGCTCACAGACGGCCAGATCTTCACGGTCACCCCGTTCAACAACGAGAGCGCCGCGTATACGATCAACCGGACCTCGGCGCTCGGGGCGCTCGATGCCGCCGCAACGAAAGGTGGGTTTGACTACACCGTCCAGGAGACCGCCTGGGGCGCGTTCCTCTACTCCATCGGCGGTATCGCCTACAACGAGTCCTCCTGGGACTCCTGGCTCTACGCGATCAATGGTGAGACCGCCGATGTCGGGGCGGCCGACTACCACCTCAAGGACGGGGACGTCGTCACCTACTGGTACGGTCCCTGGGGATCGACCCCTGAGACTGCCGTTGCGGTGGTCACCATCACCGTCGCCATCCCGGCACCGCCCGCCCCGGTGCCCGCGCTATGGAACGGGACCGTGACCCTGACAAAAGGAGAGACCTTCCCGTTCGTCCCCTCGAATAACAGGAGCGCCACCTACACGGTCAACCGCACAACCGACCTCGGGGCGCTTGCCCTGGCGGCACAGGCCGGCGGCTTCACCTTCAACGCCTCCGATGCCTGGTACGCCTCCTTTGGGTCATTCCTGCTCGAAGATATCGCCGGCATCGCAAACGAGGACTGGACGCAGGAGAACGCGCGGTCATGGTCGATCTTCATCAACGGTGCGGCGGCACCCGCAGGGCTCGGGGCAAACACCCTCGCAGACGGCGACCGGCTCGCCTTCTACTACTGCCCCTCAGACCCCGTCACCTGGGCGCCGCTCATCGACCAGGCCGGGTATGTCGTCACCATCGACGTCACCGTCCGTGACTTCGCATGGGAAGGATCGGTCAGCCTGACGGACGGCCGGACGTTCACGGTCACCCCGTTCAACAACGAAAGCGTCGTCTACACCTTCAACCGGACCTCCGCTCTCGGGGCGCTCGATGCCGCTGCCACCGCAGGGAAATTCACCTACACCGTCCAGGAGACCGCCTGGGGCGCGTTCCTCTACTCCATCGGTGGTATCCCCTACAACGAGACCTCCTGGGATTCGTGGCTCTACAGCGTCAACGGTGAGACCGCCGAGGTTGGGGCAGCAGACTGCCAGCTCGCCGACGGCGACGTCGTCACCTACTGGTACGGTCCCTGGGGATCGAGCCCTGAGACTGCCCGTGCGGTGGTCATCATCACCGTCGCCATCCCGACACCTGGCGGCGACGGCAGTGGCGGGGGCGGCGGCGATTCCCCATCCTCCTGGATCACCGCCACCCTCAATCCCGGGACGTTCACCCTCACCGCAGACAACAGCAAAAAAACCTATGATATCAACCGGCAGACGGCGCTCGGGGCGCTGGACGCAGCCGGAGTCGGGTATACCGTCGACGACACCTATTACCAGCAGTACGGATCGCTCTTTATCGACTCCGTCAAGGGAAGAAAGAACGAAGGAGCAAAGGGCTGGATGTACCAGGTGAACGGCGAAAGCCCCGGCGTCGGCGCCAATACGTACACGGTCAAGGACGGTGATAACGTCGTCTTCTTCTGGAGCGAGAGTATGAGTTCGACCCCGGCGACCTCGCCGGACGTCGTCTCCATCAGGGTCGTGATCCCGACATCTTCCGGCGGTTCCGGATCTGATTCTTCAGGCGGAGGGGGTTCCGGTTCAACGCTCTCCCCCGCCGCCGGAGGGCAACCGGACGGCGGTGAGCAGGGTTCCGCGTCGTTCCACTTCGGACTGCCGGCCGGGGTCGCCGTCGAGCTCGGGGAATGGGGCCAGGCCTTCTCGGTCAACACAACCGGGGATGCAGTCACCGTATCAGGAAACACCCTTACAATCAACCAGGGCGGCCTTGTGCTGACCATCGCCGCGAAGAACATCGACGAGAAAGACGGCGTGGCGAGAGGCCTGATCGAGCGCGTCACCGCGGCAATAAGCCCGGTATCCGGGGAGATCGAGGGGCTGGGAACCGTCGCCGCGTCGCTGGACCTCAACCTCACCGGCATCCCGGCAGCCGACGGCCGGCTCGATATCGCATTCAACGCCACCCCGGATGCAGCAACGGCAAGCGCTTTCACCCTTGCCGCCGCAGAGAAGGGTGAAGCGATAACCGCTCTTGCCTACACCATGACCGTCACGCGGACCAACCTGGAGAACGGCGAGGATATCGCCGGAGCGGTGATCCGGATGACTATAAGCCCCGGGTGGGTGGAGGAGCACGGCGGCGCCGGCGCCCTCAGGATCGCACGATCCGCAGAGGACGGCACATACCGGATACTCGAAACCCGGGTTGCCGGGACCGATGAGAGCGGGAACCTGATCGTCGAGGCGGTCTCGCCCGGCGGCCTCTCGACCTTCGGCCTGCTGGCGGTCGCGGCGGCACCCCCGGCACAGGATACCCCCGCAGCTGCCGCTACCGCTCCCGTCCCCGGGACAGGCGCTGTAACAGCGACACCTCCGCCGTCCCTCTCGTCACCCCCCGTCGTCGCTATAGCGGGTGCGGTCCTGCTTATCGCGGCGGTCTGCCTCGTCATCGAATGGAGAAGACAACCATGAAACACGCCATCAGCATCCTGCTCATCCTCCTGCTCTGCGTCGCCTCCTGCGGCGCCTACCCCCTGGACCCGGGTGACCCGGCCATCCGGGCCTCCCTGGACTACCTCCGCGACTGCCAGAAGAGTGACGGCGGTTTCGGGGAAGCCGGGCGCGAGAGCAGTCCCGGCACATCGTCGTGGGCGATCATGGCGGCCGTCGCCGCGGGCGAAGACCCGCGGGGATGGGTGAAGGACGGCAACTCGACCGTCGACTACCTCCGGTCGATGAACAACGATATCCTGGCAAAAGGAGGGACCGTAGATATCGCCCGCACCATCCTGACGCTGGTCGCGGTCGAAGAAGACCCCCGTGCCTTCTGCGGGACCGATTACGTCGCGGAGCTGAAATCACGGGTGAAACCCGGCGGACAGGCGGGGGACCACGTCTTCACGACTATCTGGACGATCATCGCTCTCGCTTCGGTCGGAGAAGAGACGGGTGCATCGGCCGCATGGCTGGCATCGCAGCAGAATGCAGACGGCGGCTTCCCCTGGACGCCGGGTGCCGAGAGCGACCCGGACGACACGGGCGCCGCACTTGAGGCGCTCGCGGCGGCAGGCGTCTCCCGCGACGCAGCCGTGGTGCAGGGCGCGCTCGCGTACCTCAAAGGAGAACAACTGGAGGACGGCGGTTTCCATTACGGGGGGACAAGCGCTTCAAACTCCGCATCGGATGCCTGGGTCATCCAGGGCATCGTTGCCGCAGGAGGCAACCCCGCCAGGTGGCGGGCGGGTGAGATGAGCGTGGTTGACCACCTCGTCGGTCTGCAGAATCCCGACGGATCGTTCCGCCACACCGCCTACGTGACCGACAACCCCTGCGGGATGACAGCAAGTGCCGTCCCTGCACTCCTCGGGAAACCGTACCCGGTGACCCCTTCAGAAACTCTATCGCTGTCACCCGCCACGCCCGCACCGCGCGTCGCGGCCGGGCATACCGCCCCGGCCGCAACCCCGGCCCGGACGCCCGCCCCGGCGGCGACGGGAAGATCCGTGACGGTGACCGACGACTTCGGGGAGACCGTCACTATCCGGGGGATACCGCAGAGGATAGTCTCGCTTGCGCCCTCGAACACCGAGATCCTGTATGCCCTCGGCCTCGAAGACCGGATCGTCGGTGCCACCGACTACTGCAACTACCCCCCGGAGGCCGCCGGTAAACCGAAGGTCGGCGGATTCAGCACCATCAGCATCGAGCGGGTGCTCGCGGCCGAGCCCGACCTGGTCTTTGCCGCGATCGGCAACACCGAAGACGTGGTCAACCGCTTGCGGAGCCTCGGGATGACCGTCGTCTCCCTCAACCCGGGGACGAGCGACGACGTCCTGCAGGACATCGAACTCGTCGGGGCGGCCACCGGGCAGGAGGAGCAGGCGGCGGCGTGCGTGAAGGAACTCCGGGCCCGCATCCAGGCGGTGACCGGAAAGACGGAGAACCTGACTGAAAAGCCGTCGGTCGCCCATGTCATCTGGTACGACCCGATCTGGGTCAGCGGCCGCGGGACGTTCCAGGACGAGGTGATCGGGATGGGCGGGGGGACCAACGCGTTCGGTTCGGTCGAGGAGTGGAGCATCATCGGCCTTGAAGAGTTCCTCACCTCGGACCCGGAGTACATCCTCGTCAGCTCGGGCACCGGCATGGGCGAGGGAGGGTACGACATCATCTACAACTACTTCATGAACGAGCCCAGGATGCAACGGCTCAAGGCGGTCCGGGACGGGCACGTCTACGTCGTCGACGCCGACATCATCAGCCGGGGAAGCCCGCGGATCGTGGATGCGCTGGAGGAGGTGGCGGCCACCCTCCACCCGGACCTCTTCGGGGCGAGCTCCCCGAAAACGACCCCGGCAGCCCGCTCACCGGGGTTCGGCGTGATTCCGCTCGCCTGTGCGCTGCTCGCCGTCTTCCTGCTCAGGGTGAAGAAGTAGGACAGGATCGGTGCGGAATGCGGCAGAACCCACTCTTACCACTCTTTCTTGCGGCCATCCTCGCGAGCGGCCTTGCGTGCCCCGTCCAGGGGCAGACGCTCGCCGGCGAAGAGGTCTGGCGGTCCGGCACCGGAGACCGGGTTTTAGCGGTTGCACTCTCAGAGGACGGCCTCTCCGGTGCCGCGATCACGGGGGAGAGGGTGTACCTCTTTGACGAGAACGGCACGACGCTCTGGAGCTACCCGGTATCGTGCGGCAGGAGCGTGGCCATATCCCCCGACGGCGAACACATCGCGGCCGGCGGGGACCAGCTCCTGCTCTTTGACCAGAACGGGGAGGTGCTCCGCCGTTACACGCCCGCATCCCGGATACTGGGCGTTGCCGTCGCCGCAGATGGGCGGACGGTCTATGCAGGGACCGGCGCCGGCCTCCTGGTCTTCTCCCCCGACAGCGAACAGACGGCCGCCAGCGCCACCTGGTCCTCCGGTACGGAAGACCCTATCCTAAGCGTCTCGATCGACGCAAAGGGGTCGGGCGTCGTCGCCGCCGGCGAGTCGGGGAATATATACTTCTTCAGCGGAGACGGGCGACTGCTCTGGAACTACAGGACGGGCAGCAGCGGCGTCCGGGCGATCATATCCCATGACGGTTCGACGGTAGCCGCAGCATCGTCTCAGCGGGCCGTATTCCTCCTTAACCGGCATGGTCGGCTGCTCTGGAAGTCCCCGGCGGACGGCAGGGTCACGGACGTCTCACTCTCCGGAGACGGGTCGACCCTTGTGCTGGCAGACGGCGGCATCTCCGTGCTCAACCGGGACGGAGAGGCCGTGTGGAGGGGCGTGGCCGGGGAAGAGAGCAGGTGCGTCTCCGCCTCGCCCGGCACAACCCGCATCATCGCCGGTGCGCTCGACGGGACCGTATCGGTATTCAGGCTGCAGCCAGCAGCCGGCCCGGCCGACGCACCATCGCCGGAGGCCGCCTTCACCGCCGGACCGCTCCCCTCTCCGGGGGAGACAACGTCCCCCGAGCAGGGGGCGGCGCTCGCCCCGGCAGTGCCGGTTGCCATCGGCGCGTGGCTTGCCGCACTGGGATGGCGGAGAAGGAGAGGGCGGTAGCCCGGGTCCCATGTCCGGCGAGTGCATCGGCTGCTCCACCTGCTGCCTGATGGACCGGGCGCTTGAGGAGGCGCTCGCTCTTATAGCCCGGCACACGAGTCTCGCGGAGATCCTCTCCGACGGCCCCCATACCCTCTTTTTGGAAGAAGAGACCTGCAGCTCGTTCGACCTTGGATATACGGTCCACGCCCCGGTCGCCGACATCAACATCGCGTCCGGAAACGAGCACCTGAGGAGGGCGGCCGTCAGGGTCATCAGCGACCTCGCAGAGGTCTGCGACCGTATCGGTGCCGGGCGGCTGGTCGTTCACCCGGGGCACATCTGGGGGGAGGAGATGCGGGGCGCCGCCGAGCGGGCCCTCAGCGCTTCGCTCAACGACCTCGCTGCCATCCAGCGGGACGTAAACGTCCGGCTCGCCGTCGAGAACATGGGGGCATGGGATATCTGCTTCTTCCGGGAGCCCGGGTTCCTCGCTCGCCTTGCCGACAGCGGCCTCGGGTTCGCCCTCGACGTGGGGCATGCCCACGTCAACGGCAACCTGGGATTGTTCCTCGAGGTGGGCGGGGCAATCCATGTTCACCTGCACGACAACTGCGGCAGCCGGGACGACCACCTGGCATGCGGTGAAGGCAGCATCGATTTTCGCCGCGTGCTGCAGGCCCTGCCGCGGAGCGCGACGAAGGTCGTCGAACCGGTATCGTTCCGGCAGTACGAAAAAAGCCTCGACTACCTGAGATCGGTCTCCCCCTGAGCCCTCAGGCGCCCCGTCCGAGCAGCCGCTCCACTGCCGCGCGGAACGCCCGGAACTCTTTTGATACATCCGGCCCCGGAGAACCGGGATAGGCGTTTGCGCCCCGCGCGACGATGCGGCGCCCATCCATCTCCAGCGAGAGGTGCCAGTAGGTGACGTCACAGCAGGAGTAGGCGGAGACGTACTCCGGCTCCCACTCCCGAACACCGAGCCGATCGACGGTCTCCCGGAACTGCGCCCACTCCTCCGGGGTGGGCGACGCCTCCATCACCACCCCCGAGTAGCCGCCGGCGCTCGCCCATTCGTAGAGGAGCCGACCGTCCACGAGCCTGACGTAGAGGGACGGTCCGGCGCTCCCGCCGATGTAGAACTCGAGCGCTGCCGGGAGAGAGGAGGATGCACCGCTGACCATAACCAGGTTATGCGACCAGCACGGCCAAATACCCTGCGACGAGAAGCCCCATGCAGCAGATCCCGGCGACGTCGGCCCTGCCCGGGGTGAGGTCCCGCATGGGCGTCCGCATACCGGACCGGTAGCCCCGGAGATCGATGGTCAGCCCGAGGACCGTGGCTTTCCCGAGGGAGTTTGAGACCAGGGGGATGATGATGGGGAAGAGCCCCCTGACCCTGCCGACAAGGCCCTTGCCCGGGTTGTAGGCACGGGCAAGCTGCGCTTCATGGATCCGCTTCCCCTCGAGCTGCAGGCTCGGTATGAACCTGAGGGCGATCAGGAGCATGAGCGTGTAGTCGACAGGCATCCTGAGGCGGTCCATGACGTGGACGAGGTCGCGCGGCTGGGTGGATATGACGAAGAGCTGAAATGCAAAGAGCATCGCCGCGAACCGGAGCGACATCGCAAGCGCAAGGTCGATCGCTCCTGCCGTGACGGGGATTGCCCCACCGACGACCGGGACCGCCGGGGGGACCAGGAAACCGAGGGTATCCCCGCTCCGGATGGTGAGGACGGTGAGGAGGAGCAGGCTTGCCGCGAGCGAGAGGAGCAGGGGCACCTGGCGGAGGAGGTCGCGGGCGAGCCCTCCCGCCGCCGCTGCGGCCACGACCGCCCCTACAAGAACTGCAAGCATCATGGTGTCGTTCGTCAGCACCGCGAGGGCCACAACGACGACGGCACCGATCAGTTTGGTGAACGGGTGGAGACGGTGAAAGGCGCTCTCCCGGGTGACATACTGCATAATCTCGGGCATGGTTCCACCTATACTCTCACGCACCCCTGCTCCATCCTGACGAGGCGGTCGGCATACGCCTCCCCGAGAAGCAGATCGTGTGTCACCATGATGACCGTGTGGCCGTCCCGCCGCAGGCGGTCGAGGGTCTCCATGACCCGCGCCGACTCCCGGGCGTCAAGCCCGGTCGTGGGCTCGTCGAGCACGATCACCTTCGGCCTCATGGCGATGACGCAGGCTATGGCCAGGCGCTGCCGCTCGCCCCGCGAGAGCGACCGCGGGTAGACCGCCTTCCGGTGAAGGAGGCCGACCTCGCGGAGGGCCGCGTCGACCGGCTGACCCGGGTCGCCGGGGTCGATGTTTTTGAGCCCGAACGCCACCTCCTCCTCCACGGTCTCCGCAAAGAGCATGGTGTCGGGGTTCTGGAAGACGAGACCCACATGACGCGCGAGTTCCGCGACCGGGACCTTCGCGGCATCAAGCCCGTCGACGAAGACGCTGCCTTCGGTGGGACGGAGCAGCCCGTTGAAGTGTTTGACGAGCGTCGTCTTCCCTGACCCGTTCTCCCCGACCACAGCCACGATCTCGCCGGGAGCTACCTCGAGATCGACTCCGCCGAGGGCCGTCACCCCGTCGTAGCGGTGAACAAGCCCCCGGACGGATATGATGGGAGGCGCCCCCCTCCGGGGGGCCGCCGCGAGAACAGGACGCCGGGCGCCGCTCTCCGTGAGGGCGTCATGCACCGCCTGCGCGGGAGACCCTTCGTGCGTGATCGCCCCGCCCTCGATCAGGACCATCCGGTCGGCGACGGCGGCAAGCGCATCGAGTTTCTGCTCGACAATGAGCACGGCCGTGCCCTCGTCCGCAAGCCGCCGGAGGAGGGCGGCGATCGCAGCGGTCGCCTCCGCGTCCAGCTCGGCGGTCGGTTCGTCGAGGATGAGGACCTCTGTGCCCAGGGCGAGGGTTGCGGCGATGGCGACCCGCTGCTTCTGTCCGCCGGAGAGGGTGTGCGGGGCCCGGTCCGCGAGACCCGCGATCCCGGTCGCCTCCATCACATCGTGGAGCCTCCGCTGCATCTCCTCACGGGAGATGCCGAGGTTCTCAAGCCCGGAGGCGACCTCCTCCTCGACGGTGGAGAAGATGAGCTGGGCATCGGCGTCGTCAAAGACCACACCGACGTGCCTCCCGATCCCGGCCATGCTCCGGTAGTCGCGGACGCTCTTCCCGAGGATGGTGATGCTGCCCTCGAGCGTGCCGCCGTACTCGTGGTGGAGGATGCCGGACGCCGCAAGGCAGAGGGTCGTCTTCCCCGCCCCGGTAGGGCCGGTGACGAGGACGATCTCCCCCCGCCGGATCTCAAGGCCGATCCCGTCGAGTGCTGGCGACCCGGAGCCGGGATACGTGTAGGAGACGCCCGCGAGAGAGAGGGCGGTCTCAGGAGTCATCGGCCGGTCCTGCTCCTGCTCTCCGCACCGGGGCCGCCTGCCGGGCCCCCCGCAGGAGAGCCCGCGACGCCGGCACCTCGAGCGCCTGTGCGACGACGGCGTTGACCGTTGCCGTGATGAGGACGATCGGGACGGTGACCGCGAGGAACGCGCCGGCGGTCCCGAACTTGCCGAGAACCGTCGGGGCCACCGCGATGAGCGCGATGAGGATGAAGGAGAACCCACTCGCGAGGGTGGCCAGAAGCGTCGTCACGGCGGGTGCGAGCACGAAGCGCTCCTTGAGCACCAGATAGGTCGCGAGGCAGACGACCGCCCCGACGGGTTCGCTGATCAGGTTTGCGGGCGGGAAGATCGAGTGGCTGATGAGGGCGCATATGATGCCCGCTACAACGCCGATCCCGAGCGCCTCCCGGAACGTGGGCACGACGAGGATGATGGCGAGGCTATAGAAGGCGATCACGAGGTTCGATACGATGGGGCCGGGGATCAGGAGGGACATGTACCTGATGATGGCCCCTACGGCAAGGAGTATGCCGACGATTGCGATATCTCTCGATTTCATGGTATCTTATCTTCATAGTATGGTGTTCGACGGGCGGTGCGGGTTTGAGGGTTATTGAGGTCGGCAGGGACGCCAACGTGGTTGGGAGAGGGGCCGGAAAAGTCCCCCGGAGGTGATGGGCCAGGCGAAAGACCCCGGTAGCACCATGGACATCATTGTACAAAATAGTACATTCGCGTATATATAGATACCTCTTGCTGTAGATCACCGTCGCCGTATAAGGAGCGCGGCAACAAGCACTGCGCCGGCCGTGATCCACGCAGCGGCAACAGGCGCCGCCGCTGTCGACGTGGGCGAAGGTGCGGGTGAAGGTGTCGCCGCTGAAACCATCGGTGCCTCTGGCTCCGTGGGCATCACGGTAGTCGGAGCGGCGGTCCCCGCCACCGGGGTCTCCGGAGGTGTGCCGAGGGTGACGGGGATGGTCGTGTAGGCATGGCCGGAGAGATTCGATCGGTCGACGGGGGCATCCACGGCGTAGACGGTGTAAGTCCCCGGATCGAGCCCGGCGTCGCCGGTCCTCCAGCGGTAGGTCCACCGGTCGCCGGCCTCGACCGCCACCGTCGTGAAACTCTCCGGGTCGCCCGACCGGACAGGCGTATCCGGGTTATCGAGTCGTCCGCCGGCAGCCGGCAGGTTCGGACCGGTGACGAAGAGGTAGACGGTATCGCCCCCCGTGCTTGTTCCCGTGAGCGTGACGATGCTCCCCGGGTACACGGTGACGGCAGAGACGGCCGCCACGGTCAGGAGAGCGAGAAAGAGAAGAATGACACCAGGAGTTCCAATGCGACCGGGCATGCGGTTCACCGCCGCACCATCCCCGCGGGAGACGATGAACTTGATCCCCGGGGAGCAAGAACAACCTTGAACACCGAAGGTGCAAGTCGCGGAGCCGCGAAGCAACTGGGTATGGATAACCCTGGAGAACAGCCGTAAACAACCTCGCATGGGCACTCACCGCCGCTGAGGACAGGCAGGATGATCCTGACCGTTACAGAGGCAATCAGGCAGGAACAGCCCGTCCCACACCGATATACGTCTCGACAAGTTGCCGGGTGCTTGCCTTCGGCTCACCGCCGCCCGGGGTGAAGCGCGCCCCGTCAAGGGCGGCAATGATCGCGCCGACGGCCCCGGCATGCAATCGCCCGTAGCCCCCCTCGAGCACGAGGGCGAGAGCACCGGGACCCGCGTCCGCGAGCATCCCGGCGAGAACCCCGAAGTCGCCCGGTTCGAGGAGCATCGAACCGAGCGGGTCACCGGCGAGCGCATCCTGCCCTGCCGACACCACCACGAGGTCCGGCTCGAACCGCCGGATCGCCGGGATGAAGACCTCACGAAAGACCAGGGTGTAGTCGGCGCCGGTCGAGCCCGGCTCAAGCGGTGCGTTGATGGTGTATCCAGCGCCCGGGCCGGCACCCCGTTCATCCGGCCAGCCTGTCCCGGGGAAGATCCCCATCTGGTGGACCGAGCAGTAGAGCACCCGGTCCGATGTGTAGAACGCCATCTCTGTTCCGTTGCCGTGGTGCACGTCCCAGTCGACGATGGCGACCCGGTCAACCTCGCGAAGCGCCCGCGCCGTCGCGACGGCGGCGTTGTTGAAGAGGCAGAACCCCATCGCCCGGTCCGGCGTGGCGTGGTGGCCCGGCGGGCGGACCAGGGCAAACGAGTGTTCGCCGCCGAGCGCGCGGTCCACCGCCTGAGAAGCAGCCCCCGCCGCGTAGAGGGCCGCATCGAACGACTCCGCGGTGACATAGGTGTCGGGGTCGATGTAGCAGGCCCGGCCCGGGGGACACTCCCTGCAGAACGAGTGGATAGCCGCGATGTGCCGGCGCGTGTGCACCCGTGCAAGGTCCCGGGTCGTCGCCTGCTCCGGAGGTACGCGGCGGGCACCGGCCGGCACCCCGGCAAGCGCAGCCTCGAGGCGTGCCTGTGACTCGGGGTGGCCGGGATCGTCATGGCCGGCAAAGACATCCCCCGTCACGACCGAGTATGGCATGGCGATCAGGGCAGGATCGCCGGCACAGGAGATGAACCTTCTCCTGCCCGGGTGCCGGACAGCCAGTTCCCGGTAATGCCGCACCGACAGAGGACGGCGACCGGGCCGCCGGGTGTGCTTTTAAGGGGAAGGGATGATATAGAAATGTTGTATGGCCCTGTGCGGTGTGATCTCCCCGTCATGTGTCTACGCCTGCACCCGGTTCCGCGTCCGCAGGACAAAACTCCTCTCCCGTGAAGCGTACCGTCGGATCATGCGGATGAGCATACCGGAGGTCGTCACTCACCTCGGCCGGCAGGAGGATTACCAGGAGATCATGGATCTCGCCGGCGACTTTTCCGGCGCCCAGCTCATCGAAGAAGCGGTAAACCGCAGTCTGGCCCGGTCGTTCCGGAGCGCCATGGCGATTGCCCCGGGGGATCTGCACACCCTGACGGGAGAATACCTCGCCCGGTGGGACATCGCAAACGTCATGGCAATCCTGCGGGGCACGGTTCACGACGTACCCCGGCGACAGATCCGCGACCTGCTTATCCCGGCGGGCGAGCTCGACAGCGCGCTCCTCGACCGCCTCCTCGACCTCACCGGATGCGGCGATGTCCTGGAATCGCTCCAGGATTGGCGGCTCTACCCGGCCCTTGCAGAATACTACCGGATCTGCGGGGAGAAGGGCGTCTTTGCCCGGATCGAGGACGAACTCTACCAGCAGTACTACGCCGGGCTGCTCGGCCTTGCCGCATCAGGGTGTAGCGGCTGCCAGGAGTTGATCGCCTACCTCCGGTTCGAGATAGACATCACCAACATGAAGAACCTCCTCCGGCTCCATTGTGCGAAGGAGGCGTGCGACATCACGGTCGTCGACCGGACCATGATCCCGGGCGGCAACATCCCCCTCGCTCTCTTCCGCCGGCTCTACGGCATCGGGACGGAGGAAGAGTTCATCAGCGTCTTCTTGCAGATGGCGATCGCCCCGGTTCTGGCCCGGGCGGTGCGTGAACTCCGGCAGGACCCGAACTTCTCGAGCACGGACGCCGCAGAGCTGGTCTGGCGGCGGTGGCACCAGCACCTGCGGCCCGTTCACGAGCTCGAGATGGCGATCACCCGCGTCAGGCTTCAGCAGATGGATTCCCTCTCCCGGCGCCACCCGTTCTCGGTCCTGCCGGTGCTTGCGTACCTCGAGCGAAAGAGATACGAGGTCGCGAACCTGCGGGCGATCGCACGGGGGAAGGCGTTCGGTCTGCCGGCCGACCGGATATGGCAGTACATTGTCATGTGAGGAGGAGCCATGCCGATCGACGAGATCAAACCTACCCGGGCCGGCCTCCTGATCGTCAGGCGGCGGATGGCGCTCGCGGAGCGGGTACATGAACTTCTCTCGATGAAACTCGATGGTATGATGCTGGAACTGGTCAGGCTCACCGACCGGGCCGCGCTGCAACGCCGGGAACTCGAAGAACTGTATACCATGGCCCGGGAGATGGCGGCAATCGCCGCCATGATGGAGGGGGCGACAGGAGTGCTCCTTGCAGCACTCTCGGTGGAGACCGTCCCGACCTACACGCCCGGGCACAAGAACGTCTTTGGCGTACACCTCCCGGACCTGGAACCGGTAGCGGTGAGGAAGACGCTCGATCAGCGGGGATACGGCGTCCTCGGGACATCATCGGTCATCGACGACGCCGCCGACGCCTACGAGAACCTCCTTGAAGCGATCATAGCAAGCGCCGAACTCGAAGGGGGCGTCAAGCAACTGCTTGACGAGATCGAGCGGACCCGCCGGAGGGTGAACGCGCTGGAGTTCAAAGTCATCCCGGAACTTGTGGAGAAACGCCGAATCATCGAGGACCAGCGCGACGAGATGGAGCGGCAGGAGTGGACACGACTCCGGCGCATCAAAAAGATAAAGGCAAAAAGGGCGGAGAAACTCTAGAGAGTGCCTTTCTGCCGTGCGAGGCACGCAATCGCCGTATCCACAATCGCGCCGAGAGCGTCCACGCCGAAGGTCTCGGAGGAGAGGACGATATCATACGGCGAGAGGTCGTTGATATCGATACCGTAGTAACTCCGGTAGCGGGTGGCCTCCGAGCGCTGCCGGTTCTCGGTGTAGACCCAGGCCCCCTCCTCGTCCATCCCGTCACGCCCCGCGATCCGCTTTGCCCGGCAGGAGAGTGATGCAGAAAGCCAGATCCGGAGATCGGCGTTCTCGATCATCCGGCCCGAGAGCCTCCCCTCGACGATGATGTCTTCGGAACCCTCACCGATCTCTTTCTGCCGGGCATCGATCATCCGGTCGACCGCGGGGTCGCTCTCCGCAAACCTGCCGAACGCGGCAAGATCCATGCCGTGCTCCCGGGCGAGCTGCCGGAAGACCTCCCCTGCAGATATGAAGTCGAGCCCGTGCTTCCCGGCGAGGTAGCGGGCGAGCGACGTGGTGCCGCTCCCCGGGGGGCCGCTGATGGTGATCCGCATCAGAGCCCTCCGATGTTGAGCGACTTCCGGATCACCTGGCTGATCGTCAGCGAGCAGAGCATGTACCACAGGATCCAGGCCGGCACGATCCAGAACGCAATATCCGAGAGCGTGACGGCCCCGATGAAGGGCATCACGATGCCGCTCGCAATGGTGGTCGGCGTGCCGACCGCCGGGAGCCGCAGGAGGAGCCAGAAGAATATCGGCACCGAGAGCACGAGGATGATCGCCATCGGGGTGAACTGCTGCCGGGACATATCGAGCTGGTCCTGCATCATCCGTTCCTGCTTCCCCTGGAGTTTCTTGATCCGTTTTTCGTCTCCGGAGAGCTGGGCCTCCCGGAACTCCTTCTGGAAGACCCGCATCTTCGCCTGCGTCTCCTGCATCTTCTCATAATCGATGGTATACTTCTGGACGAGCGACGAGTACAGGCCCGTGATGCCGGAGAGGATCAGGATCATGACGAAAAACGGTACGCCGAGTCCGTTCGGGTCGATGAAGGGGCCGAGCAGGACATTCATCCCCTGACCGACCGTCACCCGCACCCACTCGATGCCGTAGGAGAGCATCACGAGCATGGTGAAGAGGAGAGCGATCGTCGGGCCGTGCTTCTTCAGGTCCACCATATCAGGTTACCTCAGTACGTCCACCAGATCGTCGATGCCCCGTTCGAGGAGGAAGTTCTCGTTTCGGACGATCTTGATGGTGCAGCCGGTGTACATCGCGTATGCTGCGCTGACCGCGCGGTTGAACTCCTGGTGTTCGGCGATTGCCCGGGCTCCCTCCATATCCCGGACTCTCGAGGCGTCGCCGAGCCGGCGCATCAGGATCTGGTCCGGGTCGGTCTCCACCAGCACGACGACATCCGGCATCAGCTCCCGGAGCACCCATTCAGGCAACCCCGCGAGGAAGCCCGCCGGGGTCTTGACGCTGCTGTGGGTGTCGATGATGATGTTCGCATCGGCGCTCATGGCAGCGATCTCCGATGCCGCCGCCTGCTGGAGGCGCTTCTGGACATCTTTTCCGAGTTTGCGCATCTCGTCGCGATTCGAGACGAGGCTCTCTTTCCTCGCCACGTCGAACATGAACGTACCGAAATTGACGGCCTCGTAGGCGACACCTTCGGCCGCCAGCCGCTCCATCGCACCATTGATGACGGTGGTCTTCCCGACGCCGGGAACCCCCGTCACGACGACTTTCTTCCCCAACTCTATCACTCCGTTTATGTTATAGTTCCCTGCAGAATAAATCCGCGCCCACGGGAGTAATGCCTTTCGGAATCACCCCGACCTTGAGCGGCGGCCGAAGTCGCCCGGGTAAAAAAGCGGATGCGGCGGTATTGTTCCGGGAAAAAAGGTAAGTCCACCTGGACTTACTCCTTCCCGAAGAATCCCCGCATGAACGGGTACATCTCCATGATCTGCTGGCTCGCGATCTCCTCGTAGAGCCGGTAGGTGATGCTCACCGCAAGCAGCAACCCGGTCCCGCCGACCGCGCCGATCACACCAAAGAGGTTTGCGACGACCGAGAGGATCCCGATGAACGCACCGCCGATGATGGTGATCCTCGGTATGTAGCGGTCGAGGTACCTCTCAAGCACCTGCTCGTTCCGGCGGTAGCCGGGGATGTGCATCCCGCTCCTCTGGATCTGCCGGGCCACGTCTTTTGAGTCGAGGCCCGCGGTCTTGACCCAGAAGAGCGCGAAGATCGCACCGCCGAGCACCATGACGGTGATATCGATGCCCATTCGGAGGAGGATCTCCCAGGGGGCATGCCCGAGGTCGGAGAGCCACCACATCCAGTCCTGCGGCTGGTTGATGGGAGCAATATACCACATCAGGCCGCTTATCGGCTGCTGCCCCTGGAACTCACCGAGGATCGTTATCCCGGCGTTCGAGAGGAGCATCCCGATCATCTGGATGTTCGCCTGCAGCACCCGGACCAGGATCATGGGGAGAACGCTCGCGTAGATGAGCTTCACCGGGAACCGCGCGCGGGCACCCCGGACGGCGGTATGCGCAAGCGGAATCTCGATACGGGTCGACTCCACGTAGACAATCACCAGGAAGATGATGATCGTCGTGACGAGGGCGAGCACGTCCGTGCCGAAGTACTCGAGGAAGTTCGCCCCCGATGTCCCGATGGCGATCAGCCGCGGGAAGAACCCGATCGGGAAGGGGTCGGTGCCCGTCTGCCAGTTCAGGAACCCGTTCACGAGACCCTGCGAAACCCCCGCAACGATGAAGAGCCCCACGCCCGATCCGACACCCCACTTGGTGACGACCTCATCCATCAGCACCACGAGGAGGCCGCCTATGCAGAGCTGGAGGAAGATCAGGAACGAGACCGCGAACATATTGCCGCCGAAGAACTGCGTTGCCACCGACGGGTCGGGCATCATCATCCCGCTCAAGACCATGGGAAGCGCCTCAACGACGATCATCACGAAGATGAGCATCTTCTGCAGGCCCATGTACATGACCTGGCCGCGGGCTTCGCTCGTATCGATCTGCAGGATTCCGGCGCCCTTGAGCAGCTGCAGCACGATCGACGCGGTGACGATCGGCCCGATACCGAGATGCAGGAGCGAACCGCTCGCACCGGCAAGCAGGGCGCGGTATATTCCGAAAATATCCTGTGACTGCGGAGAGAGTCCAAAGATATCGATGTTGGTCAATGTGAAGTAGAGGAGCAGGATTGCAAGCGTCCACATCAGTTTGTTCTTGAAGTGGACGTGCCCCTCCGGACTTCGGACTGCAGGCATCGCTGCAAGGAAGGATTCAAATCTATCCAGCAGATCTCCCATGGTTTCACCTGAAAAGAAGATCAGACGGTCGTTGCCTGACCGCCCATCTCCTCAATTTTTGCCCGGGCACGTTCCGAGAACGCCCGGGCGGAGATACTCATCTTGTGGGTGACTCTTCCGCCGCCGAGCACCTTGTCGATACCGATCCCGGTGACGTCAAGGGCAATGAGGTCGCCCTCTTTGCTTGCAAGCCCCTCGCGGAGCAATGCCTCGGCCATCTGGTCGATCTCCCCGACATCGAGGGCGGATACCGGCACGGACGTCTTGCTGACGAACCCGTGCTTGCCGTTGGATATCTCGCCCTTTAAGTAGAAGTGGGAGAAGCGGTGATCCCGCTGCCCGGCTCTACCCCGTCCACCCCTGTTGCCAGCGCCGCGCCGGTTCTTGTGCGTGCCGCCGCCGCAGGTCCGTGAACCTCTATATTTGGTTCTCTTGTTTACGGGCATCAGTCTCACCTCATCTTGTAGAGGAGATCGTTGATCTCGGAACCATAGTAGCCGAGAGCTCCACCCTGCTGAAAGGTTCGCTTGATGGTTTTATAGCCCTTTCGTGGTGGGTGCAGTCTCAGTACCGGCTTGATCTCGGCGAGATCACAGATAGTGGTCTCACCGCTGCACAGCGCCCTCGCGAATTCGTCGATGCCGGCATACGGGGTATGCGCACGGACGTAATCGTCAGTCAGCTGCTCATCCCCGGTCAGTCTGCCCCGGGTACGCAGGAGGGTGGCCAGGGTCTCCGCGTCCACCTCGCCATACGCCACAAAGTCCTTCACCTTGCGGATCATGCCAAGGTACGCCGGCGTATCGGGCACGAGGACGCAGTGGTTGACGTGGTGCAGACGGAGCATCTTTAAGGTGTCCTTAATCTCGCGGTTGGTCTTGACCACGCCGCGCACCTGCACTACCGCGTACATTTACTGCGTCCCCCCGATCCTGACGATGTTCGTCTGCCGGAGCGCCTCGAACGTCGCCTTGGCGTAGTTGATAGTCGTCCGGGTCTGCCCCCGGTTGAAGGCCCAGACATCCTTGATGCCTGCAAGCGTCAGGACCTTCTTCGGGATATCTCCGGTCACGAGACCGATCCCCTGCGGGGCGGGTTTCAGCGTCACCCGGACGCTGCCTGCCTTGCCGGTCACCTCGATGGGGATCGAGTGGGCGGCGTCACAACCGCATTCCCAGCTCCCGCATCCCCGGTAGACCTTGATGAGGTTCACCTTTGCGTCCGTTATTGCCTTCTGGATCGCGTTGCCGACCTGGGCATCCTTGCCCTGACCAAACCCGACGTAGCCGTTCCGGTTGCCGACCACCACGACGGTGCGGAACTTTACACGGCGACCCGAGTCCGTCATCCGCTGGACCATGTTGATGTCCAGCACCTCGTCCTCCAGGTCGGGCAGGAGGAGATCGACGATCTGGGGCTCCTTGATCGGCCTGCCGCTTGCGAGCACCTCATCGATACTGGTGATCTCGCCTGCGGCGACCATGCGCCCGAGACCGGTGAGCGGAATCCATTCTTCCTGTGCGTATGCCATGTCACACCAGCTCCTTCTTGATGGCCAGAGCCACAGCCTCTACATTCGCCACTAGGTTGCCTGCCCGTTCGGGGGCATACCCGGCGATGTGGGCACCCTTGAGCCGCTCCTCATCGGGGAGGATCGACTCGCCGTAGGGGATATCGAGACCGCCGTCCACCGCCCCTTTGAGGGCGGCAAAGACACGCGCCCCGGGTTTTGCCCGGGCGAGCCCGATATCCAGGATACCCTCTTCATACCCTGCATTCAGCGCCTTGACTGCAAACAGCATCCCGGTCAGGTAGGCGGCCGGGGTGCAGGAGGTCGATCCCTCGTAGCCGTACTCGGCAAGTTCGGCCGAGTATGCAGCCACCAGAGTGCGGTCTCCCTCATTCTCAGGGACGACCAGCTGCACGATGATCTGCCGGTTCGTCTTCCGGACGACCACCCTCGGGCTGCCTGACGACAGGAGCGACATCCGCTTGTAGTAGTCTGTCTTACCCTCGTGCCTTCTCCGGAAGGGCACGAAGTACCGTGGGCCCGTTGCCATTATTTCATCCTCCCTGCCATCGTCTCAACATGAGCCGCGAGATGCGATACGCTCCGGAACTGGCCTCCGGAAGCCCGGCGATACATCACGCGGTAGAGACTCCGCTCGATTCTGCCTTCGTCGCGCATCTCGCGAAGAGCCCGGCGCTGTGCCCGGATCTTGCCGATCCACATGCGCTTGCTCGAAGCGCGGGCACCGGCGGCACCCTTCCTCCGCCCCGGTCCTTTCCGGTGGCCGTAGGAGCGCTGTGCCATCCGCGCGCGTGCCCTGCCACGGCTGTTCCCCTTCACGGCGTGGGCCCTGATCGCGCCCTCCCCGATGAGGTCGCGCAGGTCGTTTCTGGAGATGGCCGCCTCGATATCGGCCTGGCGCTCGGGATCGAACCAGACACGGTTGACCCCGCACTTGAGGATGGCGGCTGCCATCCGCTTCTGGTTGGCGAGATCACTCATCCTCGTTCACCTCTTCTTCGCTTTCGGCAGGCACTTTTGCCGCACGGGTGAGGTCTTTTGCATTCAGCACCTTGAGCCCCAGTTCCAGGGCCCGGGTCTGGATCTCCCCGCGCTTTTTGTTGCCGACGGATCCGCCGATCCGGACAGCCTGGCTCTCCGGGTTCAACCCGGCAAGTTCTGCCGGTGTAAAGACCCGGACCTCCTCATAGCCGCTCGGGTGCATGCCGCGGATTGCGGCAGGGCTCCCGTACCCCGGCCGGGGAAGAACGCCCTTTGCTCTGAACTGCCGTCTCTGCTTGTTGTGCAGACCGCGCGGCCGCCGCCAGACATCTTCCAGTTTCGCTTTGCGGTGAAGTCCCCGCCTCTTGAAGGCAGGCTTGTTGTGCCGGGTGCGGACGCGGATCAATCTTCGTGTTTCATCCATTCTTTTCACGCCCTCTCGGTGATGTAGATGCCGTCCTGGAACACCCGGGGATCACGCTTCGTGATCTTCGTCGCGTGCTCGATGTTTGCGGCCGTGTTGCCCACCTTCTCCTTGTCGATACCGGTGAGAGTCACCTCGTCGTTTCCAATCTTGACGGTGACGCCCTCAATGATCTTCGCTGTCCGGGGCTGCTTCTCGCCGAGGAAGTTGCCGATCTCGAGACGGTTGCCCTGCAGTTTGAGCTGGATCGGGAAGTGGCTGTAGACCACTTTCATACGGTACTCGTAGCCTTCGACGACACCCCGGATCATGCTCTTCACATGTGCCTCGAGCGTGCCGCTCATGGCGAGGAACCGCTTCTTGTCGGATGCCGTGGAGACGACGACTTCGCCGTCTTCAATCCTGACGTCGATCTGCGGGAAACGCATGTCACGGACCAGCGTGCCCTTCGGTCCTGAGACCGTGAGCGCGTTGCCTTCGAGCGCGACGTTCACACCGGGAGGGATCTCGACCTGTCGTGTTATTCCCATAAGCCTCTCCTCCGTCAGTAGACGTATCCCAGCAGCTGCCCGCCGACACCCTCGCCCCGGGCCTGCTCGTGGGAGACGACTCCCTTCGAGGTCGAGACGATCAGGATACCGAAGTTCTTTGCGGGGAGGTACTGCGACTCCCAGTATTCCATATCAGCCATTCCCACCGAGAACCGGGGGGTGATGGCGCCACACTTATTGATCGTTCCGGAGAGCTGGACCCGGAACTGGCCGCCACGGCCGTCTTCGATGAACTCGAAGCCGCCGATAAAGCCGTTTTCCTGCATAACGCGGAGCATTGCGCCCAGGAGCTTGCCGGCAGGTTCGACAATAACCTCGCTCTTTCCAGCGTCGCCGGCATTCTTGATCGTGCTCATCGCGTCAGCGATTGGATTCAGTCGTGCCATATTCTCTCACCCCTAGTTCATCTTCTTGAAGCCCATCTTCCCGGCCCACTCGCGGAAGCACTGGCGGCAGAAATAGATGCCGTATTTACGCACAAGGCCCTGCTTCCGGCCGCAGATGCGGCACTCGTTCGCGCCACGGCCGAACTTCTTTACGCCCTCGCCCGGAGCAGATGCACCTGACTCTTCTGCCATACCTTACACCTCCACCTGGTAGCGCTCGCGCATGAACGCGATGGCTTCATCCTGATTCACTCTCTGCTTTGCCGGCAATTTCCTGCGCTCGACGCTTCTCCTTGCGATCCGCACGCCTCTGCGCTCGAGCACCACGTTGACGTCCATGCCGAAGATACCGATTGCCGGGTCATAGGCCATGCCGGGAAAGTCCGTGTGTTCTTCGATGCCGAAGGAGACGTTGCCCGTCCGGTCGAACTGCGAGGCTGCAAGGTGCCGCTCGATGATGTTGAGCGCGGTCTCGACAAACTTCTCGGCGTTCTCCCGGCGCAGGGTGACCTTGCACCCGATGGGTGCGCCCTTCCTGATACCGAATGCCGGCTGGGTCCGCTTTGCGATGGTGCGGACGGGTTTCTGGCCGGTGATCTTCTTCACGAGATCCTCGGCCTTGACCAGCCGTTCACCGCTCTCTCCGACGCCCATATGCACGACGACCTTGTCGATGTAGACATCCTTCATCGCGCTCATGCCGAGGCCTCCAGTTCGGGTGCAATCGCGGAGCGGCCGACCATGAAGATGTACTCCTCTATGGTCTCGAACCGTTCGCCGGCCGAGTCGTCCATAAGGATCACCCGGTTCGGGACGGAACTCGCGGTCCTCGCGATCTCGACGATCCTGCCGACCTTCCCGGAGTGCTTCCCGCCAACGATCATGGCCACGTTGCCTTCCGCGAAGGGGAAGTGGTCGACGATCCGGAACCGGTCTTCGCCGTCCGTCCCAAGGGTCACGACGATGGAGTCTTTTGCCTTGTAGGTGTTGTCGGCAAGGATGTTTGCGCCGAACGCAAGGTTCAGCTGCACCCTGCCGCCGCGGATCGTGGTCTTGTTTTTGACCTTGCAGAGCCGGGTTTTCGCGGACTCCGCAGAGATCTCAACGGCAATCAGGTTGCCCCGCTTGTCGAGCTGGATGCGGTAGTGCTTCCCGAGTTTCGGGATCGAGACGATGTCAAAGACACCTAGACCCATCTGGGGGTTCCTGCAGGCCCGTCCGTTGACGATGATGTCGCGCTGGTAGAGGATCTTACGGACCTCGCTTGCATTCTGTGCAAGGCCGATATGCTCGCGGAGCCAGACACCGACCGGCAGGGCTCCGGCGCTGTGGGGGCCCGGGGCGGTCTTCATGACGAATTTCTGTACCTTCTTCGGGATATGCCAGGATCCTGGCGCTACCAGTCGTTTGAGATGATTGGACATTATGCTCCGCCTCCGAGTCTCTCCTCACGGAGTTTGTCTTTCAGGTTGAGCTTCGTGATCTGCACATTCGAGGGGTCGACCGGCCGGGGAACCTCAGTTCCGTCGGATTTGGTCACCATCACGCCGTGCACGACCAGCCGGCACATCTTCATATCGACCGCGTCGACGACGCCTTCTTCACCGGCGAAGTCGCCACGGAGCACCTTCACGGTGTCGCCCTTGACCACACGGGTCCTCCGGGCGTTATACTTCCCGCGG
>Ga0208462_1000621_pt1 | contig 33077 bp, 36 predicted proteins | sample AD_SCU001_MetaG_FD_184452 | JGI IMG/M metagenome (GOLD analysis project Ga0208462, IMG submission 184452) | Active sludge microbial communities of municipal wastewater-treating anaerobic digesters from China - AD_SCU001_MetaG (SPAdes) (version 2) | ecosystem: Engineered > Bioreactor > Anaerobic...
CGACTCTCGGGTTCATGACGGCATACTTCGGAAATTCGTTGGGATTCTCCACGAGATCACGGAGGATCCCTTCCCTGTCCAGGATGCCCCAGGGGCTGACGACGAGGGCTTCCGGCGCGAGATAATCGCGGTAGAACTCCATGTCCCGGGTGTCGGCAGCCTTCCAGGCCCGCTGCTCGAGATCCAGCAGAACCGCTATGAGGTCGTCCATAAGGAGCACGTAAACGCACGGGGCGATAACCGTTTCCCCGCGCTCTGCCCGGACGCAAACCCTCTTCATTTCTCCCGGAGAGGGATATCTATGACCGGGATAACCTTCACTCCCATCGGCACCGTCCACTCCCCGTTTCGCGACCCCCGCGACATGCCGATCCAGCCCGTCGGCGCCCGGGGCGTCCGGGGCACGATCGAGCTCGACCCCGCCTATGCGGCGGGCTTGAAAGACCTCACGGGATTCTCCCGGGTCATCCTCCTCTACCACCTCCACCGCTGCGACGGCTACTCGCTTGAGGTGGTGCCGTTCCTCGACAAAACACCGCGTGGCATCTTTGCGACCCGGGCGCCCCGACGCCCGAACGCGATCGGGATCTCCATCCTCAAACTGGTCGCCGTCGACGGAGCGACGCTCACCGTCGAGGACGTGGACATCCTGGACGGCACCCCGGTCCTCGATATCAAGCCCTACGTCCCGGCGTTCGACGCCTACCCCGACGAGCGCGCCGGGTGGCTGACCACGACATCGGGGGCCGCCCGCACCATGCGGTCTGACGATCGGTTCTGTTAATATAGGAGTGTATTAAGTTAACAATATTTACATAACCAATTAGTACAATATAGTACTTTAATATCGCCGAAGTGGATATTGAACGGTATCCATGACAAAAAAAGCCATAGCACTGATTACCATCGTCCTCATCGCCGGCCTCCTCTGCACGACGGGATGCACATCCCAGCAGACGCCGGCCACCGGCGACAACACCACCCCCGGTGCGACCGGCACCTTGCTCTTCGTCTACTCCGGCGCAGGCCTCAAGAAACCGATGAACGAGATCGGAGCGGCGTTCACCGAGAAGACCGGTATCGGCGTCGAGTACACCTTCGCCGGTTCGGGCACACTCATCAGCCAGATGGACCTCTCCCGGAAGGGCGACGTCTTCATCCCCGGCGGAACGCCCGACTACCGGAACGCCCGGGATAAGGAGCTGGTCGGAGAACCCGGATACGTCGCCTACCACGTCCCGATCATCGTCGTCCAGAAGGGGAACCCCAAGAATATCACCTCGGTTGACGACTTCGCCCGGCCGGGGCTGAAGATCGCGCTCGGCGGCGCGAACACCACCGCGATCGGCAGGGCCGGCGACAAACTCTTCGAGAAGCACGGCATCCTTGACGCCGTTGAGAAGAACGTCGTCCTCCGGGCGCCGACGATCAACGAGGTCGTGGTGGCGATGAACATGGGCACCGCAGATGCCGCGCTCATCACGCTCGACCTGGTGAACCCGGATACGATGGACACCATCGACCTCCCGCAGGAAGGCGGCCTCACCCTCGTCGTCCCGATTGGGCAGACCACCTTCACGACGCAGCCGGACGCCGCCCGGCAGTTCGTTGAGTTCGTCACCTCCGATGAGGGGAAGGCGATCTTCGCAAAGCACGGGTTCCCGACCTACCCGGACCCGGCGTACGCGGGGATCGAGCCATGAAGGAGAGCGAGGCCTACTCCTGCAGGGCTGTCGGGGTTATCCGCACCCCTTTTTCGAACCCGGCCTCCACCCCGATCCAGAGCATCTTCTCCACCGCCCGCGGGACGGTTGAGATCTACCCCGGGTTCCGGGACGGGCTCATCGCACTCGCGGGGTTCTCCCACGTCATCCTCATCTACCGGTTCCACCGGGCTGCCAGTGAAGAACTCAGCGAGCGGCCGCTCATCGACGGCGCGGAGCCGCACGGCATCTTTGCGACCCGGCACTTCAACCGCCCGAACCGGCTCGGGCTATCGGTCGTCAGGGTTCTCGGGATCGACGAAGGACAGATCTCCGTCGAGGGCGTCGACCTCCTGGACGGGACGCCGGTCCTCGACATCAAGCCCTACATCCCTGAGTTTGACAGCGTCCCCGACGCGAGATCAGGGTGGGTGACGCCCCGGCACGTCGAACAGATCAGGCGGCAGAGCGCATCATTCTAGGTTGGTCGGCCGTGCCCCCGAACCGGGATGCCCTCCCCCGCCCCTCCGCTTTTAAGGCGCTCTTTCTCGCAGTCTTGTTCGGTCTGGTCGCCTACATGGTCGTCGTCATCGTCGGCCTCGTGGTCTACCCGCCGCTCCCGGCCCTCATCGAGAGCCTCACCTCCCCCGAGATCCTCTTTGCCATCAAACTCTCGCTCATCACATCGGCGATCTCGACCACCCTCTGCGTAGTCGCCGCCGTCCCGGTCGCCTACTCCCTCGCCCGGTTCTCGTTTCCGGGCAGGAGGCTCATCAACAGCATCTTCAATATCCCGCTTGCCCTCCCGCCGCTCGTTGCGGGCGTGGCGCTGCTCATCTTCTACGGTCCCTCGACGTTCGGACGGATGCTCTCGGCCACAGGGCTCGACGTCATCTACACCCCGCTCGGGATCATCGTCGCCCAGTTCTTCGTCAACCTCCCCTACATGGTCAGGGTCGCCCGGTCTGCCTTCGAGACGATCAACCCGCGCTACGAGCACGTCGCCCGGACGCTCGGGTGCACCGAGTGGGGGGCGTTCCGCCAGGTCAGCCTCCCTCTTGCCAGGAGCGGCATCGTCGCCGGTCTCGTCATCACCTGGTCAAAGTCCATCGGCGAGTTCGGTGCGGTCCTCATGCTCGCGGGAGCCACCCAGATGAAGACCGAGACCCTGCCTATCGCGCTCTTCCTGAACATGTCGACCGGAGACCTCGACCTTGCCATCGCCGCGTCGGTCATCCTGATCGTCATATCGGTGGCGTCGCTTGCGGTCTTTGAGCGCTACAGCGGCGGCCGGGGGGTCTTCTGATGCTCGATATCAGGGGGCTCTCCCTCTCCCTCGGGGAGTTCTCCCTCGACGGTGTGGACCTGACCGTCGCCGACGGCGAGTACTTCATCATCCTCGGGCCGACCGGCGCCGGGAAGACGATCCTCCTCGAGACGATCGCGGGGATCTACGCGCCCGATTCGGGGACGATCAGCCTCGACGGCCGCGAGATCACCCGCACCGACCCGAAAGACCGGGGGATCGGCATGGTCTACCAGGACTACATGCTCTTCCCCCACCTCACCGTGGAGGAGAACATCGGGTTCGGTCTCCTGCAGCGGAAGACTGAACCTGACCGGATCAGGGAGCTGGTCTCTGAGACTGCAGACCTGCTCGGGATCGGCCACCTTCTCGACCGCACCCCCCGGACGCTCTCGGGCGGGGAGCAGCAGCGGGCCGCGATCGCCCGGGCGCTCATCCTCCGGCCCCGCGTCCTGCTCCTCGACGAACCGCTCTCGGCGCTCGACGCCGTCACCCGGGACCGGCTCAGGAGGGAGCTCAAAGCCGTCCGCCGGGCGACCGGGACGACGGTCATCCACATCACCCACCACTTCGAAGATATCTTCGCCCTCGCCGACCGGGTGGCGGTGATGCAGGACGGGAGGATCGCACAGACAGGCACGCCCGACGAGGTCTTCCGGAGACCGGCCACCGAGTTCGTTGCCACCTTCACCGGCATGGAGAACGTCTTCTACGGGGTCTCAAGGGTCAGGGACGGGGAGGCGACGATCGACCTTGGCGCCATCACCCTCCGGACCGTCACCGCCGTCGAGGGCGATGTCTGTGTCGGCATCCGGCCTGAGGAGGTGATCGTCTCACGGGAGGGGTTTGAGTCGAGCGCCGTAAACGCCTTCTTGGGATCGGTGACCGAGATCCAGCAAAACGGCATCTTCGCAAGAGTCGTTGTGGATGCCGGCGTGCCGTTCGTCGCCGTCCTGACCCGGCAGAGCATCGCCCGCCTGGGGCTCGCCGAGGGGGAACCGGCCCACGTCACCTTCAAGGCCTCGGCGGTCCACGTCTTTTCCCGGTAGCGGGAGGGGCCACGTACCCGGCCGCAGGATACATCGATGAACGCCGAGGATATCCAGGAAGAGATCACCTTTGCCGCCGCAGAGGCCGCCCTCGCCGTCCGGTTCGGCATACCCGCCGGCGCGCTCATCCCCCTCCTCTTCTCGCTCAGGTACGGCGGGGACTGGAGTTACGCTTCAGGGGACGTCACCGCTCTATCGGCCGTGACGAAGACGACGGTCTACGATGAGGCGAGCCGGACCGGCTACTCCCTCGAAGAGATCTACCTCTTCGTCGATCCGGTCCTCCTGCACCGGGAGGGGACGGTCCACCGGCTCGAGAAGTGCGGGGAGGCCCCGGCGCGGCTGCTGGTCGCGCGGCCCTACCGGGTGCGGCTCGGCGCCCGCCGGGTGATCAGGATGACCGTTCACCCGCTCAAGCGTGAGATCCGGACCGAAGAACTCGACGCGAGGGAGATGGCCTTCTCGGGCTCCACCGCCTACGGGATCGACCACGAGCTCGAACACCTGGCCGGGCGGGAGATCGCCGGAGAGGAGCTCCGGGTCTTCCGGTTCGGGTGAGCGCCTTCGCGCATCTCGCGCGAGGCTGCATCGCCCATCCGCACCCGTTAACTCTCGTGGTGCCGCGGGAGTTCGCGAAGGCCGGTAGATGGGTTTGCAACTCCCCATCAAGACAACGCGCTCCCGGGCCCCCTGAGTGCATCGATCCCAAACGAACAGACCATATCCGGCCTTCGTCCCATCCCCCCACGGAGCCTCCCCTCCGTCTCCCCCACCCCACCCAGGCTTCACCCAGGTGGCATACCCATACGCTTCTTCGGTAGCCCCCACCCCACCCGGGCTTCACCCAGGTGACATACCCATACGCTTCACCGGCAACCCCCACCCCGCCCGCGCTTCGCGCTCCTCCCCCGCCCCCTCCGCAGGAATAGTTCTGGCAGCGGTTTCCCGGGGGAGGAGAGAGCCAGAGCCCGGTTTTCCAGGCTTGTCCCGGTACACTGGACCGTGGTGGATATCGCCACGGGGGGAGGGGACCGGGGAGGGGGCTCGTCCCCTCCCCGCAGGTGGGTACCCGTATGCTTCTTCGGCAACCCCCACTCCGCCCGGCCTTCGGCCTCCTCCCCCGCCCCGGGGGGCGGGGGCAGTGCGTGGCGATAGCCAGTGGGAAGCCGTGCCAGGGGATGGTGCTGGCGGCGGTTTTTCGGAGGGGCGGGCAGAGAAGAACCTGCTACGGACTTTTCCCGTCCCGAGCCCCACAACCCCCGGATCGGCCCGCCGGTCCCGTACTTGCTTGAATGCCGGCGGATTTCGTGATATTTTCCGGTCACCGGGTTGAGATCCGCTCCTTTCCGGCAGGCTGTGTCGACATGCCATCTCTCCCCGCGCAGCCCGTATATCCTCAGAAAAGTCCTTCTTGCTGCAGGCCACGCCCGCGGTCGGCGACTCCCGGGCAGATCCCGGCGCCCCTGAAAGAAAAGATTGGTTGTGAGGGTTCCCCTCAGACCTTCACGAACCGGCTCTTTGCCGCGCCGCAGCGGGGGCATCGCCAGCTCGCCGGGAGGTCTTCGAATGCTGTATTCGGTTTAATGCCGTTCGCAGAGTCCCCGATCGCGGGGTTGTAGACGTAGCCGCAGAGGGTGCATCGGTATGAATTCATAACTGGTACTCCTCTTCTCCCCGGCCGCGAGGCCGACGGGGTTGTACGATCTCATTTGTCCCGGGGCAGGGATAAGCGCTCCGGTCAGGGGTCGGGAAAAGAGAGTTCCCGCCCGGTACAGCCGTCGAGGATGATCGCGCGCTCCCCGTGCTCCGACGCGAACCCTATCCGGTAGACCGGGTAGTAGATCGTATCGAACCCGACGATCTCCGCCGTCGGCTCAAGCCCCTTCAGGATGGTCCGGAGCGAGGACTCCGTGACCTTCTCCTCAAGGGGCGCCTCCCGGAGCGGCTCCACCGGGAGATCCGCCCCCGGCCGGAGGGTGGCGAGCCCCGGGACCTCCGTCGCGAGCAGGGGGACGTAGACCACCGTATCGCCCACCGTCTTCATCGTGGTGACGAGTTTCGCCGCCTCAAGACTTTTAATCGCCTTCTTCACCACGCCCGGGGATAGAAGGGTATCGGCCTCGATCTCGACCAGTGTCGAGCCGCCGTTCGCAAGATTGGCAACGATCCTCACCGCGGCCTCATCGAGCCCCAGGAGCTCCGAGAACCCCGGCCGGACCTTCAGCCCCCGGTCCACCTCGACGATGCAGCCGGTAAGCCCGTCAATGACGAACGACGCCGTCTTCGTCGCCTTCCGTATGAGCCCGCCGATGTAGCGGACTTCCACCCGGTGAAGCGGCCGGTAGACCCGTTCCCCCGAGACGATCCGCTCTTCGGGCGCGAGGACCCGGAACCGGCGCCTGCGCTTCCCCTTCGCGATGTCGAGCGCCTCCTCGCGGAGCAGGACCGGGACGACGGCATTCCCGGCGGGCGGCGGGTCCGCCGGATCCTCCCGGGGGCAGGGGCACGGTCCGGCCCGGGCCGGCGGCGCGGCCACGAGCCGGGGCGTCACCCCCCGGTGCTTCGTCACCCGGGCCCCAAACCGCATCCGCACCTTCTCCCGCGAGAGAGAGCCCATCACGAAGAACTCCCCGGGCTCAAGCTCCGCGAGCTCTTCGACCTCCCGGCGGGACGAGAAGAAGAGGCCGACCGCTTTTAAGTCGTTCTCGATCGAGAGCTTCCCGATGATCTGGCTGTTGCACTGCGAGAGGACATTCTTTGCGACAAGCGACGGCCGCTGCGTCGCGACCAGGAGACCGAGCCCGCGTTTGCGCCCCCGGCGGGATATCTCCTCGATCTTCTTGATCGAGGTCCCCGCCTGGGGGATGAACTTGTCCGCCTCCTCCACGATCAGGAGGTACGGCTGCTTCAACCGGCTCTCCAGGTCGTAGAGGATCTCTGCAAACTTCGCCACCTCATCACGCATATCGATCTCCGAGACGTCGAAGATCACCGCCGTCCGTGAGCAGATCGCGTCCTGCATCAGGCTCCGGATGTCCGCCTTCCCGATCTCCGCGTCGCAGCCGTCGGCCGAACCGATCCAGAGGAGGGAAAACCGGTCCTTGAGCGAGAAGTACTCGCCCTCCGTATCGATGAGGCAGAACCCGATCCCCGCCTCAAGGAGCCGCTCGCAGAGGACCGCGATGCCCCAGCTCTTCCCGGCGCCCGACTGCGCGATGATGCAGGTCCGTCCCGTGACCAGTTCCTGTGCATCGACGGCCATCTCCCGGTCGCCGGCCTTCCCGATGACGAGGTCCATCCGATCAGATGATCACAGGATGCCCGGGGTTTTAACGCTTCCCTTCGGTTTCAGGGAAGCCTGTTCGGATATCGAGCGAAAAATTACCCTCAGTTGTTCCGGCGGAGCGACAGGATGACCCCGAAGACCGAGAGGACGCCGAACGCGAAGAAGATCAGGTGCACACTCCTCAGGAACTCGGGGAATATCGCCGGCGTGACGGCAGTCGACCCCATGATGAACGCAAAGACCACGAGAACCGCCCCCATGCTCAACATCATCCCGAGCGACCGCATCATCGCCACCATTGCCGACGCGCTCCCGTAGTAGCGTTTCTCCACGCAGCCCATGATGGCGGTGGTGTTCGGGGATGAGAAGATCCCGAGCCCCACGCCCAGGAGGACCAGGAGGGCGAGGATCGCGCTGACCGGCGTCGTATCGCCGAGCATCGAGAGGCCGAAGAGGCCCACGGCCGATATGGCCATCCCCACCGAGGCGACGTGCCCGGGCTGTATCCGGTCGGCGAGGCGGCCCGCCACCGGGGCGACGAAGACCTGGATGACCGGCTGGACGAGGAGGAGGGTGCCGGCGGCGACGGGTTCGTAGCCCCGGATGTACTGGAGGTAGAGGGAGAGGAGGAACCCGACCGCGTAGGTGGCGCTGTAGTTGATCAGGGCGGCGGCGTTCGATGCGGCAAAGACCCGGTTCGACGAGAGGAGCGAGACCGGGAGGAGGGGACTCGGGTGCCGGCGCTCCACCAGGTAGAAGGCCCCCCCGAGCACGAGCGCCGCAAAGAGGAGCACCACACCGCTCGGGGTGGTCGCTTTGGCCAGCCCCAGGAAGAGGCAGAGGATCAGGGCGGAGGAGAGGACCAGGCCCGGGATGTCGAAGTGCTCCTGGTGCCGGTCATTCAGGAACACCGGGAACTTTTTGGCGTAGACGAGGACCGGGACGGCAAGGAGCGCGGTCACGACGAAGATGCTCCGCCAGCCAAGGAACTGGGTCAGGGCGCCCCCGAGGAACGGCCCGAGGGAGAGCCCGGCGTAGACGGCGGTGGTGTTGAGCCCGATCGCGTAGCCCCGCTCGCCGGGCGGGTAGAGGTGGGTGATCAGGGCCACGCTGTTTGCGTAGATCATGGCGCCGCCGACCCCCTGCAGGAACCGGAAGGCGAGGAGCATGCCGATCGTGGGCGTGAAGATGGTGAGGAGAGCTCCGGCGGTGTAGACGACGATACCGGCCATGAAGACGGTGACTCTCCCCCGGGAGTCGCCGAGCCTCCCCCCGGGGAGGAGGAAGATGACCGACGCAAGGAGGTAGGCGCTCGAGACCCAGGCGAGCGTGGCGGCGTCGGCAGCGAACTCGGCCCCGATGGAGGGCAGGGCGAGGTTGATCGCGGTGCCCGTGAACGGGTTTAAGAACGTGGCGATCGTGATGAGTACCAGGATGAATCTTCGCGAATACGAGTGCCCCTCTTCCTGCTCCATCGTCGTCCCTCGTGCTTCCCCGGAGAGCAGAAGCTCGCCCGGAGTCGTTACAAGGGTATTTGCAGCGGGCGCAGATAAGGGCACTGATGCTCGCCTGTGCAGTACATTAATGCGAACGGCTCCCTAAGACCCTCACGCGTATGCCCGACCCTTCCCCGGAGACCCGGCAGGAGGTCCGCGACCTCTCGATCCGGCTCATCCTGCTGCTCGGCATGGTGAGCCTTCTGGGGAGCCTGATCTCGAACGGCGCCCGGAGCGTCACCGGCCCCTACATCCTCCTCCTCGGGGGGAGCGCGGCCGTCGTTGGTCTGGTCGCCGGATTCGGCGAGTTCATAGGCTACGCGTTGCGATCCGTCAGCGGCGTCTACATCGACCGGAATCACCGCTACTGGGTGGTGGCGATGGCCGGCTACGGCCTGCTCGCCGCCATCCCCCTCCTCGCCTTCACCGGACGATGGGAGGCTGCGGCCTTCCTCATCATCGCCGAACGGATAGGAAAGGCTGTTCGGACGCCTGCACGGGACACGATCCTCTCCCACGCGACGACGGCCATCGGGAGGGGATGGGGTTTCGGGGTTCATAAGGCGCTCGATCAGGTCGGTGCGGTCATCGGCCCGCTGGTGATGGTCGCGGCCCTCGTCCTCACCGGCGGCTACACCGCGGGGTTTCTCCTCCTCGGGATCCCTCTCGCCGGTGTTGTGATAATGCTCCTCTTCGCCCGGTCGGTGGTGCCGAGGCCGGGACGCCTGGAGATGAACGGAGGGACCATGGAGGAGGGGGGCGGTCTGCCCGGGATCACGCCATACGCCGCGTTCATCTTCCTCAGCATGGCCGGATTCACCAGCTTCCCGCTCATCTCGTTCCACTTAAAAGCCCTATCGCTCGTCCCCGATGCCGCCATCCCCCTCTTTTATGCCTCGGCGATGATGGCCTCAGTCGTCGTGGCGCTGCTCATCGGGCGGTCCTTTGAGCACATCGGCACCCATCTCCTCCTCGCCATCCCGGCCCTCAGCACTGCGACGGTCCTGCTCGTCTTCTCGCCCATCCCGGGTGCAGCGCTCGCGGGAGCGCTCGTCTGGGGGGCCGGGGTCGGGATCTTCGAGACATCACTCCGGGCATCGATTGCAGAGTCCACGACGGCGGCACAGAGAGGACAGGTCTACGGCACCATGAGTGCGGTCTTCGGGACAGCGTGGTTCGTGGGAAGTGCCGTAATGGGCGTCCTCTACGACGTATCGATCGGGCATATCGTCGCGTACGTCGTCATCGTCGAGGCTGCGGCGCTGATCGCCTACATCTGGATGTATCGCTCGCGCATCGCGGTGAGGTTCCAGGAGGGGATCGGTGACCTCATCTCGTAACCTTGCGGCGCGATTCCGTCCATGCCTTGAGCGCCCCCCCGATTGCGCCGCCGAGAGCGCCGAAGAACCCGAAGTAAAGGGCCAGGGCGAAGAGGAGGACGGCGATCCCGAGGCCGATGAGGGTGCCGATGGGGCCGAGGAATGCCGTCCCCCCGATGACGGCGATGATCGAGAAGATTGCGGCGACGATGAGTCCGCCCATGAGCCCACCGAGAGCGCCCCTGACCGCTCCCGGGGGCCCGAGGTAGCCGCCGATGATCCCCCCGACGATCGGGCCCCCTACCGGGAAGAAGGGGCTTACAACGAGCATGAAGATGAGTCCCACCAGCGTGGAAACCCAGTACGAACCGCCGTCCTCTGCCACTACCCACCTCCCGGTTGAGAAGAGCCGGGGAGGATCGCCCCCCGGTGATCACCCCGTGTTACCGTCCTATCGCCGGATCGCTCCCGCGATGACGCCGCCAATCAGGGAGAGAAGCCCCTGGTAGACGAACGCCGCCACGATAATGACGAGCGATGTGCCGAGGCCCGCGATGAACCCGAACGCCCCGAGCAGGACCGTGCCGCCGACAAGGAGCAGTACCGCGATGACGATGGCACCGAGGATGCCGGCAAGAAGCCCGGCCTTTGCGCCGTTCGATATCCCGCGTCCCGACATCCAGCCGGCGACGAACCCGCCGACGAGCGGCCCGATGACCGGCAGCAGAAAGCCGAGAATAAGCCCCACAAGCCACCCAACGATGACACCAGTCCAGAAGTTATCAGCCATATCGTTCCATCACCGCCGGGAATTCGGAGATGTAGTATATAAGTTTAGGGGTCGGGCGCCGGTCAACGGCGTATCCGGGTCCCGGCCCGCCCGGCAAGGGCTGCGGTGGCTGAACCTAGTGATCCGATGGTCACCCGGTCCCCCCCGGCATCGAGGAACCCGACGGCAGCCTCGATCTTCGGCCCCATGCTCCCGGCAGGGAACTGCCCCGCGAGAAGGTGCCGTCTCGCCTCGGCGACCGTCATCTCGGAGAGATCCTGCTGGTCCGGCCGCCCATAGTTCAGGGCAACGCGCTCGACATCGGTCAGGATCAGGAGGTCGCCGGCGCCGACGAGCCGGGCGAGAAGCGCCGCGGTGTAGTCTTTGTCCACCACCGCCTCGACGCCCCGGAGGGTGCCCCCGGGACCCTTGATTACCGGGACGCCGCCGCCGCCCGCGGCGATCACGACCACCCCGGCCGAGGAGAGCCGGCGTATCGCCTCTCCCTCCACGAGGGCGATCGGGCGCGGCGAGGGGACCACCCGCCGGTAGCCCTGCCCCGGCATCTGCACCATCCGCCAGCCCTTCTCGGTTTCGAGCCGTTTTGCCTGCATCGCCGTGTAAATCGGCCCGATAGGTTTCTCCGGAATCTCGAACGCCGGGTCGGCAGCCGCGACCAGGGTCCGGGTGAGCACCGTCGCGATCGGGCAGTCGACCCCCGCCGCAAGAAGCGCTTCCTGCATCGACTGCGCGAGCATGTAGCCGATCATCCCCTGACTTTCCGCCCCACAGACATCAAGCGGCATCGGCGGGAGGATATCCTTTGTCAGTTCGTTTCGGAGGAGAATATCCCCCACCTGGGGCCCGTTCCCGTGCGTGATGACGACGGCGTAGCCGTCGCCTGCTATCTCTGCGATATGCCGCGCAGCGCAGCGGACATTTGCGAACTGCTCTTCGGCCGTCCCTGTCTCCCGGTGACGCAGGATGGCGTTCCCGCCGAGCGCAACTACCACGGCCTTTCCCGCCATCCCACTACCCCCGCTCCAGCGTGCAGGTCATGCAGTGGGGGCCGCCGTAACCCCCCGTCAGGTTCTCAAGGCGGAGTGGACGGACCTCGATACCGTGCCGGGAGAACTCCTCCTTGTGCGGGAAGAACCGTCCGGTGTTCCTGATCCGGCGGTAGTCCTCCTCCGCCGCGCGGAGGAGCCGCCCGTAGCGTTCCGGATCGCGCGTGGCCTTCCGTTCCAGGTTCTGGAGAACCATCCGCATCACCCGCTCCCCCTCCACCGCAAGGATGCACCCGTCGCGGATGCAGAGGATGTTCGCGGCGTAGGAGAGCTGCTCCAGGATCGAGAGGTCGATCACCGAAAACCCCTTCGACCTGACATAATCGTAGAGGCTCACGGTCTCGCCCGCGGGCTCGTACTCCCTGCCCGCCCGGGAATAGACGTCGACCTGCGCCCGTCGAAGGAGGACCTCAGAGCCGATCACCACCCCGCTTCCCGCGACGTTGAAGTAGGTGTCCAGATGCATATCGACCATCGGGTCGGGCCGGTCGCTCGGGATGAGCGGGTGGCCCGGCTGGTGGACGACGCCGATCTCGTCGTAGCTGGGGGTGCAGTCGAGGAACTGGCATACCCCGGCATGGTTTGTCCGGTCTCCGGTGCCGACGAGGGCGAACTCCCCCATCGGCATGAAGTCCCCGCCCTCGAAGGTCCCGGGCTCCTCGACCGTCCCGGCGACCGGGATGCCGAGGATCTCCCAGAGGAATCGGGTAATCTCCGGTTCCCGGGCTCGCTGCTGTTTTGCCGGCCGCGCGACGACGAGGCCGCAGTCGGTCACTGCCTGCTGGTCCCGCATGAAGTAGAGGTTTGCAAGCGGCTCCTGCCCCGGTATCCGGACGTCCACCCCGCCCCGGGGGTGCCCCCGTCCCACCTCGAGGACCGGGTTCAAGAGGAGGAGAGTGAAGAAGTGCAGCGAGTCCAGTCCGTCGGCGTTCTGCTCCATGCTCCGGCGCGCCGCCGCCACCTCTTTCACGTCCCCCCGGATGGTGACGGTCTCGTACGCCCAATCGACGAGCCGCCGCCGCACCGCCGGGTCGCGGTCGGCGGATTCAAGGACCGTCTCCTTGAGGTGCAGCACCCGGACGCCGAACTCCTCGCGGAGGGTGCGGGTGAGCGCATCGTGCTCCCGGCGCGCCTCGTACCGGCTGAACGCCCGCTCGTAGAGCGCTGTATACGGCTCGAGCAACCCGAAGAACATCTCGACCCCCGGCCGGTGAACAGCAACCGTCCGGAGCGGCTCCCACTCCGCCCGCACGCCCGTTATCATACTCTTCATCCTCCATGCCGGGGAGCAATGAAGAAGTACGCGATCATCACCCCGGCAGCCGTTGCTGCCGCGAGGATCCAGTTCACCCGCCCGCTGAGAGCAAAACTGATGCCGGAATAGATGGCAAACACGAGAATGCCGTAGAGGAGGGTTCTTGCATACCGATGCATCGTATGAGTCCTCTTGCCGGTGAACGGATAAACCTGCCGCGGACCGGGACCGGAGATTCAGGCGAGTTATCACCGTCAAAACAAGAAACTACGCTCTCAACGCTGTCCATCGCCTCCCGGGGAGGCGGGCAGAGCCATCCCCGGGGTCTGAAACCGCAATAATTATTATTCGGGGGAACAACCGACTCACAAGAGATACTATCCACAACCCCGGAGGTGTTCACCTTGAAGATCAGACGTTATAAGTCTCCCATCTCAACGACCGCAAAACCGTTCAGGATAGTGCGGCGGCTGCAGCGCAACCCGACCTACACCCCGCTCAGGACCGGGCCGGTGGTGAACGCCGCCGTGCTCGCCGCTCTCTCGGCGACATCGGCCATGTCCGGGCTGACGCTCGGGGTCTGCATCCGCCTTGCAGGGCTGTGAGACCGCCATCAACACCGCCTTTTTTGGGCCCGTCATAACCCGATGAGATCCATCACCCGGAGCCCGAACAGGACCATCCCCGACCGTAGCGCCCCGAGGAGGGTTTCGCCTTCGATTGTGACGGTGCCGTTTCGCATCGCCGCCCGGAACGTATCAAACGGTTGGTTTGACGCCATGACGTCCTCCACCACTGTGGAGTCGGCGGTCACCGTGACGAGCGGGTCCGGGCAGCCCTTTGCGTCGAACTGCACGATCTTCCGGTCGTGAAAGGTGATTCCGATGACCAGAACGCCGTCGGGAGAGACGACGTGAAGGTTGACCTTCTCGGCTTCGAACGGCCCGGTCACCCACCCCGGCAGCCGACCGGCATACTCGTTGTAGGTCAGGGTATACTCCCGCATCGCAAAGAGGAGGTTCACCTCTTCCGGGGTCATATCGGCGTTATCGACCACGAGCCCGCCCGTCCCCGCCACAAGCGTCAGCACTGCCAGGAGGGCGAGAACCACCCGGAGAGCCGGGATCACCGCAACCCCTCCGTCCGCTCCCCGCCTTCCGGTGCGCCGGTGCCGGGAGTGATGCTACACCCGGATAGAGTCCCCTGGTTGCCCCTGCGGGCGAGCGAATAGCAGCCGTACATGCCGTCTCTGAGGAGGAGTGAGGAAGTTCAGGTATTTCAGAATATCTATCCGCGCCCCACGGGGGAGGGGGGCCGGAACGGGTTTGCCGCCCGGGACCGCACCCCGGGGTGCAGGCAGGGCGACCGGGGCCGAGATCGCGCGGACCCCGCGTGGAAGGGCGCATCCGGGCGGGGAAAAGGAGATATGGCGGCACCGTGTATGGAGAGTTAAGAAGCGCGGACAATCTCTGTACCCGGGCAGATGGTGACCTGTGGAAGAGGATAATATCATCGAGGTGCGGGACCTCGAACATACGTTCAACGGTTTTGCTGCGGTGCGCGGCATCAGTTTCACCGTCAGGAGAGGCGAGATCTTCTCGTTCCTCGGCCCCAACGGCGCAGGAAAGAGCACCACCATCAACATCCTGACAACGCTCCTCCCCCTTCAGAAGGGTACGGTGCGGGTGGCCGGCTACGACGTCGCACGGGAACCCGGGAGAGTCCGGGAGTCCATCGGCATCGTCTTCCAGGACGATGTGCTCGACCGCGACCTCACGGTCCGGGAGACGATGGAGTTCCACGGACGGCTCTACGCCATTCCCCGCGACGAGCGGCGCCGACGGATCGACGACCTGCTCCGGGTCGTGGAACTCGGCTCAAAACGGGACGAACGGACGAAGAACCTCTCCGGCGGCATGAAACGGCGGCTCCAGATCGCCCGGGGGCTGATGACCCGGCCGGAGGTCCTCTTCCTGGACGAGCCAACGCAGGGGCTCGACCCCCAGACACGGATGCGGATGTGGGAGTATATCCGGCAGGTGAACGGTGCCGGGACGACGATCTTTTTGACGACACATTATATGGATGAGGCTGATATGCTCTCGGATCGGATCAGCATCATCGACCACGGCAAGATCGTTGTCTCCGGCACCCCGGGAGAACTGAAGAACACCCTCGGCGAGGACGTCGTCTACCTGGAGACGGCAGACGACATGAAGGCCCGGGAGAGCCTCCGGGGGGTCGGGGAGATTCAATCTATCACCGAGTCACCCCGCGGCCTCTCGATCACGATCTCGGCTGACGGGAGCCACTGCCTCCCGCGGATCGTCGATGCGGTGCGTGGCGCCGGGATCGGGATCTCGAGCGTGAACCTCAAGAAACCGACGATGGACGACGTGTTTGTCTACTACACCGGCAGGGAACTGCGGGATGAAGGGGCATGACTGCCATGGCATGGGAGTTCCTCACCGTCTACTGGCGCGAGATGATCCGATTTGTCCGGTTCAGGACGCAGCTCCTCTCATCGCTCCTGCAGCCGGCGCTCTGGATGGCGTTTTTCGGCGTCGCGATGTCCTCGAACTTCAACCGGTTCACCTCCGCCATTCCGGCCCCGGCTGGCATCGTCCCGGTCGACTACCTCACCTTCATGGCCGCCGGGGTGATCGCGATGACAACCCTCTTTACGAGCCTCTTCGGGGGGATCAGTCTTCTCTTCGATAAGAACTGGGGGCTGATGCGGGAGATGCTCGCGAGCCCCATGCCCCGGACCCACATCATGCTGGGGGTCAGCCTCTCGGGGATGACGAAGTCGTTCATCCAGGTGGCCATTATCATGGCGTTCGGGCTCCTCCTCGGGGTAGAGTTCTTCCCCGGGTTTTCGGCCACGCAGATCGCCCTCTCGGTCCTCGGCATATTCGTCTTCGTCGGCGTCTTCTCGCTCGGGTTCCTCCTCTTCTCCTCAACCATCTCAATGCGCCTCGAGAGCCCGGAGGGGCTGCAGGGGATCATCACGCTCCTCACCCTGCCACTCTTCTTCGTCTCGAACGCCCTCTACCCCATCCAGGCGTTCCCGCCGCTCTTACAGGCTCTCTCGATCTACAACCCGCTCACCCACCTGGTCAGTGGGGTCCGCTACTTCGCCCTCGGGAACGACTTCTTCGCCGTCGGCGCGCGCTACTCCTACACCACGACCGACGTCCTCGTATCGTTCGGTTACCTCGCGGTCTTTGCGGCGGTGATGTATCTCCTCGCCCGCCGGACGTTTGAGAAAGCGGTAGTAACATAAGAACAACCAAGAGAAGGGTGAACATGCAGGGAACCAGGTATGCAATGCTGGTATTGCTGGTCCTCGCCGTCGTCGCCGGCTGCGTCGGGGTGCCGGGCCTTGAGACGACGGAAGGATTCAACCAGACGGTCACGGTGGAGCCGGATAGCGATCTCGTCGTGATCAACCGGAACGGCGGCGTGACCGTGAACGTCCGGGAAGGGGAGACTGTCGTCGTCAGTGCGGTCAAACGGTCCGTCTACGGCCAGGGCGAACTTGATATGGTCCGGATACAGGTGACGGAGGGCGATCCTCTCCGGATCGAGACGGTGTATACCGGAACAGTAAACCCGCGGGTGAGCGTCGACTTTACGATAGAGGTGCCCCCCACGCTCGTCCTGCAGATGGTGGAGAGTTCGAACGGCCCGATCGACCTTGCAGGGGTGCGGGTGAACGCGACAGAACTCCGGACATCAAACGGTCCCGTGCGGGTTCGCGGCGCTCCCGGCGGTGACATCACGGCGGCCACCTCGAACGGACCGATCGAGGTGCGGGGCGCCGAAGGCTACGTCACCGCAAGGACCAGCAACGGCGGGATCACGGTGGAGGGGTCCACGGGAGTTGCAGAACTGCAGACCTCGAACGGCCCGATCGCGGCCGAGATCCCTGCCGTCCGGGGTGATGTGGCGATCACCACAAGCAACGGCCGGGTAGCACTCCGGCTCGCGGAGGACCTCGACGCCAGGATCGTCGCCACCACATCGAACGGTCGAATCGCGGCTGGCGACCTCCCGCTCCTGGCGAGCGAGTCGTCGGGTACCCGGATAGCGGGCACGCTCGGCGACGGAGGGGCGACGATCGCCGTCACCACCTCGAATGGGAATATCGATCTTTCGGGGCTCTGAACCCCGTAACCTTTTACCCGTACGTGACCAACCTTCGAACATCCATGAACCGCCCGCACCTCCTCTACTTCACCGTAGAGGGGATATCCTGTGCACTCCCGCTTGCCGATACCCGGCAGGTCGTCGGCATGGTGGCCCTGCAGCCGGAGACCGGCGGGCGCAGGGGAGTCGCCGGGACCATGAACCTGCACGGCAGGATCGTCCCGGTCTACTCGATCCGGAGACTCCTCGGTCTCCCGGAACGTCCTCCTCTCTCCACCGACGTCCTCATCATTGCTCACCCCGGCAAAGACTGTGTGGCCCTCTGGGTTGATGGGGTTCGGGGGGTGCGGATGAGCGCAAAACCCCTCCTACCCGGGGACACGCCCCCTCTCCCCGGCGTGCTGGTCGCGGAAGACGAAACAGTCCTCATCCACGATCTTCCGGCATTCCTTGCGGCAGACGAGAGCGGACAGTTCCCCCATCTTCCGGGCGGGGTCGAGGCCGGTGAAAAGGAGTCGGCCGATGATCCCGGGAGAGCCGGAGGTATCCTCACCAGCCGGGCGCAAGCGATCGCCCGGCCGAACGAGGAGCCGCGTGAGACCCGGTTCTCGGAGATCCTCACGTTCCGGCTCGAAGGTCGGGAGTACGCCATCGAGACGCAGTACATCCGGGAAGTCTTTATCATCCGCGAGATCACCCCGGTTCCCGGGACGCCCGCTTTCATTGCCGGGATATGTGCCGTCAGAGGGGAGATCATCTCCGTCGTCGATCTCCGCACGCTCTTCGCGATCCCGAAACACGGGCTGACGGACCTCAACCGGGTCATCGTTCTCACTAACGGGACGATAACCTTCGGAATCCTTGCGGATTATATCACGGATATCGGTACCAGGCCGACCGACCGGTTCGCTCCCATAGTTCCCGGCACGACACCGATCAAGCAGCGGTATCTCCTGGGGACCGCAGACGGATCGACGATCGTCCTCGACGCGGGGGCGATCCTCGCCGATCCCGTGATGGTGGTGGACGAAAACGGAAACTGAGACCGCATAACGATCGTTATTGAAAAAATCCACGCGAAACCGCTTATTTTCCAAAGGAACATTATTTAATCCCGCGTGTTCATCACTTAATTGAGCCGTAGAGGAACAAGCGGAGCGGATATACCATGTTCACATTTTTTTCTGACATGAAGGTCGGAACGAAGATTCTCGTCATCTGCCTATTTCTAGCGATCATTCCGGCGCTTATGCTCGGCGTGGTAGCGTATACCAGTTCGAGCGGTGTGATAAACGACCAGATTGAGACGTTGCTTGAGACACAGGTGCACGATGCGAAGGGATGGACCAACGATGTCTACAAACTCACGCGCAACAAAGTGAACAGCGACCTCAACGTCCTCCGGGAGAACTTCTATGCCCGGGGCACTCCCGAGATCATCGACGGGAAACTGACGTTGGTGGGCGCCAACGGCGATCCGTATACCATCAACGATAACTTCGAGATCGTCGATCAGGTCCAGTCTCTGGTCGGCGGGGCGGCGACGGTCTTTCAGGTGAACGACAACAACGCCGTCCGGATCTCCACAAACGTCATCGGGACCGACGGCAGCCGGGCGGTCGGGACCGAGCTGACTCAGAACGTCTACGACGTCGTGGTGAGCCAGGGGGAGACCTATTACGGGAGCAGGGACCTCTTCGGTAAACGTTACGTCACGGCATACGAGCCGATAAAAGACAGCAGCGGCAAGATCGTCGGGGTCCTCTTCGTCGGGACGGAGGAGGGGGAGACGCTCGACGTCGTCAGGGCGAGCCTCAGAGACACGGTCATCGGCAGCAACGGTTACATGTTCGTCATCGACAGCACGGGAGAGGTCCTCGTGCACCCGTCCCTCGAGGGAGAGAACTGGTCGGACGAAGGCTTCGTCCGCGAGATGATCCAGAACAAGGTCGGGGTCATCCGCCACCAGATCGACGGCACCGACATCATCGATGCCTACACCTACTACGAACCGCTCGACTGGTACATCGTCTCGCGCGCCGAACTCTCCGACTTCACCGGACCGATCGATACCATCCGGAACACGATCATCGTCGTCCTCCTTGCCTCGATCGCGATCGGCGTCGTGATTGCCATCCTCTTCGGCCGCTCGATCTCTGAGCCGCTGCAGCAGGTGGTGTTGATGCTCAAAGAGCTCCGCAACGGCCACCTCTCCGCCCGGCTCAACATCAAGCGGCAGGACGAGATCGGGGTCATGGCTAAAACGATGGACGAATTCGCCGGCGACCTCCAGACAAACGTCGTCGGGAACCTCAAAAAGATCGCCCTCGGCGAGTACGTCAAGGAGTTCCCGGTCACCGACGAAGGCGACGAGATCCGGCCTGCGCTCGCGCTGATGGTCCAGTCGCTCGACCACCTCCATAAAGAGACGATCAAACTCACGGATGCTGCACGCGCGGGCGACCTCTCCATCCGTGGCGACGAGACGGCATTCCGCGGCGGCTACCGGATGATCATCGCCGGGTTCAACAAGACCCTCGAGTCGATCACGGAACCGGTGAACGAGGCGATGCGGCTTGCCAGGTACTACGCTTCCGGTGACTTTACCGCCCGGTTCGACGAGAAGATCCCGGTCGCCGGGGAGTTCGTCGCTTACCGCGACGCCCTCAACACCATCGGGATCGAGCTCTCGCGGCTGATGAAACTGATCAGCGAGGAACTCTACGAGGGCGTCTCGGTCCTCTCCCTGGCATCGAACGAGATCCTGGCGGTCACGACCCAGCTCTCCGCGGCCAGTTCGCAGACCGCCGCAACGGTGAACGAGACCTCGGACTCGGTCGAGAGCGTCAGGAAGAAGACCGAACTTGTGAACCAGAAGACAAAAGGTGTCTCCGAGAAGGCGATGCGGGCGCTCGACGTCTCAAAGGACGGCCAGAAGTCCGTACGCGAGATCCTCGAGGGTATGAACCAGATCCAGCGGCAGATGGATATCGTCCGGATGAACGTTATCCGGCTCTCGGAACAGAGCCAGGCGGTCGGCGAGATCATTGCAACGGTGACCGATATCTCCGAACAGTCCAACCTGCTCGCGGTGAACGCCTCTATCGAGGCTGCAAAGGCCGGGGAGTTCGGGAAAGGGTTTGCGGTCGTCGCAAACGAGATTCATAACCTTGCCGAGCAGTCGAAGAAGGCAACCTCGAACATCCGGGTCATCCTCACCGACATCCAGCAGGGAGTCTCCTCGACGGCGGTCTCGACCGAGCAGGGGATCCGGTCCGTGGCGGACGCAGCCCGGTTGACGAGCAACGCGCAGGAGGCGATCGAGGTGCTCGCCCGGTCGATCGCGGACACTTCGCAGGAGGTGATCGAGATCGCGGCCTCGATCCAGACGCAGGCGTCAGGGATAGACCAGATCTCCCGCGCGATGGAGAACATCCGCGACGCGGCACAGAAGAATCTCGAGACCACCCACAAGGCGGAGAAGACCGCAGGGGACCTGCACGAGCTCGGTGGCCGCTTGAAGAGGATCACCCAGCAGTACCGGGTCTAACACGGCTGCCATGACGGGATCGGACGAAGCATTTCGCGCCCGCCTCCTCGAGACGTTCCGCGAGGAGGCGGACGAGTATCTTGAGGCGATCACCGGCGGACTGCTCGAACTCGAGAAGGGGGGGCTCGAGCCCGAACTGGTTGAGTCGGTCTACCGCAGGATCCACAGCCTGAAGGGAGCAGCGCGTGCGGTCAATCTCCGGGAGATCGAGTCGGTCTGCCAGAACCTCGAGACCGTCTCCTCTCTGGTGAAACGAGGCGAGTACACTCCCGGGGAGGACGACTTCGACCTCTTCCACCGGACGCTCGCGGTCGTGAAGGCGCTTCTCCGGGGAGAGCGACCCGATGCCTCACCGGCGGAGATCATCGGGGCGCTCCGGGCCCTTCCCGAAGGCAAGAAGTCGGCCGGCGACGAGAAACCTGTCGGGGACGGCCGGCGAGACGAACCGGGTCCGGCCCCGGGGGAGAACCGCGCTCCCGGGACGGCTGAAAGCCGCAACGGCGGCGAAACGACCCTGCCGGGGTCGGACGGCGGCACCGTGAGGGTTGCGGCCCATAAACTCGACCGGCTCACCGCCGGGGCCGACAGCCTCCTCACGACACAGCTCTTCATCACGCAACGGATACGCGATCTCGAGGAGATGATGACCCGGTTCACCCTCTGGCAGTGGAACCACTCCCAGGCGTTCAACGACCTGCACCTGATCCGCAGAAGGGCGTTCGGTGAAGAAAGGGCGGCGATCCCTCCCGACCTTATCCTGCCGCTCCAGCGAGCGGTCGAGTTCCAGGAGTACAACCGGGAGTTTGTGGCCAATCTGCAGCACGATCTCGCCATGCACCTCCGGGCGATGGAGATGGACCAGACGGCGCTCAAAGCGAGCATCTCCGAGATCTCCGACCTGGTTCACGATGCCGCACTGTTGCCGGCTTCGAGCATGCTCGCGCCGTTCTCTGCGTTCGTGAGAGAGTTCTCCCGAACCTCGGGGAAATCTGTCGACCTCACGATCGAGGGGGGTGAGATCGAGGTCGACCGGCGTATCCTCGACGCGTTGAAGGAGCCCGTCACGCACCTCATCAGGAACAGCATCGACCACGGGATCGAGGACCCGGAGACCCGGCTGGCCCGGAAGAAGCCGGCCAGCGGAACGGTCCGGATCCGGGTCTTTCCCCGCTCCGGCAGCAGGGTCGGTATCGAGGTGGCCGATGACGGTGCCGGCATCGACAGCAGTGCTATCCGGAGGACCGCTCTTGAGAACGGGGTGATCACGATGGACGAGGACGCGGCCCTCACGGACAGCGAGGCGATCTGGCTCATCTTCAAGTCGGGGATGACGACAAGCCGGATCGTCACCGACCTCTCCGGGAGAGGACTCGGCCTTGCGATCGTGGAGGATGCCGTATCCCGCCTCGGTGGGGAGGTGACGGTCTCCTCGACTCCAGGGAGAGGAACTACCATCACCTTCTTCGTCCCGGTGAGGATGACCACCCTCCGCGGGCTGCTCGTGCGCTCGGAGAGGCAGGTGTATGTCCTCCCGATACAGCAGGTGAAGCAGGTGCTCCGGGTGCGCCCCGACTCTCTCGCCATCTCCAGGAGCCGGCCGACGATCCGGGTATCGGGGGAGACGATCGAGGTCATCCGGCTCACCGACGCCCTGGGGGTCCCCGCGGCCGGTCCGGCACCGGAAAAGGGGCGTCCGACACCCCTGGTCATCATCGCATACGGGGCGGGACAGATCGCGTGCATGGTTGATGAAGTGATCCGGGTGCAGGAGATCGTCGTCCGGCCGCTCGGGAGCCAGCTCCGCTCCGTCCGGAGGATCGAAGGAGCCGTGATCCTCGGGGATGGGAGCGTGGCACTCGTCCTCGACCCGCTTGAACTGATTCAGGACGCAATGCAGGCAGATCGGCCGGCGCCGGCACCTCGACTCCCGGGAGAGACGGGGCAGCGGATCCTCGTCGTGGAGGACTCGATCACCTCGCGAGTCCTGCTTCAGACGGTCCTTGAGAGAGCAGGGTACCGTGTAGAGACTGCCGCCGACGGTGTCGACGCACTCGCAAGATTTAAGCAGCATGAGTTTGATATGCTCGTTTCAGATGTGGATATGCCCCGGATGAACGGTTTTTCGCTCATCGAGAAGATTCGTGCCGAAGCCCGACAGACTGCCGATCTCCGGGTGGTAGTCGTCACTTCTCTCGACTCACCCGAAGACCGGGAGCAGGGGAAGGCAGTCGGGGTAGATGCCTATATTGTCAAGAGCAGTTTTGAGACGAAAGGCTTTCTTGAGACAATCCGTCGCCTGATGCATCGCCGCTGACAGAGAGGGAGCAATTACTATGAAAGAACGAGGAGAAAGAACGCCAATGAGCATTCTGGTGGTGGAAGATAGCCGGACGCAGGCAGAATATCTTCGCCACATTCTTGAGACGGAAGGATACGACGTCACCCTGGCTGCAGACGGCGCCACGACGCTACGGCGGATTGAGGCCGCACCACCCGACATCGTTCTGACCGACGTCCTGATGCCCGGGATGGACGGGTACGAACTCTGCCGCCGGATCAAGCAGATGAATGCGGAGATCCCGGTTATCATGGTCACCAGCCTCTTCGACCCTGCCGACGTGATGAAGGGGCTCGAATCCGGGGCCGACAGTTTCATCGTCAAGCCCGTCACCCCCGGGCACGTCCGCACCCAGATCGAGGCTGTCCTGCGGACGGCGGAGATGCCCGACCCGGACGGTTCTCCGGCAGGACTGGAGGTTCCCTTCTCCGGCAGCGTGTATACCATCTCCGCCGGAAGGCTCAAGATCCTCAACACCCTCCTCTCAACGTATTCTATCGCGGTGACGAAGAACACCGAGCTCCAGGAGGTGCAGGAACAGCTGCACTCCTTAAACGATCAACTCCAGGAGGCCGTCGGGGATCTCTCGCGCAGCAACGAGAGCCTTGTGGCGGAGAACCAGGAGCGGAGACGTGTGGAGAAGGCTCTCGCGGATGCGAACAGAAAGCTCCAGCTCATGGCGAGTATCACCCGCCACGATCTCTTGAACCAACTCTCGGCACTCTGGGGATACCTGGACCTGGCTCTCACGCTGCACGAGCGGGAGCCGGCGAACGCGTGGCGTCATGTCGAGAGCGCCAGGGGGATCGTCGATCGGATCAGCAATACCCTCCGGTTTACTGCCGAGTATCAGGATGTGGGAGCCGCGTCCCCCGTCTGGCAGGAGGTCCGATCGCTCGTGGAGCGAGCGGAGAAGTACCTCACGATGGGGACGATAACCCTCGAGAACGCCGTTCCGGTGGGGGTGGCGATCTACGCTGACCCGCTCATCGAGAAAGTCTTCTCAAACCTCATCGAGAACGCGCTGCGCTACGGGGGGACGATCACCACGATCACCTTCAGCCTCAGGCAGGAGGGGGATGCGTTCACCATCATCTGCGAGGACGACGGGGTAGGGGTCGCTCGCGACGAGAAGGAAAAGATCTTTACCTATGCGCACGGCATGAACACCGGCCTCGGCCTCTTCCTCGCCCGGGAGATCCTCGCCATCACGGGGATCGCAATCAAAGAGACGGGAGTGCCGGGGAAGGGAGCACGGTTCGAGATCCGTTGTCCGGCGGAGGTGATCCGTGTCGACGGCCGGGGCGCCTGACGGGTGCGGAGCGTGGCGCCGGGACTCCCGGTGCCGATCCGGTCTATTCATACACCGGCAGGCCCCCTCATGAACGCCGGAAACCCCCTCGCCGTCTCCTTCTCCGGCACACGGAACCGGATCGCGGCCATCGCCGTGCTGACGGCGCTCACCCTCGGTGGAAACCTGCTCGGCCTGCTCCTCGGCGCACCGGAAGGGCTCCTCCCCCTCCCGGCCCTCCCGCTCAGCATCCCGATCATCCTCGCGAGTTACTGGTACCCCCGGCGCGGTCTCCTCTTCTCCGTATGCCTCGCGGCCGCCTACGCCGTCACGGTCCTCCTCCTCTCTCCGCCTGATCCGCTGCTCCCGCTCACCATTCTCCCCCGTGCGGTCTTCCTCATCCTCATCGGCGGGGTGGTCGCGCTCCTCTCGTCGAGGCTCCGGGAGTCCGAGCAGCAGATGAACCAGATCATCGAGTTCCTGCCTGACGCGACGTTTGCCATCGACCGCGAGGGGAGGGTCATCGCCTGGAACCGCGCGATCGAGGAGATGACCGGGGTGAAGGAGGAGGCCATCCTCAACCGGGGGGACCACGAGTACGCCATACCCTTCTGCGGGGAGCGGCGGCCACTCCTCGCAGACCGGGTCCTCCAGAGCCAGGGGGAGCAGCCGCAGGTTCTCGTCTCGGAGAATACCATCCCGCGTCTCCGCGACGGGAAGGGAGCGCACCTCAGATCCGCGGCGACCGCGCTCATCGACGCAAACGGCAATGTCGCCGGAGCCATCGAGTCCATCCGGGACGTGAGCGATCAGGTGATGATGGAGGCCGCGCTCCAGAACGCCAGCCGCCAGCTCAACACCCTCTCGGGGATCCTGCGCACCGATCTCTCCAACCGCCTCGCCGTCCTGTACGGGCACCTCTCGGTGGGCGTGATGAAGTTCGACGACCCGGAGATCCTGTCGTTCATCGGCGACCTGAACAACGCTGCGAACGGTATCCGGCGGCAGATCGAGATCTCCCGCGAGTTCCGGGATATCGGGACGTCGCCGCCGGCATGGGTGCCCGTGCAGGAGACCGTCAGGCAAGCTGCCGCCGGTCTCACCTTCGGGACTGTCTCCCTCGAAGTGTGGACGGAGCGGCTCGAGGCCTTCGCCGACCCCCATCTCGGCACGGTCTTCTCCCACCTCTTTGAGAACTCGCTCGCTCCGGCAACGGGGGCGACCCGGATCGTCGTCACCTACCACCTGCGCCCGGAAGGTTGTGCAATCATCGTCGAGGATGACGGGACCGGGATCCCCGACGCAGAGAAGGAGGGGCTCTTCGTCCAGAAGGCGGAGGGATACGGGCACGGACTCTTCCTCGCTCACGAGATCCTCGCCATCACCGGGATCACGATCCGCGAGACGGGAACACCCGGCGAGGGGGCGAAGTTCGAGCTCCTGGTGCCGTCAGGGGGGTACCGCATTGTCTGAGATGGTCCGTGAGCTCAGAAGCGCAGAGTTCCCGCTCGCCGACGAGGTCTGGCGCGACTACCACGGTATGACCGGTGATCCGGGCAGGGACAGGATCTTTGCAGTCTTCCTCGCCGGACGGATCGTCTCCCTCGCCCGGTGCAGGAGGCACCCCGACGGCAGCATGGAGGTCGACGGCGTCTTCACGCCCGAGGCCTGCCGCGGGAGGGGGTATGCCCGCATGGCAGTGAGCGCTCTCGTCGTGGCCTGCCACAACGACGATCTCTACATGTACGCGGTCGAGAGCCTCGCGGGGTTTTACGCGGAGTTCAGGTTCATCTCGATACCGGAGCGCGACCTCCCTCCCGCCATCCGGGAGCGCTACACCTGGGCGGCGGGGAATATGGAGGGCGCGGAGGTCCGGCCGATGCGTCGCAGAGCAGGGTTGTGAGCAGACCCCGCAACCCTTATCTCCTGTCGACCAGAGATTACTCGCACGGGAGCCGATAAAGAATGGCAGACGTCTATTTCGCGAATCTCCGGGCGAGGAGCCACCACGAGAGCAAAGTCCAGAAGATCCGCCGTCTCTTCGATGCGGCCGGGTTCGGCGAGGCGGTCCGGCAGGGGGACCTTACGGCGGTCAAACTGCACGTCGGGGAGCGGGGGTGCGACACCTACCTGCACCCGGTCTTTGTCCGGCAGGTGGTCGATAAGGCGAAGGAGAGGGGGGCCCACCCGTTCATCACCGATACCGGCACCCTCTATGCAGGGAGCAGGGCCGACGCCGTCAGGCACACCGTCACCGCCATCGAGCACGGGTTCGACTACGCGGTCGTCGGCGCCCCGGTGATCGTCGCCGACGGCCTTGCCGGCGGCTACTGGGGGGAGATTCCCGTCGAGGGGAAACGCTTCCAGAGCGTTAAGATTGCAGGGAATATCCTCGCCGCCGACAGCATGATCGTCCTCTCGCACGTCAAGGGCCACGACACCGCCGGGTTCGGCGGCGCTATCAAGAATCTGGCGATGGGCTGCGCCCCGCCCCGGGGGAAGGCGGAGCAGCATGCTGCCCGGCCATGCCTGGAGAGCGGGAACTGCATAGGGTGCGGCATGTGCACCATGGTCTGCCCGCAGGCGGCGATGACGGTCGTCGACGGGCGGGCAAAATTCAACCCTGAGCACTGCGTCGGGTGCGGCGACTGCGTGCGCTCCTGCCCTGAAGGGGCGATCGACTTCGACTGGACGACGGAGATCCGGCCGTTCATCGAGCGGCTCTGCGAGTACGCCCTCGGCGCTGTCCGCGGCAAACCCAGGCGGGTGGGCTACATCAATTTCCTTCTCAACATCACCCCGGACTGCGACTGCGTCCCGTGGAGCGATGCGGCAATTGTCCCCGATATCGGGATCCTTGCCTCGACCGACCCGGTCGCGATCGACCACGCGAGCTTTGACCTGGTCAACAGCGAGCGGGGGTTTGCCCGGACACACCTTGCAGCGAACTTCGCGCCGGGGGAAGACAAATTTAAGGGGGTCTGGGACTACACGGACGGCGAGTACCAGATCGATTACGCGGCCTCTATCGGACTTGGGGAGGCCGATTACCGGCTGATCGAGGTGTAAGAGATGACGAACGGAAACGTGCTGCTCCTCTGCGGGAGCCCCCGCCTTGAGGGGAACACCGCACTGGTGCTCAGGGAATGCGCAAAGACCCTCGAGGGCGAGGGGCTTGAAACCGAGACCGTGCTGCTTGGACAGACGCGGATACTCTCCTGCACGGCCTGCGGCCTCTGCAGCGCCGGGGAGTGCGCTCTCGACGACGGTTTAAACGAGATCATCGAAAAGACCCGGGAGGCTGACGGTTTCATCGTCGGCACCCCGGTCTACTTCGGGACGGCGCGGGGAGACGTCACGGCGGCGCTCCAGCGGATAGGGATGGTCTCGATGGCCTCGGACTCCTTCCTCTCGCGGAAGGTGGGCGGCCCGATCGCCGTGGCGCGCCGGGGCGGGCATACCACGACCCTCCAGGAGCTGCTGATGTTCTACCTCATCAACGATATGATCGTGCCGGGCTCGACCTACTGGAATATAGTCTTTGGGCACGCGCCAGGCGAGGCTGCAGGCGACGAGGAGGGGATGCGGACGGTCCGGCGGTTCGCCGAGAACGTGGCGTTCCTGATCAAGAAGCTGCGGTAGGAGACCGGAGAAGAACCTTTTTCCATCTGCCCGGAGAGGGATCAAGCAATGGATCTGTCGTCCGAGCCGATTCATCCGGGCATCGCAGATACGGCACCGCTGACCCGGCGGGAGATCGCCGGCCTCCTCCCGGAGGTCCCGGACTGGTCGCTCGTGGGCGGGCGCCTCTCCGCCCGGTTCGCCTGCAGGGAGTTCGCCGACGCCGCCCGGCTCGTCCACGAGATCGCCGCGTTCGCCATGCGGGAGGGCCATCTCCCCGATATCGGAATCCACGAGAACCGGATGGTGGACGTGGCGTGGTACACCTACGCCATCGGCGGGCTCTCCAAAAACGACTTCATCATGGCCGCGCGGCTCTCCGACCGGCTCCGGTCCCGGCAGGCCGGGACCCTCTAGCCGAACGCCCGCATGACCCGGGCTTTGATCGCCTCTTTCGGGAGCGCGCCGACCACCCGGTCGACGTGCATGCCGTTTGCAAAGAAGAGGAGCGTCGGAATCGCCGTTATGCTGAACTGTGCCGCAAGCCGCGGGTTTTCGTCGACGTTGCACTTGCCGAAGGTCACCCGGCCCGCAAACTCGCGCGCAAGGTCCTCGATCACCGGAGCCACCATCCGGCAGGGGCCACACCATTCCGCCCAGACGTCGATGACCAGGGACGGATGGTTCCCTATGGTCTCCCCGAACGTATTGTCGACGATCTCGATGACACCGCCCGAGGTGCCCATGACTCTGGCCTCGAGTTCCCGGAGGCGCTCCTCCCGGAGACGCTGCAGGTCGTCGTCCACCGGTCCTTTCTCTTCCATGTAGCGGAAGTATGCTTCACGCCCGTATTAAAGTTAGGGAAAATGACGTCCCGAAGGGCGACTGTGGCTGGAGGCAGTGAGCGCGAGCACCGAAGATGGCTGCCGGGTCCGCGGATAAATATATAACCCCGGAAGTACAATGTTTACTACCTCACAGATGGGAAGCGAGGTGGGGTAGTCAGGAAATCCCGGCGGGCTCATAACCCGTAGACCGATGGTTCAAATCCATCCCTCGCTATGTCCGGTTCTTCAGCGCTTTTGTACACAGCCACATCCGGTCGTCTTTCAACGATTCTTCTTTCCGGAAAGCCGACGCGCTCGCACTCGATGGACCCTAAACGGGGTCGAAACGACGCGCGCAAGCAGGGCGAACCGATCAGCATGTGGATAAGACGTTTACAGAATCCCCGAGCACCAAAAATAGGGGATTGCCTCAACCCGAGGTAATCCGGTGAAGATTTCTCAGGTCCGTTCCTTCCCGGCCCTGAAGGCCGAGAGGTCGGACTGGTGGGTGCCGGCCACGTAGTCGACGACGCAGTGACAGCTCTTCTCCCCGTTGATATCCACCGGGTAGCACCCGGTCAGGCACCCGGTGCAGAGGTTCCGATCACCGCACCCGATCGCCTCCACCAGGTCCTCAAGCGGGATGTAGGTGAGCGAGGTTGCCCCGATACTCGCCCGCACTGCCTCGACCTCCCGACCGCTCGCGATGAGCTCCGTGCGGGTGGGCATATCCACCCCGAGGTAGCAGGGGGCGATGATCGGCGGAGAGCCGACCCGGAGGTGGATCTCTTCTGCCCCCGCGTCCCGGATCATGTTCACGATTCGGCGGGATGTCGTCCCCCGGACGATGCTGTCGTCGACGAGGACCACCCGTTTGTCCTTCAGGTTCCCCCGGACGGTGTTGAGTTTGATCCTGACCGCCCGCTCCCGCTGCTGCTGGGTCGGCATGATGAACGTCCGGCCCATGTAACGGTTCTTCATCAGTCCCTCGACGAACGGGATCCCGGACCGTTCAGCGTAGCCCGCGGCATACGCGATGCCGGAGTCCGGGACCGGGCAGACCGTATCCGCCTCGACCGGGGCAGCATCATGGAGTTTCTGCCCGATCCGGCGCCGGACGTCGTAGACCAGCGTCCCGTCGATGACCGAGTCGGCGCGGGCGAAGTAGATATACTCGAAGATGCAGTACGCCGTCCGGTTCGCGGTCGCTATCTGGATGGAGGAGAGCCCGGTCTCATCGATCCTGACCAGTTCTCCCGGGCGCACGTCCCGGATGAATGTGCCGTCCAGCGCATCGATCGCCACGCTCTCCGAAGCGACGATGTAACCGCCGTCGATCTTGCCGATACAGAGCGGTTTGATGCCGAGCGGGTCGCGGAAGGCGTAAACGGTCTCGTTTAACAGCGCGACGGCGGCATAAGAACCCCGCAGGCGCCGCATGCAGAGCCGGACCGCATCCTCCATGCTCTTTGAGGTCCGGAGGGCATCGGCGATGATGCTCCCGATGATCTCGGTATCGGTCGTGGTGCAGAAGATCTGACCCCGGCGCTCGTATTCCTCCCGGAGTTCGATCGTGTTCACCAGGTTGCCGTTGTGGGCGATCGAGAGGTCGAGCCCCTGATACCGAAAGTTGAACGGCTGAACGTTCTCAGGAACTTTTGACCCTGTCGTCGGGTAGCGTACGTGTCCGATTCCGGCGTTGCCCCGCAGATCCTGCAGGGTATGGCTGTTGAAGACCTCGGCAACGAGCCCCTGGGCCTTGTGGGTGTAGAGGGTCGTGCCTTCAAAAGTGGAGATCCCCGCGCTCTCCTGCCCCCTGTGCTGGAGAGCGTACAGGGCATAGTACAGCGGAAAAGAGACACCGCCAGCATCGACGATGCCAACGATACCACACATGATACAGCTCTAATGCGTCGGTACCTTTGCCTTCTTCTCCGTCCAGCGGTAACTGCGGATTCTCCGGCTTCTGCCGAACCCGCAGGCCGCACAGACCTTGTGCTGTGCGTGGAACGAGATTTTGCCACATCGCCTGCAGGCGATGTGGGTGCGTTTCTGCCGCTTGCCCATCGAGGGTGTGCCTTTTGACATTATCTCTCACCTACTCATTCAACTGAAGGGGTAATGTAGATCACATTGTCACCGCGGACGATCAACGTGCCGAGTTTCTGCGCCGTGCCGTCCACTTCTTCTTCTGCCTTATCCAATACCAGATTCATGTGAACGTCGTATCCCTGGAGGATTCCCCGGATCTCCCTTCCACCTTTAAGGCTGATGATGACGGGCTGACGATTCAGTACCTGATCTAAAATATCCAACGGTCTTGGCGTCATATGATTACCCTGTGCCGTCCTTTCTGGAGTAATATATTTGAGTGAGGAAGCTACTTAAATATAACCGCGTTGCTCTGCATCGCATGATAGGTCCTTGAGGTCTCGATTCCATGCCGAAGATCACCGTAAAGAAACGTCACGTCATCCGAAAGTCGCAGATAACCGGGCTCCTGGACCGGCTCACCAACGAGATCGGAGCGTCGGCCGAACTCTTCCGGTCCGACCGGATCGAGCGGGTGGAGACGGATGCCCCCATCGAGATCTACCTGGTGGATAAAAAACCGCTCCTGATAGCCTCCGGGGACTGGGCCTTCCCCACCCTCCGCGGCCTCGTCGAGCACCCGATCCCCGAGCGGCGGGTGGTCGTGGATGCGGGCGCGATCAGGTTCGTCGCAAACGGCGCGGATGCCATGCGCCCCGGGATCGTCTCGATCTCGCCCGATGTCAGGGAGGGGCACCCGGTGCAGGTCGTCGAAGAGCGCTACGGCAAACCGCTCGCCGTCGGTATCGCGCTCTTTGATGCCGCCGATATGGAGCAGCAGGAGAAGGGTAAGTCGGTCAAGAGCATCCACTTTGTCGGAGACGACATCTGGAATCTCGAGATCTGAACCGATTTTAAAAGATACTATTAAATAAAATTCTTCCCTCACTTTTCTTATGGTTAAGAAGCTCTTTGACAGCATCCTCGGTAAAAGTCCCGTTAAAAACGAAGATGAATACATGGAGCTCGATCTCGCCTCATATGAAGGGTCGAGCACCGAAGAACCAGCAGCCATGTACATCAAGATCGCCACCATCGCCGACCTCAAAGATACCCCCCGCGTCAAAGACGAGGTCTACAACGGCAACATCGTCATCGTCGATATCGGGCGGCTGAAGATGGACAAGGTGACGTTCGAGCGGGTCTTAAAGGACCTCCGCGACGTGGCAAAAGACGTGAACGGGGATATCGTCGGTCTTGGTGAGCAGAAGTACGTCGTCATCACGCCGATGTCCGTCAAGGTCTCCCGCGAGAAGATCGGCGGTGGCGTCTAGTGCGGGAATCCTATCCCGGAACCTGTCCCGCGTGCGGGGGTGATATCCAGATGGTCCACCACCGCCTCGAGATCCCCCACTTCCCTGATCTCCTGCTCGTCGTGATCTCCTGCGGCGCCTGCGGCTACCGGCACACCGACACCATCATCCTCGGGGAGGGCAACCCGGTCAGGTGGACGGTGCGGGTCGAGGAGCCCGGGGACCTCGCCATCCGGGTGGCCCGGAGCACGACGGGAACGATCGAGATCCCGGAACTCGGCCTCGCGGTCGAGCCCGGGACCGCCTGTGAAGGGTTCGTCACCAACATCGAGGGGGTTCTGTCCCGCTTCGAGCAGGCGGTGGAGACAGTCCTCGCGAACCCGGAGAGCGACGAGGAGCGGGCAGCCGCACTCCAGATGCTTGATACGCTCGCCGCAGCGCGGGAGGTGGCCGTCCCGTTCACGGTCATCCTCGAGGACCCCGCCGGAAACAGCATGCTCGTCAGCGAGAAAGCCGAAAAGATGCTCCTCGATCAGGGCGAGACCTGATATTTTTCTTTTTGCCCCACCGGGTTACTGTGAACTACCCCGCCCTGAAGGACGGGGCTTCCTGCTTCATCCTTCCTCTACTGAGGCAAGTCCACAGGCTCTATGGCGCGTTCCGCACCTGCTACTCCGACAAGGTTCTGTTCTTGCAGGGCAAAT
>Ga0208462_1000625_pt1 | contig 32885 bp, 36 predicted proteins | sample AD_SCU001_MetaG_FD_184452 | JGI IMG/M metagenome (GOLD analysis project Ga0208462, IMG submission 184452) | Active sludge microbial communities of municipal wastewater-treating anaerobic digesters from China - AD_SCU001_MetaG (SPAdes) (version 2) | ecosystem: Engineered > Bioreactor > Anaerobic...
TTGCGATCGCTCCGGAAGCATAGGGGCTCATTCACCCAAGAGATCTGCGTGGCGGTGCTCTGCTCAAGAATCCGGAGATGCCTGTATCCTCGTGTCGATACCCATAGGGAAATTCGCCACTCAAAATGGGAAGCTATTTACTCTAAAAGAGAAATATATGTTACGTTGGGAAAACATGAAACAGAGAACCTATCTCATCTGCATCGCCCTGGTGGCGGCCGGCCTGATCCTTGCTCTCGGGTTCGGCCTGACGACCGCGAACATGATCGTCCCGGTCGTCGCCGTCATTGCCGGCATCGCTATCCTGGCACTCTGCCGGCGCACCGTGACGGAGGTCACGGAAGACGAACTCTCGACGATCCTGCACGGAAAAGCGGCGCTCAGCGCGCTTGAATTGACCATTGTCGTCGCCGCGATCGGGTTTGCCGTGCTGATGGTCTTCTCGTTCAACGGCGGGACCGGATCGACCCTGCAGACATACGACAACGGGTCGATTCGTGTCTCCTATGCGGTACTCTCCGCTCCTCCGGACTCGAAACCTCTCTACGAGGACTCCTACCTCATCCACGACCCGGCGAACCTGACCGGCGACGATCTCCTCGCACTCGACGATCTCTTTGCCGAAGGCCACCGCATTCGTGATACGACCCGCGCGTTCGGTGCAGCGCTCGGGGCGATAACGGTGCTGCTGGCCGGGTTGTATGGTGCGTTCTTATGGCACTACAACAGAAAATACGGGACGTAGAGACGATGAAGAACAAGATCAAGGTATTTCGCGCGATGCACGACATGACCCAGGAGGAACTTGCCGACAGGATCCGGGTCACCCGGCGGACGATCAACTCCATCGAGCGGGGCAAATACAACCCCTCCATCGAGGTCGCCTACAACATCGCGAAGACCTTCGGCGTCGCCATCGAGGAGGTCTTCTGCTTCGAGGACGATGACGGCGAGGGTTCGGAGGCCGCACGATGATCCGCTGCGATCACCGAACTGGCGCCTACAACAGCATCCCGGCCGTGGATAACCTCTCTATCCTTTCGGGAACGCACCCAAAACTCTATAAGGTGCAAAAACATATTTGCACCTGTAAAATGATTACGACCAGTAACATTCCCGAGCTCTCGAAACTGCTTATATTCCTCGGGAACGAGCAAAGGCTCAGGATCCTCAGATCGATTGCAGATGAGGAGAAGTATGCGCGCGAGATCTCGGAAGAACTCTCGATCTCACGGACGCTCGTCAACATCTACCTCAAACAGTTGGAGAGGATGGGCCTCGTCACCGGGACCAGCAGAGTGACGGACGATCCTCCCCTGATGAGGAGATATTACCGGGCCGTACCCTTCGAACTGGTTGTAAGCCTGGATGCGATCAAAAAAATGGAGGAGTAGAGGTATGGAGTATTCAAACGTACGCGGATTTCACTGGCTGACCTGGACGGTGATCGGGCTCCTGGCACTGTTGCTTGTCGGTCTTGCGATAGCAATCGTTTATCAGTCGAATGTAGGCATCGTTGTGGGGCTCATGGCAGGGATATTGCAGTATGTCTTCCTGCTCGTTTTCATAGGGATCGTGGCCTGTATCATCGGAGGCCGCCTGAAGGCCTGGATGGAGACCTGGCTGGAGAGGTACCTCGACGCCCTGGTAGAGCAGAAGAGCAGAGACACGGACGCCGGTGCAAAATTAGCCGTACTGGATGAGAAGATTGAAGGAATGAAAGATAAAATCGACCGGATCGAGGGCGTTCTGGTAAAGATCTCCGATCAGGAGTAACGTCCATGGAACTTGGGCAGAATCGGAATAGAGACTGGATCGCCTGGACGGCAGTCGCGATCACGGTGTGGCTGGTCATGAGCATCCTCGTATCTCTGGCAAACCCCGTTGCCGCACGTTGGATCTGGCCGGGATTGCTCCCCGTCTTCATTCTCGCGTACGGCTATCTTGCCGTCTGCTATCTCGTAAAAAGAGTGAAGGGATGGAGCGAGAAGTACCTCGATACCCTCCTGGAGCAGCAAACGTTTGGAAACGAGGAAGAAGTACGGAAGGTACAGGCAATGGTCGAACACGTCGGGGAGATGGAGAAGAAGGTGGATCGCATCGAGGCGATGCTGGTGATGGATGAAGATGGGGGGGCCGGGGATGCAAGAGGGCACTTCTGCGAACCCGCCTCTCCCGGAAGGGATGCACGAAAGACCCAGGAGTGGGTTGCCCAATGATTCTCTGTGACCACCTGACCAAGATCTACAACGGCGTCCCGGCCGTGGACGACCTCTGCCTCGAGATCCCCACGGGCGAGGTCTTCGGGCTGCTCGGCCCGAACGGCGCCGGCAAAAGCACCACCATCCTGATGCTCGTCGGGCTCATCCAGCCGACCTCGGGCGCGTGCTCCATCGACGGGATCGAGGTCGCCGCCCACCCGATCGAGGTGAAGAAGAAGATCGGCTACATGCCCGAAGACGTCGGGTTCTACCCCGACCGCACCGCCGAAGAGAACCTCGACTATGCGGCGAGGTTCTACGGGCTCAGCGAGGCCGAGCGGAAACAGCGGGTCGGCGACCTCCTCGACCTCGTCGGGCTGGACGGCGTCGGGACGAAGGTCGGCGGCTACTCGAAAGGGATGCGGCAGCGGCTCGGCCTCGCCCGCGCACTCGTCAACGATCCGGAGGTCGTCATCCTCGACGAGCCGACGGCGAACCTCGACCCCCGGGGGGTGCTGGACTACCGCCGGATCGTCAGGGAACTCGCCGACCGGGGAACGACCGTGCTCGTCTCCTCCCACATCCTCTCCGAGGTCAGCAAAGTCTGCACCTCCGTCGGTATCCTTGCACGCGGCAAACTCATCGCGTCCGGCGACCGGGAGATGCTCGCGCGCGCCGCAGTGCAGGACCGGGTGACGATCGACGTCGAGACCGGGACCCCGATGCCCCGGCTCACGAGCCCGGAGATCCTCTCCGCAGAGTTCTCGCAGGACGCCTGCTCAGCCCGGATCGTCGCGAAGAGCGATATCAGCGCGTACATCGCAGAGACCCTGTACGCCGGAGGCGTCCTTCCCCGGCGACTGGCGGTCGAGAAACCCGACATGGAGGACATCCTGCTCTCGTACTACACGGAGGGGACCGCATGACCGCAACAGGAATGCGCATCATCGCGGGCAAGGAGTTCTCCGACCATCTCCGGAGCAGGCGGTTCCACCTCCTCTTCGCGATCCTGGCGGTCGTCGCCGCCGTCGGCATGATCACCGGAGCGGTCCAGTACTCAAAAGATCTCTCCGACTACAACGCAGTCCAGATGATCGCGGAGGGTGAAGACGACCCGACGTTCGCCGGCAATCTTGCCGGGCTGAAACCGTCCATCCTCTCGGCATACTCTCAGATGGGAATGCTGATGGCCGGTATCGGGGTGGTGCTCGGGATCGCGATGGGATTCGACCTGGTGACCCGGGAAAAAGAGAGTAAATCCCTCAAAAGCCTGCTCGCCTACCCGGTCTTCCGCGACGAGGTGATCAACGGAAAGGCCCTCGGGGGCGTCGGTGCAATCGCGCTCGCGATGGGGGTCGTCCTGATCGTCTCCGTTGCAATCATGGCCCTGTTCGGCATCGTCCCGAATGTTGACGAGTTATTGCGTATCCTGGTCTTCGGGGTGGCGTCGTTCCTCCTCGTCTTCACGTTCTTTGCCCTCGCCCTCCTGATGTCGACGGTCTCGAAGGACAGCGGAAGCGCCCTGCTGTACTCCCTGATCGTGATGATCGTCCTCTCCTCGTTCATCCCGATCTTCGCGTACACCCCGGTCTACTCGGCCGTCTTCGGCGACGCCCCCACTCCGCCGGGCATGTCCACCTACTCCTACCAGCAGAGTTCGTCGGCCTACACGGTGACATCGGTCGCGGTTGCATACAAATCCGACGATGCCGTAGACCCGGAGGCCCTCGCGGAATACGAGCGGGCATCGAGAGAATACATGAACCAGAAACGGACGATCACCGATATCGTTACGCTCGTCTCGCCGACCGGCAACTACCAGACGATCCTGGGTGTCGCATCACAGCCTGCAGGGGATAACGTCTCAGGGTTCGGAAACCTCCTCGGCGCCCTCGCCTGCAACCTTATCGCCCTGCTTGCGATGCCCGCAGCCTTCTTCGGGCTGGCATGGGTCCGGTTCATGCGGGAGGATATCCGGTGACCGGAACTCCCTCGTGGCTGGAGAAGCCGAGCGTGATGCTCATCATTCTCCTTGCCGGACTGACGGCGGCGACGGTCTCGAACATCGGCGGGAGGGAGGTCGCCGTCTATCTCATGGCGGTACTGGCGATCGCAAGCGCAATCGTCGTGTACTTCGATGCGACGGCGGTCGGTGCCGGAGCACGGGCAACGACCGAACGGCTCCGTGATATCGAGACCTGGAAACCGGCCTCGTGGGCGATCTGGGTCGTCATCTTCTGGCCGTTCTTTCTGCCGTACTATCTCTGGAAGCGGAATGTGGTAAAGAACTCCTGAACTCCACCCGGGAAGATGGTCATCCGACTGCGGACCGGGGCTACGAGCCTGCTGACGCTCACGTCTCGCAGAGGTTCGCCGGACACCCTCGTGGAACTCAGAAAACCGGCTTTTCGAAATATCCAAGTGCTTCAGGCCGGTGCCGCTTGAGTTCCACAAAGAAATACTGTGCGAGCTCCGGGTCGGAGTTTTCAATAGCCTGCTGCAGAGTGTAGAGCAACCACTTCTGGAGCTCCAGGTCCGCTTCAAGCGTATTCATCACGACGACGACCGCCTCGTCTACATCCTGTCCATCGTTCCAGCAATAGGGCACCTGAGACCATCTCCGGAGAGGGGGGTATCCGTCTCGCACATAAAACATTTACGGGGCATACCGGCTCTGGAGGGGCACGAGGTTTAAGTGACTCCCGGGACAACAGGTCGTCCGGATGAGGAGCCCATGACATTTCGTACGACAATCAAGGTAGATACCCACGGGGAAGGGGAGATCGTCAATATCACGCCTCAGATAGAGCAGGCAGTCGCCGAGAGCGGCGTTCGGGACGGACTCGCAAACGTCTTCGTCGTGGGCTCGACCGCTGCCGTCACCACAATTGAGTACGAGCCCGGCGTGCTCTCGGACCTCCGCCGGGCGCTCGCGGTCATCGCCCCGGCCGACATCCCCTACGCCCACGATGCGGCATGGGGCGACGGCAACGGCCGCTCGCACGTCAGGGCAGCGATCGTCGGGCCGTCGCTCTCCGTCCCGGTCATCGGCGGTGCGCTCGCATGCGGCACCTGGCAGCAGATCGTCCTCCTGGAACTCGACGTGCGGTCGAGACGCGAGCGGGCGGTCTACGTCACCGTCACGGGCTGAGGAATACGGTCTGGTTGCCGCCGACGTGCAAAAGGGGTTGGAGATCGGGTCGGCAACCCGGATAGTATCGCCCTGCTCTCGGTTTTACCCGGAATCGCTCGGGAAGAATGAGTAGTTTAATCGAGAGGTACCGTTTCGAGTTGAGATACCAGTTCCCAGATGCGGGTCCGTGCGTGGACCGGCATGTTCGGGTCGTTGCTGATCTCGTCGATCATGGATATTGCGGTTGCGGCGCGAAGACCGATGCTCCTCGATTCGTCCTGGAGGACCGATCTGGTCGAGTCGGCGACGCGACGGATATTGCGTGGAATTGTAGAATCTTCACTGATATTCTGCAACATCTGAATGCAGATCCGTATTGTTTCGTCTGGACTTGCCATTAGAATTACCCCTTTATTATTAATGGCATCCAGACATATATAAGTTGATTAAGGGAGTTCGACGAAATGACGGCAGATCAGGCTGACGAAGTCATGGCCGAGTATCTCCTCAAGGGAGGAAAGATGCTCGCCAAATCCTGTAAGGTCTGCGGGTACCCCCTGTTTGAGTACAAGGGAGAAACACGGTGTGTGATCTGTCCGCTTGCTGCACAAAAAGAACCTCTTCCCGAACCGGAGCCGCCTGCACTGGCCCCGGAGTCCGGGCAGTCCCCGGCACCGGCCGCACGGGAGGAGCAAGGCGAGGCCGCCGCCGAGATCGAACGGACGATCGTCCACCTCTGCGAGCGGATCAGAGTGGAACAGAGGCCGGACGAGTGCCTGACTCTGATGAAGGCGGTCAAAAAGGGCGCAGAAGCGCTTGCAGCGCTGGCTCAGCGGTAAGATCTCCGGGCCAGATCCCATATCGCACGGGCGGTCTTCTCCCCGATCCCGTGCACCGCCGCCAGTTCCTCCGGTTCGGCATCGACGATCGCCTTGAGCGACCCGAAGTGTTCGAGGAGGAGGCGTGCGCTTTTCAGACCGACGTTCGGGAATGCAGCGAGCGCGTACTCCTGCTCCTCGCGGACCGAGCGGTATGACTTCTTCGGATGCACCTTCCGCTCCCCCCGCTCGCTCCCCTCCCGCTGCGCGAGGACGTAGAGCGTCTCGGCGGTGTCGTCCGCGTCCCGCGTGCGGATCAGGGCTACGCCCATATCGACCGTGATGGCGGCAAGCGTGCCCCTGATTGCGTTCGGATGGATGTTTCGCACCGAATAAAGGTCGTCCTCTCCCTCGATGATCAGGATCGGCCGCGGCACCGCATCGGCCATGGCCCGAATCTGCCCGAAGAGATCACGCTCGACAAGGGTGTTCATGAAGTCCTGCACGGTTTTGCGCTCGACAAGAATCCGGTCGCCGACGGCGTAGTCGCCGAACTCAAGGCGTTCGAGGGTGATCGACGCGCCGAGTTCGTGCAGGCGCCCGGCGACCCTCGATGACGTCTCCCGGTCGTCGACGGTGATCGCCGGCCCACCGGGGGCAAACGCGAGGAAGTCCGTCTGCCGGGTGGCGGACGGGATGGACGGGGCAGGTGCGGGAGCGGGAGGGGGTGCATTGCTCATCTCCCTGATCCCCGTCACCATCGCCCGCTCCCGGGTCTGGCTCACGTACCGGAACGTCTCATCGGACGTGCCTTTCGTCACCAGCACGACGATTGTGCCGCTGCCGCTTCTCCCCGTCCGTCCCTTCCGCTGGATGCTCCGGATCTCCGAGGGGACGGCCTCGTAAAAGATCACCATATCCGTCGAGGGGACGTCAAGCCCCTCCTCGCCCACCGAGGTCGCGATCAGGCACTTGAACTCGCCCTCCCGGAACCGGGCAAGACTCGCGATCTGCTCCTTCTGCGAGAGCCCCCGCTCAGCGTCACGGGACGCCTGGCCGACGAACCGCTCGCAGGCGATGCCGGCAGCGGTGAGCGTATCCACGAGCGTCTGAACGGTGTCGCGGTAGGTGGCGAAGACGATGATCCGACTCTTTGGGTGCGCCGCAAGCTGCGCCCGCACCAGTTCGCGGACGATCGAAGCCTTGGGGTGCAGTTCCTCCTTCCAGCCGGCGGCGGCCTCGACGAGGCTTATGTAGGCGGGATCGGCGACGAGGCGCTTGCTCGCCTTGCTCCCCGAACTCGAGGCTCCTTCCGCGCCGAGCCGGGCGAGGTAGAGTTTGAGCGCCTCGCTCCCTTGCGTCTCAGCGAGCGATATGGCGTGCCGGAGCTTCATGCATTCGGCGTGCAGGGACGCCGCGATGAACGCCGATGGGTCGCGCGTCCGTATACGCTGCTGGATCTGGGCGTTTAAGGCGTTGAGAGCCTTCATCGAGAGTTTGTCGGGTTTCGGGACGCGGAAGTTGAGTTTCGCGAGCCGGGAAAGACGCGACTCCACGAGTCCCCGGAGGACGACGATCACCGCCTGCAGTTCCTCGGGCAGGTAGACGTCGACGTACTGGATGTCGCGCTCGTGGATGTAGGGCCGGACATCTTCGTCGGTCTCCACCCTCGTTTCGACCGCCTCGATATGGAGGTTGTCGCAGACCTCCTGCACCTTCACCGGGTCCCCGCCGGGGGAGGCGGTCATCGCGAGCAGCAGGGGGTCTTTTGCCGCAGCGCAGTAGTGCCCGGCAAGGAAGACGTAGGCGTAGTTCCCCACCGCCCGGTGGCACTCGTCCACGACCAGCAGCACGACGTCGGCGAGGCTGTACCTCCCCGCCAGGCAGTCGTTCTTGATCACCTGGGGGGTGGCGAAACAGACCCGGCACGCCTCCCAGGCCCGCGCCCGCTCCTCCGGGGAGGTGTCGCCGGTGAACATGGCAAAATCAGATTCATCCGGCTCGGAACCGTCCCGGATGAGCAGGAACTGTTTGAAGAAACGGAGGTGCTGCTCGACCAGGGGTTTTGTCGGCGCAAGCACGAGCACCCTTCCCGGGTGGGAGTGGAGGCGGGACGCCGCGACGATGAGCGCGACGGCCGTCTTCCCGAGCCCCGTCGGGAGGACGACCATCGTGTTCGCGTCAAGCGCCCTGAGCGCGATGGAGAGCTGATACCGCCGCTCCTCGATGCTTTCCGGCCGGATCAGCGGGTGGGAGACGTAGTTCATGCCCTGAGTTCATGGAACGTGGCGGTGCCGGAGATGAGTGCGGAGAGGATCTGGGGCAGGCGCTCGATCGGTACACGAACCTGCTCCATGCTGTCGCGGTCTCTCACGGTCACGGTGTTGTCCTCGAGCGTATCGTAGTCGACGGTGACGGCAAAGGGCGTCCCGACCTCGTCCTGTCTCCGGTAACGCCTGCCGATGGCGCCGGAGTCGTCGTACTGGGCGAGGATGCGGCACTGCGTGAGCCGCTCAGTGATCGTCTGCGCGATGGTATCGAGACCGTCGCGGTTCATCAGCGGGAAGACCGCGGCCTGGACCGGTGCGACCGCCGGCGGGAGCCTGAGCACCTTACGGATCTCGCCCTCGACCTCTTCCTCGGCGTAGCTGTGCTCCAGCGCAACGTAGATCATCCGGTCGATGCCGTACGACGGTTCGATGACGTGGGGCATCACCTCTTCGCCGCGGACTTCGACCTCCTCTTCGCGGACCTGATAGAGGTCGGCGGAGATGAAGATCTCCTCACCGTCGACGGTGACCCGCGCACCGTCCTCTCCGGGGTCGGAATCTGCCAGGGCATCCGCGACCGCCTTCGCCTTGCCGCGGAACCGGGGGCCGAGCACGCCCATATCGGCCACAATCCGCCGCTTTACGACCCGTTTTGGCTCGTCGTAGGGCATGAAGACCGTCATCGAGGTGCCGGAGTGCGCGGCATGCGAACGCAGGTCATAGTTGGTGCGGTCGGCGATGCCGACGATCTCCACCCACCCGAACCGGCTGGAGTAGACCTCGGCGTCCCAGCAGTCGGCCGCATAATGCGCCCGCTCGTCGGTCAGGTGCTGGCGGAACCGGAGTCTCGCCGGGTCAACGCCGATAGCGGTCAGGATCCGGTGCGTGAGCGCGATGTAGTAGGCGACGTACTCGTTTGCAATAACTCCCGCGTCCACGGCGGCGCGCATCGTCATTGCGGCCGGCTCCCGGCCGTCGAGCTGCCGCGCCATGGTGAGGAGGGGTGCCGTGTAGTCCGCGTAGCGGTAAAAGGCGGGGTGGTCCTTGCGGTCAGGATGGACGAAGATCTCGGCTTCCGCCTGGGAGAACTCCCGCAGCCGGATCATGCCCTGGCGGGGGGAGATCTCGTTTCTGTAGGACTTCCCGATCTGGACCGCGCCGAAGGGAAGTTTGTCCCGGTAGAAGCGCAGGAGCCGGGCGAAGTCGGTGAAGATACCCTGGGCGGTCTCGGGGCGCAGGTAGCCCTTCCGCTGCGACCCGGGGCCGATTGTCGTCTGAAACATCAGGTTGAACGCAAAGACGCCCGCTTCGCCCAGAGGTTCCTTGCATGACGGACAGGGGAGTTCATAGAGCGCCGCCTGGAGCGCTTCCGCCGGCAGTGTGCCTGCATTCTCGATCCCGTTCTCCTCCGCGATGTGATCGGCGCGCAGGTACTCGCCGCAGTGCGGGCACTGCACCATCTTGTCGGCGAACTCTTTCACATGACCGGATGCGACGAAGATTGCTTCATTCCCGACGGTGGGGCATTCGATCTCGTAGTAGCCTTCCTGTAAGACGTAGTACGATCGCCAGAGGTTCTCGACGTTCCGCTTCATCATCGCTCCGAGCGGGCCGTAGTCGATGAACCCGGCGATCGACCCGTATATCTCGGATGAGGGCCAGACGAAACCACGTCTTCTGGCTACTTCCATGACTTTTTCGTAAATATCGCTCGTCTCGGCCATAGTCTTGCAGTACATTTGAGTGCCGGTGCTATTAAAGAATGGTCTTCACCCCGCGCGAGATCACGATTCATCGAAAATGGGGCCGGGTGAGGTGGTATTTTTTTCACGGGAGGTAACATTCCGGAAGATATGGTTACATCTGTAAAAATGATCTTTCTACTTCGGCGGATTATATGGTAAGCTTTAAATGTTAGCGGTTGTAATGTAGGGAACGTTACGCCCCGGTTGGGAGATAAAGTATATATTGAAGGTCAGCATGGGTGACCCTCAGAACCAGACGGTGGAATGCAGAACTGAGAGAGACGGACATGGCAGAAGATACCCGCAAGCAGCAACTACTGGAGCTGTTCACGACCATCACGAACAAGAAGACGATCGTTGAGCCGATGAGGAAGGTTCACGGTACACTTCGGGATCGCGACGCTGTTGAGCGCGAGATCGCCCTGATCATGCGTGAGATCCTCGATCAGGGGTATTTCAAGACCAAGCTCGCCCCGCGGCAGCTCGCAAAACTCGTGGTCGCATACTACGACGGCAAGAACGATACCGAGATCGCGAGGGCGCTCGGCGACGAGAAGCTGAGCAAGACCGTGGCACGTGCCCGGGTTCGCCTCAAGCTCTTCAGGGAGCTCGATTTCAAGATGCCGTTTGACCAGGGGGCGATGTCGGAACTTCTTGACTCGGGCAAGACCATGAAGGAGATCAGCGAGGAGCTTGACGTAAGCCCCTCGACGCTTCGTGAGTACCGCCACGTGATCGAGCAGCAGAGGGACACCACGCTCGATCCGTACCTGGAACGGATCAGGGACGTGATGGAAGACCGCGACCTCTCCGAGATGATGACGCGCGGTGTCGCGAACGATGGCCTTAGCGAGGCAATCGACATCACCGAAGCGATCGACATGGGGGAGTTCTGAACCCCCGCCCACCCTCTGTAACCCCACTGAACATTTTTTAGTATCCGAGCCGATCTCTTCTCCATGAGGTTGACCTGGCTTGGCCACGCGTGTTTCTCGCTTGCTGGATCGCGGACGATCCTCATCGACCCCTTTATCCCGGAGGGCTCGCTCCCTTCGGAGCCCGATATCGTTGCCGTGACGCATGCCCACGCCGACCACCTGGGCATTGCTGCGGAACTCTCGAAGAAGACAGTCGCCATCAACGAGGTGGCGAAGTACCTGAGGGCAAAGGGCGTTCCTGCCGAAGCAATGAACATCGGCGGCACCATCACCGTCGACGGCGTCCGGTTCACGATGACGCCCGCGCTCCACTCGTCATGGCTGGAGGACGAGGGCATGGGCTTCTACGGCGGTGTCGCCGCCGGGTTCGTCATCACGATGGACGGCATCAGCGTCTACCATGCCGGCGACACGGCGCTCTTCTCCGACATGCAGCTCATCCGCGACCTCTACCGGCCGGATGTGGCGCTCCTCCCCATCGGCGGGTGCTTCACGATGGGGCCTGACGAGGCGATGATCGCGGCCCGATACATCGGCGCGCCGCTGGTGATCCCGATGCACTACGACACCTTCCCCGTCATCCGGCAGAACGTGGAGAACTTCAAGCAGGCCATCGAGCGGACGACGTCGATGCGGGTCGCGGTGCTCGCGCCGGGAGAGAGCATCGAGATCGGTCCGGAGGGGGGCGCGGGGTGAGAGGACAGGATTCATTCAATTTTTCACGCCCTGTAGGGGCCCCGTGTTGAGCGGTCATGGTGGATATATGCCCGGCGGCGTTTTTCCGTGAGTATACATGATAGGGCAAGCTTTTTTGACGGAGAAATTATTAGACAGGCAGAAGTTGCCACAAATCCCGGTACAGTGGACCGTGGGAGTATCGCCATTGGGGAGGGGCTGACGGGGAGGGGGGCGTGCCCCCCTCCCCTGTCTCCTCACACCAGATGGCTCTCATCAACCCCCCACCGCCCGCGCTTCGCGCTCCTCACTCGCACCTTCGGTGCTCAAACTCCTTCCCCTGCGGGGAAGTCGTTCCGCCCCCCCCTGGGGGGCGGGCAGTGCGTGGCGATAGGCGATACCCCTACGGGACATCGCTGGAGAAGACCGAAGGTCTTAGACTGGCGATTGACCAAAGGACAAGTACACGAACAGCGAAGGTGTGCAGTCCCCTCGAAATCCGTGCGCGGGCTTTGCGGCATAGTGAATAAGAATCGTCGTAAGACAGAGTTCAGGAAAATACCAGGCTTCGAGCAACAGCAGATCGGAGATTACCAGAGGTGCAGCGTCGTCTCCCCCATGGCCGGCCAACGAACACCCTTCACAGACCCAAACCCCCGCCACCGGCAACTACAGAACCAGCGCGCCAACCTCCAGCGCCCGCCGCTTTACCGGAGCGCAACACCCCATGCCGCCGGACCAGCCCTCCACCCAATCCTGCACAAGGTATATGTGGTCTCAAGCCCGCAATGGGGCCAGGCTCACCGGCTTCACGGTGAGAATATCTGGTATGAGGTGAGGGAAACATGGAAGAGAAGATGTTCACCCGGGGCGGCATGGACCGCCTCCAGGCGCGGAGCGACCGGGAAAATTATCCGTATCCCCGCGGTGACGGGAAGGTCAAACTGGTGAACGCGGAGTGGCTGGACCGCCACCTGCACGATGCCAACCTGACAATCGTCGACGTCCAGCCAAACATTCACGACTACGTCCAGGAGCACATCCCCGGCGCCACTTACTTAACAGAAGGCGTCCTGCGGGTATCCAGCCGCGGCTTCCCGGGGTCGTACAGCCCGAACGCCTGCCTGCAGGAATCGTTCCGGCGTGCGGGTATCGACGCCGACTCCCCGGTCGTCGTCTACACAGGGAAGGGCGCGTTCTCCGGCGCGGGCGACGGGCTCGGGCAGACGATGATGGCCTACACCCTGGCAAAGTACGGCCACAACCGCGTCTACCTCCTCGACGGCGGGATCGACGCATGGAAGAACGAGGGACGGGAACTCTCGCAGGACTACCCCGCGGTGGAGCCGTCCAGCTTCACCGTCGAAGTCCGGGACGACTATCCCATCGGGTATGAGGAGTTCCGGCAGATCAAGGACAACGACGATGTGGTCGTGCTGGATGCACGCCCGACGAAGGTCTATGAAGGGAAAGGGCCCTGGCGGAAGGCCGGGCATATCCCCGGTGCCGTCAACCTGCCCTGGAAGAGCCTGATGGACGATGCGAACCCGGCACTGCTCAAATCGAACGATGAACTCGACATGATCCTTGAAGATCATGGTGTCGACCGGAGTAAGACGGTCATCTGCACGTGCGGGACCGGCCGGGAAGCCACGAGCGAGTTTGTCCTCCTAAAATGGCTCTACCTTTACCCGAACGTCCGGCTCTATGAGGGATCGTTCACCGAATGGGTCACGCATCCGGATAATCCGGTCGTAGAGGGGCCGGAACCCCGGGAAGCGAGAGCTGCGGCGGCTTCTGCACGGTAGTCCGTAAACACCCGGGCAACCGGCCAAAACCTTTATTTTCTACTTTTCGAGAAATAGATACTCTTAAATATCTGCATGGACTAAATAGCCCTAGAGAGATTTGGATCCACATAAGACACTTCCCCCCTTGACGTCGTCTTTTCAGTGTATCCTCTTCTCTCTAATTTTCAGCGTATCCTCTTTTATCTAATTGCGACTGCCGGAACGGCAGGAGCTGGAGCACCAGGTGCGAGTGACGACTGCCGGAACGGCAGGGGCAGGCGGACCCCGTACACCGCAGACGCGAACCACATTTCTCCCGCGATTCCTGCTGACCGGCGGGTATGCCCCTGCAGGGTGGATCCTTCACACTGCCCCCTTGCAGTCCGGCAGCACGCTCATCCTCCTCTGCCTCCAGCAGGAGGGCTCGTTGCCGGATCGCCGCGCCCTCCGTGTGCCCGGGAAACCTTAAGTTCACCTGCTGCTATCAGACTGCTCGTGGGCGGCACCGTTGCCGGAGCCGTGCCGATCTTCTCGCCTCCGAAACACCCGCACCACCTGTCCGGATTTGTGGGGTGAGAGGGGTATATCGGGAGCCGCACAGTCGACGAACAGGGGGGCGGCCGACCGCCGGGCAGTGCCCGGCCGGAGATACGCACTCCCCGGAAGTCTGCAGAACGGCGGAGCCGCCATCGGCCAGGCGGACGTATGAAGAAGATTGTTGTACACGTAAGAGAAGACGGGCATGACAGGGTAGAAGAGGTCCTCGAAGGCCTCCACTACACGATATCACTTGTTCAGGACGTCTATGAGATCACCGTCTATACGCCGGATGAGAACCTCGACGAACTGATCGAGAAGCTCCAGAACGTGCTGGACCTGCGATACAACGAGAATATGATCGAGGTATCGGCACCGGAGTTCGTCATCTCGTCGCTCCTGAAACGCGCCGAGAAGAAGGTCGAGGAGAAGGAGGAGAAGACGCCGGTCGAGAAACTGCTCGAAACCATCCAGGGTTACGGCGAACTCGATCTCGAAAAACTCGCGCTGACCTCCATCGCCGGACTGGTGGCCCTCTCCGGCCTGCTGCTCGACAACCAGACGATCATCATCGGGGCGATGCTCCTCTCCCCGATCATGGGCCCGATCTACGGGTTCTCCGTCTATGCCGGCCTCGGCAATATCCAGAACGCCATGCGCTGCCTTGGCGTGCTCGCGGCGCTGCTCCTGGGCGTCTTCATCCTCTCCGCAGTCGCCAGCTTCCTGATCAACCTCGTCATACCGCTCACGATGACCGAAGAGATCGCCACACGCCTCGTGTTGAACCCCATCTACAGCCTGATGGCGGTCTTCCTCGGGTTCGCGGCGGCGCTGGCGTTCAGCAAGGGCACGACGGAGGTGATCGCCGGCGTCGCCATCGCCGCCGCCATCATACCGCCGACGGTGGTGGCCGGCCTCGTCCTGGTGCTCCAGCCGATGAGCCTGATCACCTCAGCGGTGCTGGTTGCCGGGCAGATCGTCGGGCTGATAGCAGGCGCACTCGTCGCCGTGGTCCTGATGAAGATAGAGCCCCGGGCTCCCCAGGACAAGGCCGCCGCACGGCGGTACAGGATTGGGTCGATCGTAACGACCGTGATCCTCTTCACCCTGCTCCTCGGCATCACGTCGTTTATGTGGATATAGCCCCGCCCTCCACCCGTAGAGCCATCACCGACGAAGCGGTGACCGTGCGGCAGCGCGCGAACATCGCGCCGCCGATGCATCCCCCCGGGCCGTGCCCGCTGTGGCGACAGTTCTTCTCGAGCGAAACTATACCGGTATAGTTGCCGGCCCATACACTCCGTTAGCATATATACTACGTAGAAGGCATATACCGTGACAGCTTCAACGCGTACCAAGCCATGGAGATCAGAAAAGTTCAGATCACCGGAGGCTCATCATACATCGTATCCCTGCCGAAACAGTGGATCAGGTCCGCGAACATCCAGAAAAACGACCCGGTAGGGCTTATCGTGCAACCGGACGGTTCGCTCCTGATCACCCCGAAGATCGGTGAAGAATCGGCCCAGCGGACCAGGGTCTTTGAGGTCGGTGCCGCGACGGACCGCATCGACCTGTCCCGCCTCCTCATAGGGGCGTATATCGCCGGCTTTGCGGTCATCCGCCTTGAATCGAAGGGACGGCTGCCTCCGTTCATCCTGCAACTGGTCAGGGAGTTCACCCAGATGGCGATCGGGCAGGAGGTGGTCGGAGAAACGGACTCTTCGATAACGATCAAGGATCTCCTCAACCCCGTGGAGATGCCGTTCGAGAACACCATTAAACGGATGCATCTCCTGGCACAGGGCATGCAGCAGGACGCGATGGACGCGATAAGGGCGCACGATGCGGCTCTTGCCGGGGATGTCGTCGCGCGGGACACGGAAGTTGACCGGCTGCACTGGCTGGTTGAGCGGCAGGACAATCTCATCATGAGCGACGCCATGCTCTCACGCCGGATGGGCATCCCGGTCAACCGGGCGGCGTACTACTTCCAGATCAGCAGGATCATCGAACGGATAGCCGACCACGCCACCCTGGTGGCGCATAACGCCCTCCGCCTGATCGACCGCGAAGTCGAGGCGGCGACGCTCGACCTCATGGACGAGGCGAGCGCGCTTGTCCTGCAGATCTTCTCCTGGAGCATGGAGGCGTTTCATACGGGGGACATCAGGAAGGCCAACGAGACGCTGCAGAGGGTGCGCGACCTTGAGGAGAAGACCCGGGAGATCGATACCCGGGTGCTCAGGTTCGAGACGGCGGCGGCGATCCCGGTGGGGCAGATCACGGACAGTATCCGGCGGATCGGAGAATACTCCGGCGACATCTCCGAGAGCGTCATCGACTATACCGTCGGGCTGGCGACCTGAGGCCTCTTCGGCCCCGCACGATCCTTTTTTTCGAAGAGAGAACCAACCGATCGATCACGCGCTTCTCGCCGCCGGCGGTACCATGGGCACACTCATCCCCCTCGTCGTTCTCGTCATTGTCTTCCTCCTGATCGCGGTCAGAAAGATCGGGAACGTCAACTTCCGTATCTGGCAGGTGATGCTCTTCGGCGCGCTCGTGGTCCTCGCGACGGGATCGATCACGCCGCTCGATGCGCTCGCGTCCATCAACCTCGACGTGATGCTCTTCCTCTTCTTCATGTTCGTGATCGGGGAAGCGCTCGCGGCGAGCGGCTACCTCTACCACCTCTCCTTTCGCCTTTTTTCGCGTGCGGATTCGGTCCGGCACCTGCTCGTCCTCATCCTCGCCGGAGCAGGCGTGCTCTCGGCGCTCCTGATGAACGACACCCTCGCGGTCGTCGGCGCCCCGCTGATGCTCTATTTCGCCCGGCAGCACGGCATCTCCCCCAAACTCCTGCTTCTTACGCTTGCATTCGCCATCACGACAGGGAGCGTCGCAAGCCCTATCGGAAACCCGCAGAACCTCCTTATCGCGCTCTCGGGCGGGATCGAGAACCCGTTCATCACGTTCCCGCTCTACCTCGCCGTCCCGACGGCAATCTCGCTCCTGCTCACCTACGTCTGCCTCTGCCGGGCGTTTCCGGGCGAACTCCGCCCCACACCCCTTGTCCACCGTGAGGAGGAGATCCGTGACCCTGAACTTGCAGGCCTTGCGCGCCTCTCGCTCATCCTGCTCGTCCTCCTGATCGCCGCCAGAGTCGCCGTGGTCATGCTCGTCCCACAGATCGATATCCGGCTGACCTGGATCGCGGCCGCTGCGGCCGTACCCATCCTCGCCGGGAGCAGGCGGCGGTTCGAGGTCCTCCGCAGGATCGACTGGCCGACCCTGATCTTCTTCGCCGGCCTCTTCGTCCTTATGGCAAGTGTCTGGCAGTCCGGGTTCATCCAGCCGCTCATCGAAGAGAGTTCCCTCGATCTCGGCGCCGTCCCGGTCATCGTCGTGATGGGCGTCGTCGTCTCCCAGTTCGTCTCGAACGTCCCCTTCGTCGCCCTCTTCCTCCCCGCGCTCTCGCACCTCGGGACGTCCACCGTCGGGATGATGGCGCTTGCGGCCGGCAGCACCATCGCCGGGAACATGCTGATCCTCGGGGCGGCCAGCAACGTCATCGTCATCCAGGGCGCGGAGAGAGACGGCGAGACACTGACGTTCCGGGAATTCGCGCGGGTCGGCATCCCGCTCACCCTCGCCCAGATGGTGGTCTACATACTCTGGTTCTCGCTCCTGCCGGCGTGAGAGTCAGGGCCGGTGCGACTCCATCAGCCCCGGAACCGCCGCGAGGTCCAGGGAGATCGAACCGAACCGGACCGATGCGACGACGGCCGGGTCGAAGGGCGGGGCGAAGACCTCAAGCCGCCTTCCGGGCTGCAGGTCCTCGACGATGCCGAGGGCGATGACGAAGTTCTCAGCGTCGTTGAGGGAGACCAGCCTTCCGGCGGCCCCGCGTGGGTTCCTCGTGTCGGGTACCCTGCCCTGGAGCCCGAGCCCCCGGAGCGAGACCTTCTGCAGTTGCGCGTCGGCAAAATAGGATGCGAACTGCTCCTCGCGGTAGCGCCGCCGTCCGGCGGCGGGCCGGGTGACGGCCGCAGGGGAGATGGGAAGGCGGTGGATCACAACCCCCGGGTGCCGGGCAAAGTTCGCAAGCAGCCGTTCGAGTTCCCGCCCGCGCTGGAGGGCGACGATACGGGTGGGGCGAAGGAGGTCGATCATCTGGAACTGGAACTCGATCCCTACCCCGCCGGCGACGAGCCCGGGCGAGTCGATGACGGTGGTCCGGGCCCCGCATTCGCCGGCCTTCTCGACGAGGCGTTTTGCTCCCGTGAGCGTCTGGATGAAGTGGCCGCCGGGGGAGGTTGAGCCGACGAACCGGAGGCAGGGCTTCGATGGACCGGGGTAGAGCGCCATCCCCTCGGTCGTCGGCGGGCCAAGCCTGGACTGCCCGGTGTCGCAGTCGACGTATGCTGTCCTCGTGCACGCTGCCGCCTCGTCGACGAGGTAGCGGCAGAGTGTCGTCTTTCCGCTGTCCGTCGATCCGACGACGTAGACCCGCTCCGGGATGTCCGCTCCCCGGAGCGCCGCGACGATCTCTTCCCATCCCTCTCCTATCCTGATCAAGTCCGATCGGCCTCCTTGAGAGAACTGTTGTGGTTCATAGGTATAGTCCTGTTCGCTACGGTTACCGTTCCCCGATCCCGGGAGAGGCTTTATCTGGAGTGTGCCCTTACTCGCAGCCCATGAACAGAACGACAGCAACCACCGGGCCGGTACCGGCGGCCCTCGGCAGGGTGTTTCCCACCCTCATGGCCATCTCCGCCTCCGGCAGGGTCGTCACGCTCCCGGACGACGCGGAGGGGGACGTCTCGCTCATCGTCCTTGTCCTCCTCGAGTCGGCCCCGCCGATGGCGGAGTCGTGGAGCGGGCCCTTTGCCGGAGCGTTCACTGAAAACCCCCGGGTGAAGACCTACCTCGTTACGGTCGTCGGCGATAGCCTCATCGGGAGATCCCTTGCCGACCGCATCCGGCAGGGGCTCGCAGGCGGCGTCCCTCCCGAAAAGCACGACCAGGTGCTGACGGTGCCGGACGATATCGAGCGGTGCCGGCGGGCCTACGGGATCGACGACCCGTCGCTCGCCCACATCTACCTTCTCGACGGGCGCGGCATCATCCGCTGGATGGAGAGAGGGACCGCCACACCCGAAGGGCTCAGCGGCCTGATCGATACGGCGCAGGGAATGCTCGACCCGCTTCTTACGTGAGTCAGGACAGTGTGCGGCGGCGTGCCGGCAGGATGGCGGCGACGAAGGCGAGCAGCGGCCCGGCCACGAGCCCCGTCCAGGTGAAGAGGGCGAGAGTCCCGAGCACCACCATGGCGATCCGCTCCCCGGCCCCGATGTGCCTGCGCAACGCCACCAGGAGCGCCCAGGCCCCGAGAAAGACGGGGATGAGCGCGATGACGAGGGTCAGGATGAGCGCGGCGCCGGGGTCCGTTCCTGCGGCCGCGATGACCGTCTGCATCAGGGTCATGGCGCCACTCCCGATGAAGAGGAGACCGGCAATCGCTCCGGAGACGGCGAAGAGGGAGAGGGACCGGCGGCGCCGGAGCAGCAGTGCGGCACCTGCCGCGAGGACGGCAATCATCGGTGCGAAGATCAGGAGGAGCGGCTGTCCCTCGTGGCGGTGGATGGCAACGACATCGACCGGGATTCGGATCCACTCTCCCAGGGTGTAGGACTCGACGTAGCCGAGCGCAAGAGCATAATTCCCTCCCTCTTCCGCGGTGTAGACCGCGAGGGTGTAGTCGCCGGCTACCGGCGCCGCCGTATCGATCCGGGCAAGTTTGTAGAGTTTCGACGGCGTGAACGGTTCATACTCCGGCTGCTCCGGAAGCCTCCCCGGCACGGTTATCGTGCCGGCGCCTTCCGGGACCTCGACATAGGGCGGGATGGTGCCCGAGTCCTCGATGCCCGGCCCCGAAAGCACCATCCCGGGCACGAACCCGCCCGCACGCGGCACCTGGAGCGTCGCGTATATCCGTTCCCCTTCCTCCATCCGGAACCGGTAGTAGCGGGCGGCGGGGCCGTCGGGCAGCGTGCCGTAGATCACCCACGACTTCGCAGGGTCTTCGACGACGAACGCCGAGCCGGGTGAGGAACCGTCGCGGGCAAAGAGAGGGGCGTGAGCGAGAACGGGCGGTGCTGCCAGCAGTGCGGCGAGAAGAACGGCGATCGCCGCATGGCGTCGGGAAGGAGCCATAGCCGTCCCGTGCCCTTCCGGCTCATAATGGTTCCGGCACCCGGGACGGGCGGCGACCCTGCCCGGGGTCCCGGCAAAAGGGGTTAGAGGTTTTTCAGGGCAACGATATCGGTCACGCCGGTAAGTTTCCAGATGTTCGAGCGCTCTTCGGAGGCGATCGCCTCGATCGGCTCTTCGGGCTTGTGGCCGAGGGCCGCAAGGATATTCTGCGAGAGGTTGTGCGCCTTGATCATGCTCACGAACTTCTCCCGGATGATCTTCTTCTCGATCGCGTCCTCAAGCTGCACCAGGTACCCCTGCATGGTCACGAAGGTGTAGCAGGAGAGGTCCCCGGAATACTTCTCGATCTCAACGGAGACGTAAGGGTGCTGCCGGAAGAGGTCGTTCTTCCTGCCGTACTTGGTCGCCAGGAAGTAGAGGAACTTTCCATCGAAGACGTACAGGAACGGGGCGATATACGGGTATTTACCCCCCTGGAATGCAATACGGCTGACAAACCCTTCCGCGATGAGTTTATCGTACTCTTCTTTATCCATACTCGGGATCTTCACGATCTCCATCGGCCATCCTCCTATGCCGGTAACCCGCGAGAGTTCATATAAGTTTCCAAAGGAAGGCATACCTTCTCCGGAGATAGGGTAAATGCCTGGCCGGGGCGGGCCCTGTGGCGGAATTCTCTTGTTTTACGGCACAATCAGGAGGAAGAGGCTGCCCGCAGGCTCAGCTGCACAAGAAGAAACGGTAAAGGTGCTATTTGGCGGCCGTTCCCGGCTCCGGCCTCCCTGGAGCGTGGTTATGCGAACCGATGCACCGGCCTGCAGATGGATGATAGCCATCGGTACAGGAAACGGTTTCATTGAGGGGGCCTTTTTTTCAAACAGGCAATATAATAATATTTATATTTAGTAATTGAAAGAAAAATGCACATGAGCAAGCACCGTGAAAATGCTCTAATTTTCTTAGGGATCGCCGTGTGCGCGGGATTCCTCATCTCAGTACCGGCTGTTGCCGGCTCCGGCCAGGGGCTCATGGCGCTGGAGTCTGGAGAACTGTTACCGTTCTCATTTGGCAATCTTTCAACGGCAGAAAACGAATCTGAGCCATCCAGCGCCTCTACGTTCCCGGATGAAGAGAGTGCTTCCGACATATCTCCGGTACTCCCGGACGCAGGGAATGCTTCTGATGCGGACCTGGTGCTCCCGGAGACAGGGCACGGTTCCGAAGTATTCCCGACACTTCCGGGCGAGGAGAACACCTCCGGTGAGATCCCTGTCCCGACCTGGGCCGGTGTTCCCGACACGGAACAGGCAGTGCCTGCGATCGATGCACCTCCCGGCGAGACCGGCAGTTACGACGACGAACGGCTGATAAGGCTGATCAGCACCGCCAGCATCCGCCTGATGAGACTCTCGATGGAGCATGCCCATGCCCTCTACCAGCAGGACACGGATGCCGCTGCCATAGCGGCAGACGACCTGCACGCGTTCTCCGTCAGGCTGCTACGTGAGGTGCAGCCGCTCCAGGTCTCTTTGGAACGCCAGCCCGTCAAGAACGAGTTCGTCAGGTCGCTCGAAGCATACTCCGCGGCAAGCGAGAAACTGCTCGACCCGACGGGTGCCGGCGGGGATGCCGTTCCAGCGGCCTTCAGCGACCTGGCCACAGCATCCGAAGGCCTTGAAACGGTTAACCTGCAGGCCGGCGAGGTGCAGCCGTCTCCCAGCACCCGTATGTCCGTGATGAGCGCCGGGGCGCCTGCCGCCTCAGCCGCTGCAGGGCCGGTCCTGGTCGCACCTCCAGAGAAGGTGCTCCCGCTCATGGACCGCTACACCTACGACGACCCGTCGGGCGAGAATATGGTCTCGCTGCTCGCAGAGTCCACCCGGACCGCAACGGAGTACCATGAAGTCCCCCTCAATGCGTCGACGCCGAAAGTCGAAGCGGGTGACGGCCGTATGTTCCTCCTCGTCGCCGTCAAGTCGACCAATCTCGGGCACAAGGGCGACTCCGACCTCTACACCATCGAGACACCCGGGCGGGACGCGTTCGTCCTCGAATATCAGGGGTCGACGTTTACGCCCCTGCCGACCCCGCCCTTCACCACGCTCGGGCAGTCGTTCGATCAAAAGCCGCTCGAGCGCTACGAGTCGCTGAAAGGCTACCTCTACTTCGACGTTCCCGAGACGTTCGAGGTCTCCGGGGCGACCCTCAGGGCGGATCTCGGGGATGCCGGGACGCCTGCCTGGGCCCTCGGCCAGGAACTCGGTGAAGAGTCAGAGGATGCGGTATAACCCGCACCGCCCTTTTTTCCCGAATCACAGGGTGATCAGTTCCACGTTCCGGGTCACCGTATCGAGGACGGCAATGGTCGGCCGGCCGGTCAGGTAACCGCAGGCCTCCCCGGGGTTGACGACCAGCGTCGACCCGAGGACCCGGACCACCGACTGGTGGGTGTGGCCGTGGACCACGACATCGAAGGCCTTCCGCGCGATGAGCGCCTGCAGAAGTTCACGGTCGTCACCGTGCAGCAGCCCGATCGTCATGCCGCCCGCAGTGACGGCGGCAAACCCTCCCCGCAGGCTGAGCCTGTCGTGCTCGGCGAACCGTTCCGAAAGGAGACGGTGGTCCCCGTCGTTGTTCCCTAAAACGCCGATCATGGGTGACTGCAGGTTCGCAAGCCGGGGGACGACGAACGGCGAGACGTAATCTCCCGCATGCAGTACCAGGTCCACCCGCTCCCTGTTCAGCTGCTCTACCGCTGCGTCCACCATTTCGAGGTTGTCATGTGTGTCCGAGAGGATGCCAATGCGCATGTATGGATTCCTGACCGCTGTCACGATATATATGGCTGTTCATCGCCCCGGTGCCCCGGGAGAACGGCGGGCGCCGCGGGAGGCATATCCGGCACGCGCTTTTACCCGCACCATCCCGGAAATCCCGGACATTCCGGCGATATCCGGCTTTTAAAACAGGAAAATCTTTATTCGACCGCTATCTGATACTGAGTAGGAGCACGCTCCCGAGGGTGCGCCGGGAACGCGAACCAATGGATTTGTGGAGGTACAGCATGTGGGCATACGTCAAACGATCTGACGGCAGAACAGAGGAGCGAGAGTTTCCTGCCGGGGTTCATATCGAGATCGGTGACATCCTCGAAGACGGCTCGGTCGTCATCGATGTCCCGTATCCTGATGACATCGACGACGATGCGGAAGTTCCGGCTCTCTACGACGACTGAGCCGGCAGGACCATCCCACCGTCGAGAATGTCGCTCTATCCTTACCGCTGGAACCAGCCTGCGGCACGCCGCATCGGCTGGACGTTCGCTCCTTCCATCTCGCCGAGAGCAAACGCGAACCTCGCCCGGATGGTCGGCGGAAGATCGCTCTCGGGTATCGATATGAACCCGTACTCACCGTAGAAGTCAACGAGGTTGCGGACCGCGTGCATGTACAGGGTGTCATTCTGGCACGCCTCGACGAGTGCATCCATCGCCCTCCGGGCATACCCCCTGCCCCGGAACCGAACCGGGGTGAAGACGCCATCCACCTCGTAGCCGTCCGGGTGCCGCCGGCACCGGGCGACGGAGACGAGAGTGCCGTCCGCAAAGACCCCGAATATCCGGTCCGTTTTCGGGTCGGCCTTCAACTCGTGGTAATCGAGCCAGATCTCTTCGGCGAGCCCGAACTCCTCGCTCCGCAGTTCCCGGGTCTCGATCGTCAGATGGATCGAGACCGCCAGCACCAGCACCGGCGGCTTCGCGCACCCCGCGACGGCGCTCGTAACGCTCCCGAGCGTCGCCCTTCCTGCGGCGTCGCGTTTTCCGATGCGCGGAATGACGACCGCAGAGGCGCCGATCTCGTCCGCCACGGCACAGATGGTGCGCGCCGGGTCTCCAGCCCGTATTAGAACCTCGATCCTGCGCCCCGTAGCGGAGAGGCCGGCACGGAGAACCGCGAGCCGGTCGCCTATCTCCTGCTCCGTCTCCGCACGTCCGGGTTCGGCAACGTACAGGAGCACAGCCGTCCCGGTCCCGTCAGGGTCTTCCAGGGCCGCGCGGACCTCGGGAGACGGAGACGCAAGATCGGTCGGCGCCAGCACCCGTGCAAAGAGCGGCGGCCTGCCTTCTCCTGACTGCGGAACGATCAGGAGATGGGTCGGGGCATCCCGGAGTACGGTGGCCGCAACGTTCCCGGAGAAGAGGTTCCGGAGCAGGCCCTGGTCCCTGACCCCCATCGCGATCAGGTTCGCATTCATCCCGGCGGCGGCTTTGAGTATCCTCTCGGGGACAGGTGTCCCGTCGTCTTCTGCTATCAACACCCCGGCGGGGTATCCCTGCTGCTGCACCACCTCCTGCATCCGGCGGAGCACGTCTTCGGCAGGCGAGGGGCCGGCTGCTGTCCGGGCGTGGAAGAGGACGACCTCGCGGACGCCCGGGACCTCGCCGACCCGCTCTGCCATCATGGCGGAGGCATCGGAGAGGTCCGTCGGGATGAGCACCTTTGCAAACATGGTTTCACCTCATAGTATCCGGTACCCGCCCGGGGGCACATCTATCACGAACTTTGCCCCCCTGCCGGGCGTTCCGGTCTCGCGGATTGTCATGCCGGTGATGGAGAGGATCTCCCGGACAAGGAAGAGCCCGAGCCCGCCGTCGGTGCCGATGCCGTACGCAAAGATCCGCTCCTTCTCCGTCTCGGGGATACCCTGGCCGTCGTCCTCGACACAGATCGAGAGCCCGTCATCCCGGATCCGGTAGGTAATGACGACCTTCGAAACCGTCTCTCCATGGCGGGCGGCGTTCTCCATCAGGTTCGCAAAGACCCGGTCGAGCATCGGGTCGGCGAAGACCTCGAGCCGCTCCACCCAGGGCCGGACCGATATCCCGGGGAGCAGCAGGCACGACGCCGCTTCCCGGACCACCGCCTGGAGCGGCTGCCAGCCCGGCGGCAGGAGGCCGAGATCCTGGTAGTCGCGGGTGATCTCTGCACGGCGCTGTACGAGCCGGGCATCCTCGGAGAGGGCCTCCAGATGGCGGCGGACGGCGGGGTCGTCAAACTGCCGGATCCCTGCGGCGATCCGCCCACGGAGGGCGGTTACCGCCGTCATCAGGTCGTTCCGGGTGAGCCTGCCCAGCATGTTCAGTTTGGCGTTTGTCCGGCGGAGCGCGTCCTCGGCGCTCTTCCGGGCGGTGATATCGACGAGCGTGAGGACGATCCCCCCGCCGGTGAGCCGGCCGCCCGATGCGAGCACCCGGACAGCATCCCCGTCGGCGCGGCGGAGGACCGTCTCGTACTCGTAGACGGCGCCGTTCCGGTCGATCTCCGTCCTGAACGCTTCCCAGGCACCGGGGTCGTCGAGGAACGCGGTGACGGGTTCTCCGATCAGGTCTTTTTCCGTGGAGCCGAGAAGGGTGGCGCCCACGTAGTTGGCCTCCTCGATGCGCGGGCCGGCCTCTCCCATTGCAACGATGAACGTTCCCGCCTCGGAGTTGTCGAAGACTCCCCGGTAGCGCTCCTCCTGCTCCCGCAGCCGGAGGGAGAGGAGCGATACGACAGTGCCGATGGCGGTGAAGACCACCGCCCGCGTGAGCGCCGGGACGATCAGCCCGGGATCGCCCCCGGCGAACGGCAGGATCAACGCCAGGTAGCCGAGGGCGAGAGCGATCGAGAAGGTGATGCCGCGGCGGGGGAACCAGTAGGCGGCAAGCACGATCGGCAGGTACAGCAGGTGCGGGAGAACGCTGGTGATGCCGGCAGAAAGCCCGGCGGCGTTTGCGGCGAAGGCGACGAGGACCGATGCCGCGAGCAGGAGGAGCCGGGTATCCTCCCGTGCAGACCGGCGGCGGCCGGTGATCAGGTTGAACGCCCCCGGATACGGTTATTGAGCACAGCCGGCCCTCCGAATAGCCAGACGGGGAACACCGCTCCACGGCATGCTCTCTGCATGTTCTCTACAAGGCGCTTTGGCGTTTAGGCTTTAAAATGGATCTGATCGGCCGGCCAGTGCTCCGGTTCCGGCGGCTCCGTTCCACGCAGACGAGATGATGCAAAAGGCATATGCTATCCGTTCCGCCATAATTAATCAGGATAATCCGGGAGCAACCATGAAGATCTCACTCCTCCAGGTGAACACGGTCGTCGGCGACCTCGCCGGCAATGCCGACCGGATAGCAGCAGGCGCCGTGGAGGCATCCCGCCATGAACCGGACCTGATCGCCGCTCCGGAACTCTCCCTGACCGGATGCCCTCCCCGCGACCTGCTGCTCAACCCGGGATTTATCGTACGGAGCCTCGCCGTCCTGGAAGACCTGGCCGCAAGGCTCGCCGGTGCGCCGCCGGTGCTCGTCGGTTTCGCCGGGCCGAACCCCGATGGAGCCGGCCGGCCGCTCTGCAACGCCGCCGCTCTCCTCCGGAACGGGGCGGTAGGACAGACCTTCCAGAAGACCCGGCTCTCCTCCGGTCCGCTCGACGAAGGCCGCTACTTCGAGCCGGCGGCCGGAAGCCCTGAGCCCCTCCGCATCGGCGAAAGGACGGTCGGGGTCTCTATCGGTGAGGAGGTCCTGTGCGGCGGGCCGGTGCCGGACGTGTTCGTGAACCTCTCCGCATCGCCGTTTGCCGCAGGCAGAGGGCGCCTGCGCGAGGAGATGCTCTCCGGGGTCGCAAAGGAGTGCGGGGTCCCGGTCGCCTCGGTAAACCTCGTCGGCGGAAACGACGACCTGGTCTTTGAAGGCCGGAGTTCCGTCTTCTCCGCAGACGGGACCCTTATCGCCCGCGGTGCGGCCTTTGCCGAGGACGTCATGACCGTCGATCTCGCCCGCCCCGTCCCGCAGGCGGTCGCGCCTGATGACCGGGGGGCTGAGTCCGAGATCTGGCGGGCGCTGGTGCTCGGCACCCGCGACTACGTCCACAAATGCGGGTTCACATCCGCCCACCTCGGCCTCTCCGGCGGGATCGACTCCTCACTCGTGGCCGCCGTCGCTGTCCGGGCGCTCGGGCCGGAGAACGTCTTCGGGGTGCTCCTCCCCTCCCCCTACACCTCGAAAGAAAGCATCGAGGATGCCCGGGAACTTGCGGCGAACCTCGGAATAAGGACGTACTGCCTCCCGATAACCCCGATGATGGAGGCGTTCGACGGCGCCCTTGCGGAAGTCTTCTCCGGGCTCCCCCCCGACATCACGGAGGAGAACCTGCAGGCCAGGATCCGGGCGACGGTCCTGATGGCCCTCGCAAACAAGTTCGGCTCCATGCTCCTCTCCACCGGGAACAAGTCGGAGGTTGCGGTCGGCTACAGCACCCTCTACGGAGACGCGGCAGGGGGGCTATCCGTGATCGCCGACGTCCCGAAGGGGATGGTCTACCGGATAGCACGGTGGCTGAACAGAGAGCGCCCCGTCATCCCCGGGCGGGTGCTCGCAAAACCGCCTTCCGCGGAGCTCCGGCCCGGCCAGACCGACCAGGAGAGCCTTCCCCCCTACGACCTCCTCGACGCGATCCTTCACCGCCACATCGACTGCTTCGAGTCCCCGGGCGAGATCATCGCCGCCGGATATCCGGGAGAGACGGTCCGGGACGTCCTCCGGAGGGTCAGGCAGGCGGAGTTCAAGCGCCGGCAGGCCCCGCCCGGGATCCGGGTGACCGATCGTGCCTTCGGCACCGACTGGCACATGCCGATCGCCGCAAAGCCCTGGTGGCGGTGATGGCGGCGACGCTCACCGAGGACCTCACGCTCATCTACGACGCCCTCTTCGCGGCGTTCGGCCACCAGGGCTGGTGGCCTGCAGAGACGCCGTTCGAGACGATGGTCGGTGCGATCCTGACCCAGAACGTCTCCTGGAAGAACGCGGCGCAGGCCGTCCGCAACCTGCAGGATGCCGGGATGCTCGATCCCCACCTGCTCGCCACGGCTGATCCCGCCGATATCGCCCGCCGGATCGTCCCTTCCCGGTATTACAACCAGAAAGCGGAGCGGATCAGGGAGTTCGCCGGGGTCTACGTCAGGGAGTTTCGCGCCGACCCGGCGGCGATGGCGGCCGTGGAGACCGGGGAACTCCGCGAACGCCTTCTCGCCCTCCGGGGGTTCGGGAAGGAGACAGCGGACACCATCCTGCTGTATGCCTGCGAAAAGCCGATCTTCGTCGTCGACGCCTACACCCGGCGGATATTCTCGCGCTACGGCCTCCTCCCCGAAGGGGCGTCCTACGACCGGACACAGCGCCTCTTTGCCGAGAACCTCGACCCTGACGTGGCTCTCTTCAACGACTACCACGCCCAGATCGTCTGTCTGGGCAAGACCGTCTGCAAGAAGTCACCGCTCTGCGACCGCTGCCCCATCCGGGAGATTCGCGGGGCGCTCCGGTGCGCCGTGGGGCGGGCGTAACCGCCCGCCTACTTCTTCCGGTAGATGTTCAACCCGATCTTGATATCCTCGTGCTCCGGCACCGAGACGTTGCCCTCGGTGGAGGCGATCGTGATCGACTTCCCGCTCTTGGACTCACCGAACTCCTTTGCGAGATCTACCCGTATGGTGAGGAGATTCCCCTCGACCGTCATATCGACGTTCTTCATGCGTACCTGTACGCATCTTCGGGGAATATGCGCATCGGTGCAGGTACGACGGAACAACAAACCCTATCCCGGCTCCCGCCCAACCGTACCGGCACATCGGAACTCGTGGCGCAATGGATCTAAAATATCAGTATCTCGAGAAATATTTCGGCTACACGTCGTTCCTTCCCCACCAGGAAGCGATCATCGATGCCGTCATCGCCGGGCGCGACGTCCTCGCCGTCATGGCGACCGGGGGCGGCAAATCCCTCTGCTACCAGCTCCCGGCCCTCGTCTTCGGCGGGCTCACGGTCGTCGTCTCGCCGCTCATCGCCCTGATGAAGGACCAGGTCGACGGTCTCCGGGCAAACGGTGTGGCGGCTGCGACGATTAACAGTTCGCTCGGGCGCGGGGAGCAGAGGATCATCGAACGGGTGATCCTCGAGGGGCGCATCCGTGTGCTCTACGTCTCCCCTGAGCGGGCGGTGCAACCGTTCTTCCTCTCGCTGCTGTCCCGGGCGGACGTCCGGCTCATCGCCATCGACGAGGCACACTGCATCTCCATGTGGGGCCACAACTTCCGCCCCGAATACCGCCGGCTCCGGGTGCTCAAGGAGCGGTTCCCCGCGGTCCCCATCATCGCCCTGACCGCGACCGCCATCCCGGCCGTCCAGGACGACATAGCGGGCGAGCTCGCTCTTTCGAACCCGGCCCGGTTCGTCGGGAGTTTCAACCGCAAAAACCTCACCTACCGGGTGGTGCCGAAGGCCCGCTACTTCCCGCGGCTCGTCGCCTACCTGACCGAGCACCCGGACGACGCCGGCATCGTCTACTGCTTCTCCCAGAAGGCGACGGAGGACCTCGCGAAGAAACTGCAGGAGAAGGGGTTCTCGGCGCTGCCCTACCACGCCGGCCTCCCCGACGCCGTCCGCACCGAGCACCAGGAGGCCTTCTCCCGCGGCGACGCCGCGATCATCTGCGCCACCGTCGCCTTTGGGATGGGCATCGATAAGCCCGATGTGCGGTTCGTCATCCACACCGACCTCCCGAAGGATATCGAGTCCTACTACCAGGAGACCGGCAGAGCGGGGAGGGACGGGGAGCAAAGCGACTGCATCCTCTTCTATTCCCGGGGCGACTACGGCGCGATCCGCTACCTCATCGAGAAGGAGAGCACCGACGCGACGCAGAAGGACGTCGCCTACCGCAAAGCCGGCGCGATGCTCGATTACTGCGAGACAACCGGGTGCCGGAGGAAGCACCTGCTCGCCTACTTCGGCGAGGCCTATCCGGATGAGCGGTGCGGCGCATGCGATCGCTGCGAGACGCCGGTGAAGGTATTCGACGGGACAGAGATCGCATCGGCGGTCATCGCCTGCATCCGCGAGACCGGGGAGCGGTTCGGGGCGTCTTATATCGCCGACGTGCTGACCGGCTCGACGAGCACGAGAGTCCGCGAGAACGGGCACGACCGACTTGCTGCCCACGGCTCCGGAAAGGGATACACCCGCGACCAGTGGCTCCTCTTCATCCAGGAGATGGTCGGAAAGGGGTTCGTCACGTCGACCGGCGGTAGGTACCCGGTCCTCGTGTCAAACGACCGGAGCCGGGAGGTGCTCGCGGGCGCTCTTGTGGTGCCGCTCACAGAGCCGCGTCCGGAAGGTGTCGTCGCAGCGGAGCCCGCAGTCGGCTACGACGAAGCGCTCTTTCTCCGGCTCCGCCGGCTCAGAAAAGTCGTTGCAGACCTCGATCGCGTGCCGCCGTTCGTCGTCTTCCACGACCGGAGCCTCAAGGAGATGGCAACGTTCTATCCGGCCACCGGCGTCGCCTTCCTCGGGATCTACGGCGTCAGCGAGGCGAAGCTGAAGCGTTACGGAAGGAGGTTTCTCGACGCTATCGACAGGCACTGCGCCGAGCAGGGGATCGGGCCGGAGCGCCGGAGCGGATGACGCGGCTGTAACGCCCCGGATTGCCCTTAACTCGATGCGTTAATGAACAAGTAACGCCAACATGGCATGTATCAGGCATATGCGGCTTATTTCATGGAACGTGGATCTCTTCCGCTCCGGCACGAAGAGCGTGGAGAAGAAAGTCGAAGCAGTCTGCCAGCACTCGCCGGATATCGTCGCCTTCCAGGAGATGACGGAACGGTCTCTGCCGCTCTTCCGGGAGGAACTGGAGAACTTCGGGCTGCTCTACTCGGTTGACAGCCTTGCGCTGGTGGAGATAGCGCGGGTGGCCTACATGGCCGAGCGGTTGAACGATCTTCGCGCACGGGGTGCGAACGATCCGTTCCAGTTCGCCTACAGCATCTCCCGGCTCTCGGAACAGTGCTCCCCGCCCGGCGAGGCGAAGGATTGCGGATGCCTGATCGCGAGCAGGTATCCCCTCACACCCTTAAATCCTCTCGATTTCGATATCCCGTGGAAGCAGCGGGTGGTCTCGGCCGTTGTCAGCGCACCCGCCGGCGAGTTCGAGATCCACAACGCCCACGTACCCACGGCGATCGGCAACAGGAGGAACGAGATCGCCAAGGCCGAGACACTGGTCGGGATCTACCGGCGCCTCGCTGTCCGGTCGGGACGGCCGCGGATCCTCTGCGGGGACCTCCATATCCCGGATGCCGAACTCGCTGACGGGACCATCATTCCGTTCTACCGCGACATTCTCCCGGAGCAAACCTATAACATCAAGATCTCCGAGAGCGACGAGTACCTCGGCCGCCCGAGAAAGTGGTGGTACAACGCCGAGATGAACGTCCTCCCCGGCCTTGCGGAGTACGACCTCCCCGACGTCTTCCGAAGACTGCACGGCTACCAGGCGAGGGAGTACAGCTGGTGCCCCGACCGCGGGCCCGAGGATGTCCCGAAGTGCAAGCGTTACGACCACATCTTCGCGTCTACGCACCTCAACCCGACGGCGTGCTGGTACCTGCACGACCTGCGGGGGCAGGGGCTGAGCGACCACTCGGCCGTCGTGATGGACTTCGAGCCGTGAGCGGTGCGGCCGCTCGCGGCACGATCCCGGTCCGGCACCCCGCCGGGGTGCAAACCCCGGGCGCATCACTCACAACCGCTGTTTTTCTACAGGACCTTTTTTAAGCCTTCAATCGAGAGACTATACCGGTGAAGACTGATGGTTGCACTTACCGAAGAGATGAAGGCGGCCTTCCGGACGATGAAGGCCTTCCCGGTCGCCACAGCCTCGAAGGACGGCTGGCCGAACGTGGTGCCGATCGGGTTCGTGGAACTCGTCGACGACGAGACGATCTGGATCGCGGACAACTTCATGAAGAAGACGCTTGCAAACGTGCAGGAGAACCCGAAGGTCTCCATCTACGTCTGGGGGCCCGAGACGAAGGGCTGCTTCCAGGTCAAGGGCGACGCCAAGGTCCTGTCCAGCGGCCCGGAGTTTGAGAAGATGCAGTTCACCGTCCGGTCGAAGATGGCGAAGGCGCCGGCAAAAAACCTCCTCGTCGTGAAGATCCGCGAGGTCTACGAGTGCTCTCCCGGCCCGAAGGCAGGGGAGAAGATTCTTTAATTTTTTTCTGCGGAATCCCTGTCGGGATCTGCCATGGGCAACATCCACGGCCTTCTCCCAAGTTCTCTTGTGCCGCAGGTAGCATATCCATACACAGATTTCCGTTGGCTATCGCCACTGGGGGAGGCGGCTCGCGGGGAGTGCGAGCACAGCGAGCTTGAGCACCGATTGGTGCGAGGTGCGATGTTCCGAAAGGAACGGAGCACGAGAAGGCCGAAGGCCTTTGAGGTGCGAACGGAGTGAGCATGAGAAGACCGAAGGTCTTCGAGGGGGGAGCATCCCCCTCCCCTGTCTCCACTTCTATACTGATGTCTACAACCCCCACCCCACCCGGCCCTCGGCCTCCTCAGTCGCACCTGCGGTGCTCAAACTCCTGCTGTTCCAGCAGTCGTCACTCGCACCTGCGGTGCTCAAACTCCTGCTGTTCCAGCAGTCGTCACTCGCACCTGCGGTGCTCAAACTCCTGCTGTTCCAGC
>Ga0208462_1000626_pt1 | contig 32865 bp, 28 predicted proteins | sample AD_SCU001_MetaG_FD_184452 | JGI IMG/M metagenome (GOLD analysis project Ga0208462, IMG submission 184452) | Active sludge microbial communities of municipal wastewater-treating anaerobic digesters from China - AD_SCU001_MetaG (SPAdes) (version 2) | ecosystem: Engineered > Bioreactor > Anaerobic...
TCCTCCACTTGGATTATTATCTACACTTGCAAAACCCTCATGCGTCGCAAATATAGGTGATCCATAATCTGTGTTACCTCCTCCCGAATAATTAAAGTCTAATCCTTTATGATAATTACTTGCTCCTGGTAAACCTGTATTACTAGTTCCAAACCAAGAATCAACTTTTACGTACCAATTATTATATGGATTGTCAAGCGGTAAAGGTCTTTCTCCATTCGGATCAATCAATTTTACTGGATTACCCAAACAATACATATACGCCGACGTGCTCAGATACTTATCGCTCAACGGATCTATGCTCAGCCACACACTCAGCTCGCTATCATAATATCTAGCTCCGAAATATGTGTAGCTGGTAGAAGAATGATTTTTATTAATATAATTTATCTTAAATTTCATAAAATATACTCTAAAATTTTTAGTTTACATTTTTTAATTTTACAGTTCTCATAATTCTTTAATTATTTTATATTTATTTAAGATGCTATTAAGTCTCGTTTCAATGTAATATAGCTTATTTTTATAAAATATTAAATCATTGTTCCATATTGAGTATTAAATGGTACCAATATAATATCTTTTTTTAATTCATCTGGATTATATAAAGATGAATAGTGAGAGAAAGCATATCTATCATTATATGAATCAGGAAATTTTCTTTTTATAAACGACATTCTAGTATTTTTATTAAAAATTATATCTTTTTTTGCAACCAATTTGATATCTTTATTATTTTTAAAGAAAATATTTGCTAAAAATAGAACACCATTTATCTCAATATAATAAAAATCGTCCCAAATATAATGTGTAGAGTTGTATCTTACAGATTTATTATTTTCTAATAAATTAATATGCATATCTGATTTTGTTTTTTTAGGGGCACCTAATATCTTATAAATCTCTTCTTTATTTGTAATTATTGGGATTTCTTTTTTATTACTAAAAATATTTTGAATAATCAAATCACTATATTTATTATCCGCATTATATCCAATATCATTATTGTTACAGCTTAATAGTACGGTAACTAAAATAATTAAAAAAATAATTCTATTTTTCATCTGTATATAATTTTTAATTCAACACGAAATTAATAAAATATATTCATTCACAGTGGGTATGATTCTATAATCTTATGGTTATTTTATATATTTATACTCCACACCTCTACAAATTTTCCATTATTTAATTTAAGCAAAGTTGAAATAATAAGTGTATCATATCTACATTCTAATTTTTCATATGGAACATATAAAAGATACGTTTTGTTATAAAATTTTTGACCAATATTATTTTTGTCACAAATTGCTACTATATTACTATCAATCATTAATATGCCTTTATAACCTTCTATATCTCTATCACAATAATTATATGATATTTCAACAAATGTATCCTTATCGTTTAAAGTTTGATCTTTAGCAAAAAATTCTATAAAATAAATAACAGCACTATCAAAATTTGTTTCAGAAACATATTTATTAAATTCTTTAATTAAGTCATCATTTAATATAAAACTTCTAGTTGTATTTTCATTTTCATTATATGTAGAATTATTATTATTTTTATTATTACATGATGCTAATAAAAATAAAATAAAAATAAATATTATAATTTTCTTCATATTTATTTTGTAATTATTGTCCCAAAGAAAAATCTTATATTTAAACGATATTTCAATAAATTAAAATTTCCTATTTAGTGCATTTTCTATTAGCATATTAATCAGTTGAGAAAGTGAATATCCAGCAATTTTAGCTTGTACAGGAACAATAGATGCTTCACTCATTCCAGGAATAGTATTAACCTCTAAAAAAAATAATTCTTTACCATCCCATATATAATCGAATCTGACTACACCAAAGCATGATAGATATTTATACAAATTTTTTGATGTTGATTGTATCAAATCGGATAAATCCTTGCTAATATCAGCAGGAGTTATTTCATCAGACATTCCTGGAGTATATTTCGCCTCGTAATCGAAAAAATCTTTTTTAGAAATAACCTCAGTTACTGGCAGAGCGATGATATTATCATTATAGCCGAAAACGCCACAAGTGAGTTCTCTACCTTTGATCCCTTGCTCTATTAATATTTCTTTATCATATTTCCATGCTAATTGTAGAGCTGCGTCTAATTCATTGATATTATAAATTTTGCTAAGACCAACACTACTCCCACTATTAGCTGGTTTTATAAATAATGGGAAATTTAATAGTTTTATTTTATCGATTACATCTTTATATGGTAAAGGAAATGGAAAATACACTGATGGAGCTAAAGAAACCAATTTACTATCATTAACGATAGATTTGCAATAATATTTATTAAAAGTAAGCATAGATACTGAAGCAGAGCAAGTAGTATGAGGTATATTTTTCATTTCGAGATACCCTTCTAATAAACCATTTTCGCCAGGTGTACCATGAATGATTATAAAAGCCACATCAAAATTAATTTTTTTGTTATTAAAGTTTGCAGAGAAATCATTTAGTAGTAATTCTACTTCATTATTGTTTGAATCTTTGCAAAGCCATTTATCTTTTTGTACATCTATTAGATAAACATTATATATGTTTTTATCGATATTTTTAGCTATCATATCTGCACTTTTGATGCTGATATCTCGCTCGCCAGAATATCCACCATACATTAGAGCAACATTGAGCATAGAATTCAATTTATTTTAATAAAGTTTTATATATTAGCTTAAAAGTTTTTTAACAATATTAGAAATCGTAGTATTATCTGCTTTACCAGCTAAAGATTTAGAAACGACTCCCATAACTTTTCCCATATCCTTTATAGAAGTAGCATTTAGCTCATTTATGACTTTTTTCACTTCGTTTTCTATTTCTTCATCTGAAAGCTGCGCAGGCAGATAAGTTTTTATGATAGCAGCTTGTGAGAGCTCTATATCAGCTAGATCAGTTCTATTATTGTTATTATAAATTTCTGCAGATTCTATTCTTTGCTTGTATAAACGCTGTAAAATTTTTATTTCATCATCTTCGGTTAATTCTTTTTTAGCACTACCTTCTGTTTGAGCTAATAATAATGCAGATTTGATAGCTCTGAGGGCATCCAATTTATCAGATTCATGGTTTTTCATAGCTGCCATGATATCTTTAGTTATTTTCTCTATTAATGACATAGTTAATTAATTTTTTAATTTACAAAATTAAAACAAATTTACTTAATTTAATAGTACATTTATTTAATAACTAAGTTATTACTGATACAATCACAGCAATCGTTATATTTTTTAAGAGAGTAATAATTTTAAAAAAATTTAATTTTAAGGTTATTCTTAAAAATACAAAAAAATTTAAAAAATTTCATTATCTAAATGGCTATTTCAATTATTTATTTTTTAAAAAATATCAGAATTAATAGTAATCTCTCCAATCAGTTTTCTTAGTTAATTTGACATCTTGTAGCATAGGAGATTTAATGCGAATGGTGAAATTATATGATTTGCGAAAACCTGTGGGTATCCAGTTTAATATTATTTCCCAGCAATGCAAATCGCGGTGAATATTAATAGAAGTGTAAGTAAAATCTTTCAAATCAAAGTCGTAACCAGTCATAAATGAAATACTCCAATTAGGTGTAAACTCTACATTACCATTAGCAATAACTGATTTAGTAAAATCTATATTTGTCTCAGGAATATATGTACTATAATGTCTCAGATTTATACCGAGGGTAACATTAAAATTAGGATATGTCTTTTTAGTAGAGCTGCTTGCTTGCTGAGATTGATTTTTTTTGACATTTGGATATTTTAAAATAAAATTACCACTGAAATTCCATTCTTGATTTTGGGTATTAAATAATTTTTTATTTACATTATATTGAAATTCATCAATACGTTTGCCAGCCGAGTCATAATAGTATGGATCTAATCCTAAAGCGTAACGAAGTTCAAAATTTTTAAACAATTTTGTACGAGCAGAAATTATAACTGGTGATAACTGGAAACTATCAGCTGCAAAATTATAACTGGAACTAATAGATAAATTTTCTATCAAAACGATTTTTTTTAACATCTCGCCAGTATCTGTTCTTTGTCTCACTTTAGCTTCTAAATTATTAGAAATCATTAAGCTGATAGCAGATGATTTGCCTCTAGATGGATAGCCAAAAATAGCTCCTTCAAATGGGCTATACCATTGCTCTCCATTAGGATAAAGATAATTATCGTAATAATTCCATGGATCTTTGCTAAAATCTGGTCTCCAAGTGTAACTAATAGATGGCGTGATGACATGTCTGATAACTCGTAAAGGAAATTTACCAAATGAATACAATGCATATAACCTGGTGGATAAAGAAGTAGAATATGATATATCTAATGGAGTTCTAAATTTGAATACAGTATCGATGGCAACAGTGCTATCAATAGGATTCCATGTTTTATCAATGGTCTTAAAATACCAACGCCAATTTGTATTAAACTGATTAGACCATTGTAAATATTTTAAAAGATTAACATTTAATGAAATAGGTAAATTATGTTGAATACCCATATTAAAATCATTCAAACTAAGATTTTTGAAAAAAATACTATCTGGTCGAGAGAGATTATTTTTAGCTTTCATTTGATATCTGAAATTCAAATTTTGATACCATTTCAGAGGTTTAGTCAACTTTTTTGGTCGTAGAGGATAAATAGTATTAGAAGATAGATTAATATCTGGTAATGAAACATCTACACGATGAGTAGTATTGCTCTGTGTATGTCTAGCATTGAGACTGAGGTTAAAAGTCCTAAATAGAATGGTAGAATATGATATAGACGAAGAGAAAGTATTAGATAAATAATCATTAGCAGATGATGGATTAAATTTATTATAATTGGAAGAACCTAATTGTACATTTGCATTAAATCTATTAGTAGGATGAGCTTTGGGGTCCTGTTTATGAGTCCAGCGGACAAAAAAATCATTATAAACTTCATAATTACTAAAGCCCTTTTCACCAAATTTATTATGAGCAAAACTAGCTTGAAAATTACCCTCATATTTATATCTCTTCTTATAATTAGTTTCTGTTTTGAGAGCCCAGCTACCTCTAGAATAGATATCACCACGTAAAGCTAAATCTATATAATCAGAAATGCCGAAATAATAACCACCGTTTTCTAAAAAGAAACCTCTATTAGCACTTTCACCAAAAGTAGGAATTAATATACCTGATTTACGTTTTGTTTGAGTAGGGAAAAAACCCATTGGCAACCCAATAGGTAGAGTAATATCTTCGATTTCTAACCATACTGGACCAGTTATAATTTCTTTGTCGGTGATTACTTTTGCTTTATCAAATCGGATGATATAATGTGGGTGCGTTAATTCGCAGGTAGTGAAACCACCAGTTTTTACTAATATGACGCTATCATTTTCTCGCTTTATATATTTGCCATGTAGGTAGCCATCACCTTGTTTAGAATATACATTATAAACTAATCCTTTTTCTGTATTAATATTATAAACTAAAGAATCAGCTAAAAAACTTTGAGTACCTTGAACGAAATTAGGTCTTTGAGAATAAATAGAATCTTTGAAAATACCATAAGCATAAACCAGATTTTTATCAAAATCTATTTTTATAATACCTGCAGTGAGAGTGAGGTCACCATAAACAACCTTAGCATTTTCGTACAGAGTTATTTTTTTATTTTTCATCTTCATGACCAAGCTATCTTTAGATTGATAATCTACTTTTTTATCAATAGCTTGACTACTTTTAGCAATGTGTAGTTTAGTAGTATCTCCATTTTGTGTAATTATACTGTCCTGCATTTGATTACTCTGCAATAAAGTATCGGAGTTTTGCCCTATCAAAGCAAAAAAATCAATAAATATTAGGATAGAAAGCAGATAAACTCTTTTTTGCACTTTAAATAATCAAAAGGTTAAATTACAATTTTTTTGCAAATTAACTGCAAAATTAGGAAATGATGTTTAATAAGTTTGATAACTTTTTTGTCTGATCTATAAATATTATGATGATTAGGCGTAAGGTAATATGGCTTCTACTATTGTTTTTCATATTGAGTAATTCATTGAGACAATTCATGAATTGCACCAACAATTTATCAAAAAAATTTTTTGATAAAGTATAAAAACAAGATAATCATTATAGACTTTATAAATCTGTCTAATCATTCGAGAATCTGCAATTTAGACATTAAATTTTGCTCCTTATCTAAATAGTAAATTTTTTGTATATTTGTAAAAAAATAATGAATCATTGGTTGGAATTAAGTTTAGAATATGCTAATCAAAGATCATATCTTGATGATTTATTTAAGGTTTATCCTACTATACCAGAGGGAATAAGAGAAATTGATCAGCGACTCTGGGATAATATAGAAAGTGCTTTTAATAAAAAGGATAATAAACTTTTAATAAAAGAAACATTAAAACTGCCACTATTTCCCATAAAAGATAGTTATATCGCATATCTCAAAAGAGACCCATCTGCAATAGAAAGAAATCCTAAAACAGTAAATCGTATATGTGGACGAATATATGAAATAGGTCTTGATAATTTATATGAAAGATGTAGTGAACCTAAAGAAACTAATAGGCAAATAGGTCCAATGTTTAAAAATTGGATCAACCAAAAATCATTAGGTATCGAACCTTTAAATTTAGAAAATTTTATTTCTACTAAAAATGATGCCATTTTAAAGGGAAGCGATCAAATTTTATTACAATTTGCAAAAGACGAATTAAATTATAATCATGATAAAGGGCTGGATTTTATTGGACGTTTTAATAATAAATATATTATCGGTGAAACTAAATTTTTAACAGATTTTGGAGGTCATCAAAATGCACAATTTAATGAGGCCTTAAATATATTCAAACTAAAAAATGTAAAAGCTATAAAAGTTGCCATATTAGATGGGGTTTTATATATTCCAGGAAATAATAAAATGTATAAAGAGATAACAGGTAAATATAAAAATCATAATATAATGAGTACATTAGTTTTAAGAGAATTCTTATATCAAATATAGAAAATGAAAAGTTTATTAATACATGGTGAAAATCTTGTTGCATTAGAATACCTTATAAATGATAGACAATTAAAAGGGAAAATAGATCTAATATACATAGATCCACCTTTTGCTACTGGTAATAATTTCACAATAACAGATGATCGTGCATCTACTATAAGTAATTCTAAAAAGGGGACTGTAGCATATACAGACAATATAAAAGGGGATGATTACATTAAATTTTTAAAAGATAGGATAATTTTATTATATGAATTATTGTCAGACAAAGGTTCTATTTATTTGCATATAGATTACAAAATTGGGCATTATGTTAAGGTTATGATGGACGAAATTTTTGGCATCGAAAATTTTAGAAATGATATTACACGTATTAAATGTAATCCTAAAAATTTTAATAAAATAGGTTATGGAAATATCAAAGATATGATTTTATTTTATACTAAAACAGCAAACCCTATATGGAATGAACCGATTGTGAAATATTCACAAAAAGATATTGAAAAATTATTCCCAAAAATTAATAAACAAGGTCGCCGTTATACTACTGTGCCTATTCACGCACCAGGTGAAACCGTTAATGGAAAAACTAATATGCCTTTTAAGGGATTATTACCTCCAAAGGGGCGTCACTGGAGAGTAGATGTTGATACTTTAGAACAATGGGATAGTCAAGGTTTAATAGAATGGTCTTCTACTGGAAATCCAAGAAAAATTATTTATGCTGATGAAAATATTGGCAAAAGAATGCAAGATATTTGGGAATTCAAAGATCCTCAATATCCTACTTATCCAACAGAAAAAAATCAAGATTTATTAGATTTAATTATTAAAACTTCTTCTAATGAAAATAGTATTGTTTTAGATTGCTTTTGTGGATCCGGTACAACATTAAAATCTGCACAATTAAATAATAGAACCTGGATTGGAATAGATATTTCTGAAATTGCCATAAAAGCTACCTTAAATAAATTATCTACAATTAAACAAGATATTTTTGTTTCTAAACCAGATTATGAATTTATAGAACTTAATAAGCAAAAAATGAGTTTATAATTTAGTTTTTTAACGTCTCGAATAGGTAATAAAATTTAAGATTATTACATAAAAATAAATATCTTTAATATTGAGATATTTTTTTTTAACACAAAGAGCATAAAGTTATTACACAAAGTTCACAAAGTGTTATTTGATATTGTTATTGTGTTAATTCTATCCTTCACTGTGTCCTTTGTACTTATTTTGAGAACTTAGTGGTTTTTATAAACAAATATTATCAAATCTTTTATAAAATAAATCATTTTTAATCTTTACTCATAGTAAACGTTATAGAACCAAAATTTTTATTCAATGTGTCTTTAAATAATTCACTATAATTTTTATTATTTTTGCAAAATATAAAACTTTTTTTTTATGTCGGAAGCTAAGAATTTTAAAAGATACACTATTACTACAGCATTACCATATGCTAATGGTCCCATTCATATTGGTCATTTAGCAGGAGTGTATGTGCCAGCAGATATATATGTTAGATATCTAAGGATGAGAGGCAGAGAAGTATTATTTGTAGGAGGTAGTGATGAGCATGGTGTTCCCATCACTATTAGAGCAAAAAAGGAGGGAGTATCACCTCAGCAGATCGTAGATCATTATCATAATATCATAAAAAGTTCTTTTGAAGAATTTGGTATTAGCTTTGACATCTATTCGCGTACATCTAGCCAAACACATCATAAGCTCAGTCAAGATTTTTTTCTTAATTTACTGAATAAAGGTGAATTAATTACTCAGGAAAGTTTACAATATTTCGATGAAGAAGCAGGCCAGTTTTTAGCTGATAGATATATTGTAGGCACTTGTCCTAATTGTGGCTATGATGAAGCATATGGAGATCAATGCGAGAAATGTGGTTCGTCGCTCAGTCCACAGGAGCTTATAAATCCACATTCTACATTGTCTGGAAGTAAACCAGTCTTAAAAGAGACACTGCATTGGTATCTACCTTTAGATAAATACGAACCATGGCTGAGGCAATGGATTCTGGAAGAACACAAAGAATGGAAAGCGAATGTTTATGGTCAATGTAAAAGTTGGCTAGACAATGGTCTACAACCAAGAGCTGTAACAAGAGATTTAGATTGGGGTGTTCCTGTTCCTTTACCAGAAGCTCAAGGAAAAGTTTTATATGTTTGGTTTGAGGCTCCATTAGGATATGTCTCTGCCACCATTGATTGGGCTGCAAGAAAAGGCAAGGATTGGCAAGTTTATTGGAAAGATCAGCAAACCAGATTAATTCATTTCATAGGTAAAGATAATATAGTTTTTCATTGTATTATTTTCCCCACTATGCTAAAGATGGATGGCTCATACATATTACCAGATAACGTCCCTGCTAATGAATTTATGAATTTAGAAGGTAAAAAAATTTCTACTTCTCGTAATTGGGCTGTGTGGTTAAATGAATATTTAGAAGATTTTCCTGGTAAACAAGATGTACTTAGATATGTGCTCACTGCTAATATGCCTGAAACTAAAGATAATGATTTCACTTGGAAAAATTTTCAACAGCATAATAATAATGAATTAGCAGCCATATATGGTAATTTAGTTAATAGAGCTATTGTATTGACTCATAAATATTATAATGGTAAAGTTCCCGAGAATTTTTTGTTTGAGGATGAAGAAAGAATTTATTCTTTCATAGCTAATAAACGTGATGAGGTTAGTAATCATTTAGAACAATTTAGATTTCGTGATGCTCTAAACTCTATGATGGATGTTGCTAGATTTGGTAATAAATATTTAACAGAAAAAGAACCGTGGAAATTAGTGAAATCTAGCCCAAATATTACTGAAGGAATTATTTACAATGTTTTACAAATAATAGCAAATTTAGCTTTACTTAGCGAACCTTTTCTGCCGTTCACTGCTAAAAAATTACGTGAAACTTTAAATATTGACTTATTAGATTGGGATAGCATAGGTAGTCCTTTATTAAAAACTGGTGATATGATCGCTGAACCATCTATACTTTTCGAACAAATCACTGATGAAATGATCGAAAAGCAATTAAATAAATTACATCAAAATGATAACAAAACTATTATTCAAAATAAGTTATCTGACCTCAAACCAGCAATAAAATGGGAAGATTTCGACAAAATTGATTTGCGTGTAGGCAAAGTGCTTTCTGTAGATAAAGTTCCAGATGCAGATAAACTTTTAAAATTAGAAATAGATTTCGGTGGTATAACTCGTACAATAATATCTGGTATAGCTCAGCATATAAAACCTGATGAGATTATTGGCAAAAATGTAATAGTGGTTGCAAACTTAGAAAAAAAGAAAATAAGAGGAATAGAGTCTGAAGGAATGGTTATTTTCGCTGAAAATAAAGATGGTAGATTGCTACCTGTTTTTGCTGATGATAATGCTAATCCAGGTGATAAAGTTAAATGATTTAACTTTTTATAGATAAATTTTAAAAATTTTTGAGTAATAATAATGAAAATCAAATTAGAAAACGTATACAAAACTTTTAAACCAGTAGAAGTATTAAAAGATATAAATTTAGAAATTTTAGATAATGAATTCATATCAATAGTAGGTCCTAGTGGAGCAGGTAAATCTACTTTATTGCATTTAATAGGTACTCTAGAAAAACCTGATAAAGGTACCGTGAAATATGATGATAAAGATATTTATAAATTGAATGATAAAGAATTAAGTAATTTTCGCAATAAAAATATTGGTTTTGTCTTCCAATTTCATCATTTGTTACCTGAATTTTCTGCAATAGAAAATGTAATGCTGCCAGCATTAATAGCAGGTATTAGTAAAGAAAAGGCTACAGTGAAAGCTGAGAGATTATTGACTGAATTAAATCTGAAGCACAGGCTAACTCACAAACCACAAGAGTTATCAGGTGGTGAACAACAACGCGTTGCTATTGCTAGAGCATTGATAAATGATCCTAAATTTTTATTAGCTGATGAACCAACAGGTAACCTAGATAGCCAAAATGCAGAAGAGGTCATAAATCTTTTTAAAAGATTGCATAATCAAGCAAATCTAACTATCATACTGGTAACTCATCAAGAGTCTTTTGCTAATATTTCTGATCGAATTATACACATTAAAGATGGTTACATCGTTAAATAATATAATTTAGTTTGTAAATAATGCTTTTTTAAATTTACAAGGTAATCTGAAAAAAAATTGTATAATAATTCATAATAGCATTATTAATGTTTTTCCACTATATCATATATCATTTACTCGTTTATTATAAAAAAATAAATGTATCTTTGTAAAAATATTAAAAATATTTATGGATAAAGTAATTTATGATATTCCAGAGGTATTAGATGACATTAGAATAGGCAAGCTAATAATAGTAGTAGATGATGAGGACAGAGAGAATGAAGGCGACTTCATAGTAGCTGCAGAAAAAGTAACTCCAGAGATAATAAATTTCATGTCTAAATATGGGAGAGGTTTGATATGTACACCTCTATCTCAAGAAGTAGCAGATAGATTAGACCTACCATTGATGGTGCAACATAATACAGCTCCACATAATACTGCTTTCACCATTTCTATTGATTTATTAGGTCAGGGTAATACTACTGGTATATCAGCAGCAGATAGAGCTAGAACTATATTTTGGCTTACACGAGATGAGGCTAAAGCAGAAGATTTTGGTAGACCCGGACATATTTTCCCTTTAATAGCTAAACCTGGTGGTGTCTTAGAACGTGCAGGCCATACTGAAGCAGCTATAGATCTATGTAGATTAGCAGGACTGAAGCCTGTAGCTACTTTAGTAGAAATAATGAACGATGATGGTACTATGGCTAGGTTACCACAATTAATTGAAATATCTAAAAAATTTGATATTAAAATTACTAGTGTCAAAAGATTAATACAATATAGATTAAAAAATGAATCTTTGATAAAAGAAGTAGAGGAAGTATTTCTCCCTACTGAATATGGTAATTTTCAATTAAAAGCTTTTGTACAATTAACAAATAATCTCACACATTTAGCTTTAGTAAAAGGTAAATGGGATGAAGATGAACCAGTGCTAGTAAGAGTGCATTCATCTTGCGTTACAGGCGATATTTTTGGTAGTTATAAATGTGATTGCGGGCCTCAGCTACATCGTGCTATGCAAATGATAGAAAACGAGGGTAAAGGACTTTTAGTATATATGAATCAAGAGGGAAGAGGCATAGGTCTGATAAATAAATTAAAAGCTTATCACCTTCAAGAGCAAGGTATGGACACAGTAGAAGCAAACTTAGCTCTTGGATTTAAAGACGATGAGCGAGATTATGGTATAGGTGCTCAAATTTTAAGAACTTTAGGTGCTAAAAAAATTAGATTGATTACCAATAATCCAATAAAAAAAATAGCTCTTGAGGCTTATGATATCGAAATATTAGAAACTATTCCTTTAGAGATAGAACCTAATCCTTATAATAGATTTTACCTGCAAACAAAAGCTACTAAAATGGGACATAATATCAGTACTTTTAAAAATAAATCTGATAAATAATTCAATAATTTTATTTTTTAACTGCTTATTTCCATAAATTTAAATGAAGTGAAAATATGAATAATAATTTTACTAAAGTGTAAATAAAAAAAGCCAACTTTGATATAGTTGGCTTTTTTTTAACAATTATTTTAATGAATTAATGTGTAATAACTATTTTTTGTCTTAATAAAGGATTTTCTAAGAAATTAACAACATAAATACCTGCAGATAAATCATTAACATAAATAGGACAATTGCTTGATGATATTAGTTGATCTTTTACTATTTGTCCATTAATATTAATAATTTGCATATGCATGCCAAGAGCATTAGAAATAGTTATAAAATCTGAGGCTGGAGAAGGATAGATATTAATTTGATTATTAGCATATTGGTCGATTCCCACACTTACTAATGGTGCTTTAGCAGTTTGAACGACTTCTTTTGATGGGGTATGTTGTACGAAAGCAACTATCTCACTGTTATTAATATTTACTCCAGTAGGCACATCTATTGTGATAGTAAATGTTAAAGAGTCATTTTGTGAAAAATCTAAGCTAGTACCATTAGCATTAGGATAGAACTTTCTGCAAACGTAGTCTAGCTCTGTCATTCCCATCCAACTTTGAGCTATATTGCTTTCAGTGAGAGCTACAAAGAGTTTCAGGTCAGAAGTGAAATAACTTAAAGCTTCTTTTACAGAAATTGTAGCTACGAATTGAGTTTCATTTATTTTATTTATAGATAAATAGTTGATATGAGTTGCTGGAACGACATTTCTCATTTGATAAACAGTATTATACGAAGTATATAAACTACCACTACCACTTAGGCCACCCTCTAATGTATAAACACCATCTACCCATGTTGTAGGAGTATAAATAGTAGAAGCATATAATCCTAAACGTGTATTGCCATCTGTAGAAGCGTAGCTATCTCCTGCATGATAATTGATAACAGCCACTTGAGCATTGTTAGTAATTAATCCGGTTACACCTCTTGCAGCACTTGGGCAATATGGACAATCAGTAGCTGTAGCTATTTCGAATAAGACTAAATTTCTATCTACGCCACCTGGAATAGTGATATTAACTGAATCTGGTGCAGATACGCCCTGTGATGTAATATAACTAAATAATTTGTAAGTTAAAGTTTGAGGATATACATGAACATCAGTGTAGCTAGTAGCAGTAGCATCTACTTCATCAATTAATTGATTATTACGCATCAAAAAATATTTAGTAGGTGTAGCAGAAGGTGCATTCCATGTAAGGTGAACATCAAATTGATTTTGTAAAGTTGCAGTTAATGATGATGGAGAATCTGGAGCTGTTACTTGTTCTACTAAAATATCATCTAAATAGTAACCTGCTTGTAATGGGGAAACTGACCAACCAAAGAAGTTTATAGCATCTAATTTTTTCATTGTACCATCACCAAAAGACCCACTACTAAATTTCCACATATGCATAAATTGACCATCAAATTCTATTGTAGCAATATCATCATCTAGATCTACAGTTATTAAAACTTGATGCCATGCATTTTGAGTGTATGCAATACTATCAGCAGAGGCTGCCCCTGCATCTACTACCATGTATCCATTATTTTTAAAATATGCTTGCATTGCCCACACACTACCAGTTCCAGCAAAATCATTCAAAATATTAAAATAACCAAGTTTACCACTTTCTACAAAAATATTGAATGAAATAGCATATCGTCCTGTAGTATAATCACTCAATTCTAAAACTAAATCATTATTTGTTTGAACATATACAGAATTAGGCGCTGATAATGCCTGATTTGTAGAAACTACAGGATCTTCACTAGTGCCTGGAGCATTACTCCAAGTAGTCCAAGGTGCACCTGCTTGCTGAACGAAATAAGTTCCAGCTGTGTATGTATCCACATTTTCATCTACTATTGGCGTTTGCCCATAAGTAATTACTGAAACTACTAAAATTGAAATAAATAATAATAACTTTCTCATAATTTTTAATTTTTTATGTTGGTAAGCAAATTAAAAAATTTTTTTAATTTTGTATAAAAAATTTTCAACTTTATTTTAAAAAAATCACAAAATATTCAATCTATGAAAACAAAACGAATTATTTTATTTATAGCATTAATGCTATCTTTGAGCTTTATAAAAGCTCAGATTACAATTACATATGATGATCAACCACCTTTACCTTTATCGACTATTGAAAATTATACATCAATAAGTGGTTTAGATGTTTCTGCAAATGGAGCAAACCAGACTTGGGATTTGTCAGAGTTAGCACCTGAAGGATCATCTACTTTAGATATAGTATATTTAAATTCTTTACCTTTTGCTAATCAGTTTCCTAACGGTAACTACGCAGTTTCATTTGATGATTATTATTATTCTATAATCTCAAAAAATTCTAATAATCTATCTATAATTGGTAGTGTTTATCCTGTAGACCAGTTCAATACAACAGTATACGTTAAAAATTCTTCTCCTGAGTTAATTTACACTTTCCCCTTCACTATGGGTTCAGTGGTAGAAAGCTATCCTCGTAGTGATACTAAAATATTTATAGATACCACTATCAATAGTATCTATATAGATAGTGCTGCGATAGATATAAAAAGTTATGTTAAAAAAGAAGTAGTAGGTTGGGGAACCCTTGTATTATCTAATGGTAATTTTCAAGTACTTAAAGTTGCTGTATCTAGAAAAGATACTATGACAGTAAATGCTAAATTAATGGGAATGGTTTGGACACCTATAATGGGAGATACATCTCAGAGTAATAGCATTGAATTTGCTATGAAAAATTTACTTTATCCATTATCTACAGTTGAGCTTGATTCTAACCAGCAACCTACAAATGTTTATTGGGTTTATGTAGATCCATCTTTAGATATCAATGAAAATGTCTATTCTAATATTAAATATTTCCCAAATCCTGTCATAGATAATATTGTTTTCGAAGCAAACGAGCCAATTAACAAAATAGTAATTCTGTCTTTGGATGGTAAAAAAGTTTTAGAAAAAGACTTTGATTTTGAAAAAACTTTTAGTATTGATTTAAATAACTTGCAATCAGGCACTTATTTGTTTACCTTATATAATGACAAATCTATAATAAGAACTGGTAAAATTATTAAAGAATAAATACTAAAAGAAAAGTTACTAAATTACATTCACAATATTAAAATAGTGAAAGTAAGATAATTTGCTAAAACATACGCAATGCTATTGTTTTTTACCTTTGCAATGAGTAAATACTAAATTATGTGTGTTATAACAAATAACTACTTAAAAGTGAATATATCAAAAGATAAAACAATCAGAATGTTTCACAGCTATTTAATTATTTAGCAGTGAGTTGTTTTAATAATTTTTATTTTATTAGACAGAATAGTAGCTCATTTATTTTTTTTATTATTTTTTTTCTGAGGGAGGCTATCCTTTAGTTCAGGTAAATAGAGTAATGTTTTTAAATAATTATATAATAATCGCACACCAACGCCAGTGCCACCTTTAGGCCAATAACCCCAATGATGTGTCAGATATGCTGGACCACCAATATCTAAATGAATAAATGGAAAATTAGAAAAAAATTCTAAAAATTTACCAGCAGTTATAGCACCAGCATAATCACCACCAGCATTTTTAATATCAGCAATATCACTTTTAATATAATCGAAATAGTCATCCCATAAAGGGAATTCAACAAGTCTCTCGTAAGTATCTATGGAAATTTTTTCTAAAGTTTTTAAAAGAACTGTGGCTCTAGACTGCATAGCAGCCATCACATAATGCCCTAGTGCCTTATGAGCAGCTCCAGTTAAAGTAGAAATAGAAACAACTAATGAAGGATCATATTTTTGTGCAAAACATAAAGCATCTGCTAATATCAACCTACCTTCAGCATCTGTATTGATTACTTCAACAGTTTTGCCATTCATCATTGTAATGATATCACCAGGTAACAAAGAATTAGGACCAGGCATATTATCAGTAATAGGTATTAAGCCAATAGCATTTATAGGAATATGATTAGCAGATAGTGCATATAACAAGCCTGCTACTACTGCTCCTCCAGCCATATCAGATTTCATTTCGTCCATATTTTTTGCTGGTTTTAGGGAAATACCACCTGTATCGAAAGTGATTCCTTTGCCAATAAATACATAAGGATTAGCATTCTGAGCTAGTTCATCATTATAATGAATAATCAAAAAATATGGTGGAGTAGCACTTCCTCGATTCACACCTAGTAATCCCCCCATCTTCATACTCTCGATTTGTTTTTTCTCTAATACTTCAATATTTATCGAAACATCTTGAAATAAATTAATAATTTCTTGAACAAAAATAGAAGAATATAGATCTGATGGTGCTTTATTAACCATATCTCTTACCCAGAATACTGATTTTACTAGCTGGTATAATTCCATAAAATAAGCTTCATATTTTACAGGTACCTGTAAAATATATTTTATATTATTTTCTCTTTTAGTAAACGATTTATATTGATTAAAGCTATAGCTATTGAGCAAGATACCTTCTACGAATTCATAAAGAAATTCCAGAGCTTCCTCACTAGATAATATTGCTAATTCAGATAAATTTTCATCAAGAGCTATCTTAGCTACATCTGCACCTACTCTTCTCATTTCTTCTTTATCATGAGGTTCTATGATCACTATTATTTCTAAATGAGTGCCTTTATTCAGTAAAATTATGCTTTTGTTTTTCTTAATTTCTTTATTAATAATAGCCAAATCTCTATCTTCCAGTTTATTAGGCAAATCATCAATGCTTGTGCATAACCATACATAATTTTTTGTACTACTTCTAATAGTTGAAAATGATAAATCAAACATAATTTCGTTATTAAAAGATTTAAAGAAAAAATATATAATAATTAAAAACTTTGAATACTAAAAAGTTGAATTTAATCTTGTATTTTTAGAAATTATTTCACAATTTCCAACAATTCAACTTTAAAAATCAAAGTAGAACCAGCGGGTATTTCACCAATAGGTCTATCTCCATAAGCAAGATCTGATGGGATATATAATTCGAAAATAGAGCCTACTGGCATTAAAGTAAGACCTTCTGCCCATCCAGGGATGACTTGATTTAGTTCAAATTCTATAGGTTCACCTCTTTCATAGCTACTATCGAATACTTTTCCATTTATAAGTTTACCTTCATAATGAACTTTTACTTTATCTGTATTTGTGGGTTTGGGACCTTCACCCATTTTAATAACTTTATATTGTAACCCTGATTGAGTTTGATAAACACCAGGATTATTTTTATTTGCTTCTAGAAATTTTTGACCAGCTTCTTTATTAAGTTTAGCTTCTTCTAATCTTTTAGCTTCTGATTTTTCCATAGCAATTTTTTGTAATTTTTGCATAGCTGCTTGGAACTCCTGTTCAGTAAAGATAGTATCAACATTATTCAAAACATTTTCATAACCAGCCTTTAAATAATTAATATCAATATCGAGTTGATTATTTTTAAAATTCTTAGCTAGATCAGTTCCTATCAAATAGCTAACAGTATCTTTGAATGTGCTAAACTTGAGAGGTGCAGCTGTCATCGATTTACTATTCTTTTTCTCATTTTTTGAGCGTGAGCTGTCATTTTGTGCATTGCATGTATAAATTGCAAATAAAGACAAAATTGCAATTACTAAAACTTTCTTTTCCATTTTTTTTGTTACAAATTTACATCAAAAATAAATATTGATAAAAAAATTAAAATTTTATTTATAATATCTCATTTAATAATTCACAAACTTATATTTTTCTCCTTCATCATCATATGTGAAATCTACCAATCCTAGTATTATTAGCTTAAATAATATTTCATAACATTCATTATAATCTATTTTTAAAAAGTTTTGTATCTCTTTTAATGTGAATGAATTTTTATTCAAAAAATTGTTCAATTCTTCTTTAATATTTATCACATCATCTATACTTACTATTTCATTGTTATGTTTAGCATTCCACACATCAATATAGAGATTGCTTGCTACACAATTTTTATCTTTATATCTTATATAAACAGTCATATTTTCATGTTCATCTAAGGTATAAACTAATTCATCTGGAGAAGCAAAAATGACGACTTCTAATATTTCTTTATTATTTAACGTGTGAGTTAGTACCTCATAATTGACTGGTGGTTTACAATGCAGTAGAGCAGCAACCTCTATCATATAATATTCTTCTTCAGTTTTGATACCTACAATTTTCCCATTATCTTTGACACCTATTAATAATACACCACCATCAGAGTTTGCAAAAGCAGCCATAGATCTAGCAATTTTTTTGCTATCTGTAATGGCAAATTTAAAATCTAATTGTTGCCCTTCGCCTTCGCTAATACGTTTATAAATATTAAATTCTTCTAAATCCATACTTACAAATTTACAAATAAATTTTATTAATAATTTCTTATAACACATTTTATAAAAAAATATGATTTTTATATCATGAATACTTATAAATTTATATTTTAAGATATCAAAATTTTTAGTGAATTTTGCTAAAAATACTTTTGCCCTTATGATAGATTATATGTTGATTTTAAAAGGCATAGCTATGGGTACAGCTAATGTTATTCCAGGAGTATCAGGTGGTACTATAGCTCTTATAACCAATATTTATGAGCGATTTATTAATGCATTAAAAAATATAAATTTTACTGCTATAAAATTATTATTTACTGGTAAGATCAAAGAACTGATAAGCTATATAGATCTATATTTTTTATTACAAGTTTTTACTGGTGTACTCATAGCATTTTTTACTATTGCTTTTCTTTTAAAATATTTATTTCTGCATTATCCTATTTACACTTGGGCATTTTTCTTTGGCTTAATAATTGGATCATCATGGCTAATTATTAAAAAATTAAACAAAATGACATTGTGGGATTGGGTATTATTATTAATAGGAATATCTATCCCTGTAATAATGGTTTTTTTGAAACCTATTAATGAAAATGATAATTTATTTTATATTTTATTTTGTGGAATAATAGGTACTTCTGGAATGGTATTGCCCGGTATATCTGGTTCATATTTAATATTATTACTTGGTAATTATAAACTTATCATGCTAGATGCTGTTACCACATTAAATCTTAGAATTTTAATACCCTTTTTAATAGGTTCTATACTTGGATTAATAATAGTTTCTTATTTTATCTCATTATTACTTAAAAAATATTACAATCAAGTATTAAGTTTGCTAGCAGGGTTTGTAATTGGATCATTAGCATTAATATGGCCATGGAAATATAGTATCGATTTCACTCATGGATTATTATTACAAAATAAATTTGGAGCATTAATAGATGCTAATGGACAATTAATTAATTTTAAACCATACATCATTAAATATCAATATTTTTTACCTGAAATAGATACACAATTTTGGATATCAATACTTTTGATCATAATAGGTATAATCATTGTAGTAGGCACAGAAATACTTTCTGTACAAATTGTAAGAAAAAGGCAGAAAAAAAATTAATCTTTTAAAATTACTGTGCCAGCATCAGGATTTTTTAGATTATTAGCATCAGTTATTAAAACATCATTACCACCATTATCGATAAAATAAAGACCAGCTTTTATTTTGGGTCCCATGCTACCATCTGCGAAATGTCCTTCTTCTAAGTACTTTTTCATTTCTTTAGCTGATACTTTGTTAAGTTTTACTTGATCTGGTTTATTAAAGTTCAGATAAGCATTTGAAATATCTGTGAGAATAAAAAATTCATCAGCATTTATTTTAACGGCGAGCGTTGCAGCAGCTAAATCCTTATCGATTACAGCGTCTACTCCCATTAGAGTTCCATCATCATTTTTAATTATTGGTATACCACCACCACCAGCTGCTATCACTATATTACCTGCTTTAGCTAATTGCTCTATGATAGGCCAATTTAGTATTTCTATTGGTTTAGGACTGGGAACCACTCTACGAAAGCCTCTTCCGCGAGGATCTGCTTTGAAAGACCAATTAAATTTTTGTTGTAAAATATCAGCTTCTTCTTTAGAATAATAAGGTCCCACAGGTTTAGTGGGATTAGCAAAAGCTGGATCATTTTTATCAACAATCACTTGAGTAACTACACTGATAATATTTTTTTCTATACCATGTTTTAGCAACACATTTTTGAAAGCTTGTTCGATAAGGTAGCCAATGTGTCCTTGTGTTTCAGCTACACATACATGCATAGGAAGGGCTGGTATACCATATTTACTTTCACCAGCTTCATTTTGTAGAAGTACATTTCCCACTTGAGGACCATTGCCATGAGTGATAACTAAATTATGTCCACGTTCGATAATTGGAATTAAATTTTCGCAAGTATCAGTAGCATTTTGTATTTGTTCATCATAGTAACCTTTTTGGTCACCTCTCAGCAGAGCATTACCGCCGAATGCAGCCATTATCAATTTTCCCATATTATTTATTTTTTATAATTATTTATAAATCAAAAGATAACCAGAGTTATGAGAACTCTGGTTATCAATATTTATTTTAAAATTATTTATTCTTTCACAGCAGCTTGAGCAGCAGCTAATTTAGCAATAGGCACACGATAAGGGCTACAGCTCACATATGTTAGTCCTAGCATATGGCAAAATTCTACTGAAGATGGTTCTCCACCGTGCTCACCGCATATACCTAAATGTATATTAGGACGAGTAGCTTTACCACGTTCTACAGCTATTTTCATCAGCTCACCTACACTCTCTCTATCGATGATTTGGAAAGGATCGAATTTAAGGATTTTTTTATCTAAATAATCTTGTAAAAAAGATCCTACATCATCACGAGAAAAAGCAAAAGTTAATTGAGTAAGATCATTAGTACCGAAACTAAAGAATTCAGCATATTTAGCCATTTCATCAGCACGTAATGCAGCTCTAGGTATTTCTATCATTGTACCAAATTCGTAATGAAGTTCACTAAGTTGATATTTAGTTTTTACTTCTTCATAGACTTTTTTTACAATCTCATTTTGATGTTTTAGTTCATTCTCATTGATAGTAACAGGGATCATTATCTCTGGTTTAGGATTTTTACCTTCTTTTACTAATTCTGCAGCAGCCTCTAAAATTGCTCTTACCTGCATTTCAGTAATTTCTGGATAACTAACACCTAATCTAACGCCACGATGTCCCATCATTGGGTTATTTTCGTGTAACTGTTCAGCTCTAATATTTAGCTCTTCTATAGTGATATTTAATTCTTTAGCTAATCTCTCACGAGCTTCGAGATTTTTAGGAATAAATTCGTGTAGTGGAGGATCTAACGTACGTATAGTAACTGGTAGGCCATCCATTACTTTTAAGGTATTTTTGATATCTTCTTTCACAAAAGGGAATAGCTCATCCAAAGCTTGACGTCTTTCGGTTTCATTATTACTAATAATCATTTTACGTAATATAAAAAGAGGTTTCTCACCACCTTTGCCATAAAACATATGTTCTGTTCTGAAAAGTCCAATACCTTCTGCACCAAAATCTACAGCTGTTTTAGCATCATCAGGAGTATCAGCATTAGTACGTACACGCAGAACCCTATATTTATCAACTAATTTCATAAATTTTATAAAATAAGGATTCTCTGCAGGGCTAATGGTAGATAACTGACCTTCATAAACTAGTCCTTTAGTACCATTCAAAGAAATGACATCGCCTTCTCTATAAATACCTACTGCAGTATGCATTTCTTTTTTCTGTAGACTAATTTCTATGTCGCTAGCACCTACTATACAGCATTTGCCCCATCCACGAGCTACTAAAGCAGCATGACTAGTCATACCACCGCGAGCAGTTAAAATAGCAGCAGCAGCACGCATACCATCAATATCTTCTGGATTAGTTTCTTCTCGCACTAATATAACTTTTTCGCCTTTAGCAGTCCACTCTACAGCATCTTTAGAAGTGAAAACTATTTTACCAAAAGCTCCTCCAGGTCCAGCAGGAAGGCCATGAGCAATAATTTTTGCTTTTGCTTCACTACTAGGATCCAATAATGGATGTAATAACTCATCTAATTGATTTGGTTTAACACGTAAAAGAGCAGTTTTTTCATCAATAAGTTTTTCATCAAGCATATCTAATGCCATACGTACAGCAGCTATACCATTACGTTTGCCTACACGACATTGTAGCATCCATAGATTACGCTCTTGAATGGTAAACTCTATGTCTAGCATATCTTTATAGTGATTTTCTAGAGTATTACGAATATCAACTAATTGTTTATAAATCTGTGGCATAGCTGTTTCTAGTGATGGTAAATGTTTATTATGTTCAGACTTAGTAGCTTCATTCAGAGGGTAAGGAGTACGAATACCAGCGACTACATCCTCACCTTGAGCATTAGGAAGCCATTCACCATAGAACATATTCTCACCGGTGGCAGGGTTACGAGTGAAAGCTACACCAGTAGCTGAATCATCACCCATATTGCCAAAGACCATAGATTGTACTGTAACAGCTGTTCCCCAATCATCTGGAATACCTTCAATCCTTCTATATGAAACTGCTCTTTTGCCATTCCAACTTTGGAAAACAGCAAATATTGCACCCCATAATTGCTCCATTGGATCTTCTGGGAAAGGTTTTCCTAGAACTTCTTTAACTTTAGCACGATATATATCTACTAATTTTTTCAAATCATCCGCATCAAGCTCTACATCATCTTTTACACCTTTTTGTTTCTTTAATTTTTCTAATTCAGCTTCTAACTGTTGACGAATGCCTTTGCCTTCTTCTGGTTCTATACCAGCAGCTTTTTCCATAACTACATCGCTATACATCTGAATTAGACGACGTTGAGAATCATAAACGAAACGTGGATTATTAGTTTTTTTGATTAATCCTTCGCGAGTGATATCATTTAATCCAACATTCAAAATAGTCTCCATCATCCCAGGCATAGATACTCTCGCACCAGAACGTACAGATACTAATAAAGGATTATTAGGATCACCGAATTTTGCATTTAAAATATTTTCTATATGTCTCAAGCCTTGCTCTACTTCATCTTTTAATATTTCAAATAATTGATTTTTACCCAAAGTGTAATATTCTGTACATGCCTCAGTAGAAATAGTAAAACCTGGAGGTACTGGTAACCCTAGTAAGTCCATCTCTGCTAAATTGGCACCTTTGCCACCAAGTAAATCTTTTAAATTAGCTGCACCTTCAGCTGACCTTTTCCCAAATACATAAACTCTTTTCTTCTTTTCCATAATGTTAGAATTTTTTGAATTGCAAAGTTAATGAGTTTTTTTGAAATTTAAATAAAAATTGATATTAATTTTTTGTTAATGTTCCATTTTATATACTTTGATATCTATCAAAAACAACAACATTATTAATAGAAAGTTGTTAATAATTTTTTTCAAAACAGATATCATTTTAAAGTTTTTCTTTGTCAGCCACACAAAGAAAAGGTAACAAAAGAAAAGTCTCCGCTGGGGAAATGATTTGATAAAACTACGCAATCACCTCTATCCTCATTTGGGCAATTCGCGAATTGCCCCTACAATAATTGTATTTGCAAATCATTTCCCAATGCGGACGAGATGGATTGCTAAAAAATTACAGAAAGAAAGATAATGAATATTAAATTTCATTTGATATTTTTTCATTCTTCTAATTTCACTACACTCACATCGTCTATTAAGTAATATGGTATTTGTGGTTCATGTTTGAAATATGTTTTCTCTGGAAAATAAAAATGTAATTCATAATTCTTCTCTCTATTTTTATAGTTTTTAAATTTATTTGTATTTAATTTATCATTGTATTCAATTGTATATTGTCTTTTGTATTTATCTAAAATATATTTATTTTCAATCAATAAATTATTTTTTATCGCTTCACTCAAAATTTCTCTATTGTTTTTTGTATTATTTTCTTTACACTTATTGTATGCTTCAACTATTACTGGTGTGTCGTCCCAAAACATTCCTATCGTTATATATTGCTCTCCACCCTGGGCTGTATATATTCCGCTAATCTCTACCCAATTTGTATCAATTATAAAGTTACCATTAGGATTTTTTATATGTGCTCTAAGCTCTGGCGTCATATATCGTAAATAGCTTGATACATTATATTTTTTACCTACAATATCTGGATCTTTTGAAAAATATAAACCAATATTGTATGTGGCATAATCACTATATTTATAGGCAAGTCGTACCCAAAAACTAACTTTGTATTGTTTGCCAGCTTCTAATGGATCCAATAACTTACTTTGAATATGCTCCATCCAGAAATATTTAACTCCTATCAATGCTAATCCCATATAACCATTACCAGTTTTGGGCTCGTAATGTGATTTATAATAATAATAACTTTCTGTATGATTGTCCATACATTTATGATAATAATCTGGTGTAGCATCATTGGGAGACCACCAGCCTTCGCAAGCAAATATATCACTATTATAACTACCTGGACACTTGCAATATTCTTCAAAACTACCATTATAAACTAAGTTTTCTTGAGCATACAAGACTACAACAAAATTTATAAAAACTAGTACCAAAAATAAATTTCTCATAAGATAATTATTCATTTATATCAGTGGCTAAAATATTAATATAATATAATCCGCTTAAATTTGGAGTTATAAATAAGTCTCCTTTTATTATATTTTGTGGCAAAAATATTTTTTCTCCATTTATTTGGTAAAAACCTGATATGTATTTATCACCAATTATTATGTCATCTTTGCAATGTGGTTTTAGATAATATAATCGGAATGTAAAAATTTCATCTTCCTTTATTTCTTCTAATTCTTTATACAATTGATTTAATTTCTTATTATCATATTTTACAGAAATGACAGTATAAATTTTATCTCTCGTGGAATTAGTTAAATAAATCAGATACATATCATTTTTTTGAAGTTTTATGATTTTTTCCACTCTATATTCACCGGTAATATAATATAAAGTATCGCAATCATTGGAAAAAATTTTATTATTTTTTGTGAAATTATCTTCTGCATAAATATTATTAAGTATCATCAAAAAACAAATAAAAAATTTAATAATAACACATGTACTTCTCATATTTTTTAATTAGTAAATTAAAAACTTGACTTTCTATTAAATTTATTGTTTGGTTGAGTTGAAAACTCAAGAAATTGTTCAAAAACACTTTTTGATTGATTTTTGTAAGTTTGATGAATAACATCTTTTTCAAATAAAGGCTGTGGTGTAGCGAGATTATGAGCAAGATCATATTTTGGATTATCTACACCTGTTGTAGCTTTTTTTGCACTTTCACCTAATTCAATTGAACACAAACCACCCTGAAATGCTTCTGTTATTTCATGATAAATAGATGCCCCTATTTTATCTTGAGCAAAAAGCTCTTTTAATTTATCCATACTTACATATTGTTTAGCTATAGCACCTATAGCTTCACCACATTCATTAAAAAATACCTCATTTCCTAAAAATGAACCTCCATGCTCAGAAATTTCTCTTGTGCCATCTTCATTTATTCCAATAACATTAGAATTATTAGCAGTAAGTTCTACTATTACCTCGCTACTTTTAATAGCTTCGACAAGCAATTTTTCATTTTCATTTTTAGCTTTGCCCTTAACTGACAATTCCCCTGTTTTGCTGTTTCTTTTTACCTTGATATTTTCTGTAGATAAATAACCTGTAGCCTCATCCGCTGCATCGCCTACTATATATACCTTCTCTCCATTCGGATCTATGAGCACCACCGGATTATCCGCACTATAAATATACGGCGATAGCGATGGATACTTATCACTCATCGGATCTACGCTCAGCCACACACTCAGATCACTATCATAGTACCTCGCTCCGAAATACGTGTAGCTGGTCTCATTGTCTAGCTCCTTGGCAGTAAATTTGTAGCGGGAATCAAACTCGCAATTTCTCTGACTCACAAATATTTCGCCAAAAGGCAAATACTGCAAGTGCTGGCATACTGCACCCTCTGCATTTGTCACAAAGGAGGCGGAGCCGAGATGGTCGGGGTGGTAGTGGATTTTCATTTATGAATTTTTGTTAGGTAAAATTAATAAATATTTTTTATATATGAATATTTTTTATAAAATATTTTAAAACTTTTCTTTGTCAGCCACACAAAGAAAAGTAACAAAAGAAAAGTCTCCGCTGGGGAAATGATTTGATAAAACTACGCAATCACCTCTTGGGGTTTACAAACTCGCTCGCTATCGCTCTCTCAAACAGTGTAACCCCTTCTATCCTACGCTGCTTGCTTGTTTTATTGCAAATCATTTCCCAATGCGGGCGGGACACATCTAAAGATGTGTTTAAAGAGAACTAATAGTTTTGTTTGGAGAGAAAGAGTTAGCTCCGAAGTATGTGTAGCTCAACTTTTTATCTAGTTTATATGTAAATCTAATATTTCCAATTTATTTAAGTGGTTTATCTTTAATATTGATAATTGGTGATTTCCAAACGCATTTCCATATATCATTATCCCATAAATATATCCAGGTTGTAGGCCAGTAATCATCACTAATATCCTCTATATCAAAAGTAATATTACCATTTTGAGTATTTTTATCAGAAATAATATAAATTTCTTTTTTTACATATGGTTTTAATATTCTAGTTTCAAAAAGATCACTCTCTTTGTTTCTAATGATAACGTTAAATAACTGATTTTATAATAAAAATAAATATTTTTGTATTTCATATTATTTTCTAAATTAATTTTAATAGAATCTTCATATGGATTTTTTTGTCCTGAAATTAATTGAATAACAAAACGATCTTTATACTCATCTAAAGTTAGTATGAAAATATTAGATGAATCATAATATGAATATTGTTGTTCATGAATTAAAAAAATATCTAATATATTTTTAAATTTTTCATCTACAATATTATATATAATAATTGTGTCTTTTGAAATATTTTGACTAAATGATTTAATTGCTATAAAAATTAATAATAAAAATATTATTTTTTTCATTTTTATCTTTTTTCAATTATTTCAATAGGATCAAGATAACCGAATCTTTTGTCTAATGTCCCTACATCATTATATAGTGAATAACCATATTGTTTAGTATATATATTTAATTTAGCATTTTTGTTTTTTGATAATAATTCATTAGCAACACATAAATCATTAGTATATTTATAAGTACCATCATTATTTAGTATAATTTTACCTGATGGCAATGGATTATCATTTGGATGATTATGATTTAATTCTCTTAAAGTATATCCATTTTTTAATAAATATGAACCAATAGATGTACTACGATGACTATGTGATGTACCTACCATATTACTCCCAGAGTTTTCGTTTCCTATTTTCGCATGTGTCCACTCTACACTGGTTTTATTTAATATTTGGGCTTATACCAATTTTCTTTGACTTTTATCCATTTCGTTTCTTTACTCCGTTTCTGCATTTCATTTTCATTGGCAAACCTGACTAATGCTAGCGTTTCAACGTCTTTCAGATAAATAAATACATTTCCCGCTGTATCTACATCCATGCGTGGTATTTTGTACTTCATAAATGTTTGTGCCAATTGTTGGAGTTTTAAAGTATCAGCTTCAACATAGTGTTCTGTTAATGACCATTTTCCCTCTATTATTTGATGATTTTTTCTATTCAGAGTTACAATATATAACCCTATTCTTGAAGTGTCTTTTACAAAATGCGGTGCATCTAACATTATAACAATACTTTCTCTATCTCCACCCCTAATAAAAACACTAACACCATTGAATTGTGAAAAATCTTCAAATTCATATTGGGCAAGAAATGCCTTTTCTTTGGTTTGCCCACAACAATTACCCAATAACAACATAATGCAACTGCTAATTATTGAATTTCTTAATATATTCATTGTATTACCTGTTTTTATGGTTTTATTAATGGACCAACAATAACCCTGTAATACATACCTGTATAGTTGTTCCTGTTCGCGTGGCGAACTCCCATACGTATTGAATATTGGTCGTCTGGCGAATCTAATTGTGATTTATACCCATTTGTACTTGAATTGAAAACGCTATTGTTGTGTGCCCCCATTTGCAACTCAAACGAAGTTAATCCAAGTGCTTTGCCCGCCGCACCAAAAAGGAAGTTTCCAAAATTCATTTGATTATAAGCAACACCGTCTACTAAAAATAACATAGGAGCTGGCGTATTTAAGGGATTTGCACTTGCGTCTGGATATTGATTTGGTATTCCTGTATAAGAGAAGTCAAATTTTCCTCCTCCTTTTCCTTCTTCTTTAATATAGTCATATCTATTAGCCATGTCGTTACTAGCGGTTTTATTTTCCTGATTAAATGCTCCTGCTCTAGATAGCATACTTATAATCTCTTCTTCTTGGACAAAATGTATTTTCTTTATTACTCCGTTTTTCAGGTCATTTACATCATTTTTAGGATCAGCAAATTTAAACTTTTGTGTAACATTACCATCGCTATCAACAATACGCCCTGTACGTCCGAAAAATGTATTATGAACCCAATTATCTTTTTTCGTTCCCAAATAATTACCATTTTCATCAAATTCTGATATACTTGTCCCATTCGGATCCACCAGCACCACCGGATTATTCGCTGTATAGCAATATGGCGATAGCGATGGATACTTATCGCTCATCGGATCTACGCTCAGCCACCCACTTAGCTCACTATCATAGTATCTCGCTCCGAAATATGTGTAGCTGGTCTCATTGTCTAGCTCTTTGGCGGTGAACATAAAAATATTTTTGTTAGGTAAAATTAATGAATATTTTCAATTAAATTTTTATTTATTAAATCTTTCAAATGTATCTATGCCAAATTTACCTTTTAAAATTAATTTATCATTTTTAATTTCACATAAGCTTGTGTCTGTATAATTATAATCATAATAAATTATTAATGTTTCACCTTTTAATTTATACTGATACCATTCATTTGCATCTACGTAAAACATAGAATCTTTTACAATTTTAAAGGTAGCATTTATGTCTTCAGGATAATACCAAATACCTAACAGTTGATTAATATCTATGTTAATCTTATTATTTAATCTATTTGTATCTTCTTTAGATGAAGCTGCTGAATAAATATGGCTTGTTGAACTACTATCATTCAATGTTTCATATTTTGATTCATTTTTTGTATTTTTACAAAAAACAAAAATGAAGACAAATAATAATAAAAATACTATATTTTTTTTCATAATCTTATTTTTTTATTGTGGAATTTCTAAATGTAATGCTGGATCTTTTGGGGGATATAATAACTTACTAACTCTAGAATCATTCAAAATTGCATTTTTAAATTCATTTTGATATTTAATTGAAGATGGTGCTATGTCTAAAACATTTATTTTATTAGGATCACCACAATGTTTAGATACATTTGATGGCCCCAATCTATATATTTCATCAGTCATAGCTTCTTGATCAGGATAATAGTCTAGCACCTGCTGGCCTGGGGCTTTATATAAACTTTTTTGACTTTCCATCCCATGTATATCTACATTATTTTTCATTATTCTTGCTTGATCTTCTGGTGTCCTTGTACCACTGGTTATTAGTATAGAATTATTTTTTGATTTGTTCATAGCATCAACTAATATAGCTCTTGTGTAATATGATATTTTACTTTGATCCACATTTTTAGTATACTTTATTTCTAATTCATTAAAAGTATATCCTCCAGAACGAGATATATTCGCAATTTTATCAAGATATCCTTTATTATATGTCCCCTTATTTATTCCATTAATTATTAACCTATCAAAATTATCATTTGTTTTTATTACACTTATCTGTTTTGTTTCTGTATTAAAATAATAATCATCTATCCACATCCCATTCGGATCCACCAGCACCACCGGATTATCCGCACTATAGCAATATGGCGATAGCGATGGATACTTATCACTCATCGGATCCACGCTCAGCCACACACTCAGATCACTATCATAGTACCTCGCTCCGAAATACGTGTAGCTGGTCTCATTGTCTAGCTCCTTGGCAATGAATTTGTAGCGGGAATCAAATTCGCAATTTCTCTGACTCACAAATAATTCTCCGAAAGGTAAATACTGGATGTGCTGACACACTGCACCCTCTGCATTTGTCACAAAGGAGGCAGAGCCGAGATGGTCGGGGTGGTAGAAGTATTGCAGAATTTCATATTCATTTCCATCATTGTGTGCGGGAGGTAGATATGGATCTATATCTATTTCTCCATTATACATAGCACATTGTGCATTTCTACCTACCATTTCGCGTAGTTGCATAGAACATATTTGTGCACTACCGGCTATGAAGTCTATAGGGGGGCTTGTAGGTGGAATATATGCCCCCTGGAAACCACTACCTATCTTAGAACATATACGTTCACCCTCTATATAGTAGTGCTTGGTATATTCCTTCTCTGTCATCACCATATATGGACTAGCATAGAGTGTCTTGTCTAGGTGCCCACTTCTATATATTTGCTGCCCATTCATGTAGTTTTGCATCACACCACCAGTGAGCTTCCACACTCTTTCGCCTCCACCATCATATAGATATGCTGATAGCTGTGGCATACTACCCATATCATTCGCTGCTGTTAGCCTATCCTCATTATCCCAGCACTGACTCCGTTTACCATTAGGACCATTTCTAAGTATCATATTACCATTGCTATCCCATTCATATGTGTTTTCTCCACTTTTAGTTACTTGATGTGGTCTGCTATCATAAAAGTAGTCTCTATTATAGTCTATACTATTCACTCCACCATTTATCAGTGTTTGTCCATTTATTTGTTTATTTGTTATATTGCCAGATGGGCTATAGCTCATAGCCATATTATATCCTATATTACCAAATTGATAGGAAATAAATGCTCCACCAGCTCCTATTAATCTATATAGATCATCATATTGATAATTATAATTATACGGTCCACCCACTTCTCCATCTACATATTCACCATTATTTTCTTGATTTATTATATTGCCTACCTCGTCGTAATTATACACTATATCTTGCATTTTTAGTCCACTGTGATTATAGCTTTTTAGATTTATTAATCTACGATTTAGTGGGTCATAGCTATAGTCGCTATAGGTATTATTACCATAGTCTATATGCACTCTGCTATCATATTTATCATAAAATATTCTATTTATATAATTATATTCATTTCCAAACTTTTCACCATGCATACGTTTTAGTTTACCACCATTGTCATAATAATAATTAACGGTTTCTCCGTCAGGATATTGTATTAGTCTCAGCCTATTCCAGCTATCATATTGCCAACGCATCTCAAAACTATATGCCTCTCCACCTGGCACTACGTAGGTGTGTATGTTTCCAATCAGCTCACCCATATTCCCATACCTGAATGTCTGCACTCCAGAAGCATCCTGCTGTTTTACTAACCTTCCACTCTGATTGCCACTACCAGCTGCACCATACTCATAATATACATCCATCTCATCATTTCCAGGATAGAGTATATTTGATAGCCTACCCTCTTGATATCTATAATTTATATCTGAGTTTTCACTTATTTTTTTCAAGATATTACCAGCCATATCATACTGATATTGTGTAATGCCTGCATCTGGATGCTCTCGCTGTATTAATCTGCCTAGCATATCATAGCTGTAATTTGTATTATTATACTCTGGATCAATTGAGGTCTTTATCTGACCTAATGATGTGTATATAAAGCTAGTAATAGTATTCATAGGAGCTACTACTGTAGTCTGCAGACCTCGTGCATCTTTGTATTGCACTGTTATCTTACCATTAGGGTCAGTTATATTAGTTTTGAAACATATTTTACCGAAATTATCTACTCCAAAACCATAATTATATGATATATGAGTGCCATCAGGATTATTCTGCAATCGTGGTCTATCCATTATATCATATATATATGTAGTAGGATTTTGCCAAGATAGATTGCTATAACTATGATTTATAGCGCCATTATATACTTCTGTTTCTGGCTGATATACTTGTTCTTGTCTGCCAAGCTTATCAAATATTATTTTGCCAGATACTACTACGGAGTCTACACCATATATAGTAGATTTCTTTTTCACTTGAATAGCTCTACCGAGGCCATCAGAGATGGTTACTGTCTCAAATTCATTACCTATTAAACACATAAAATTTTTAGTAATTTAATAATTTGACCAGAAATCCTCTGGATACCAATATCCCCTTTTGATTTTTTTTACAATCTTTT
>Ga0208462_1000631_pt1 | contig 32639 bp, 25 predicted proteins | sample AD_SCU001_MetaG_FD_184452 | JGI IMG/M metagenome (GOLD analysis project Ga0208462, IMG submission 184452) | Active sludge microbial communities of municipal wastewater-treating anaerobic digesters from China - AD_SCU001_MetaG (SPAdes) (version 2) | ecosystem: Engineered > Bioreactor > Anaerobic...
GCCGCTCTTCTTCACTGCGTTCTTTGAACATATCTTCAAACTCACGCTTGAACATCTCAGCATCGGTCAGCTTGTCCTGGCTGGTTCTGCCTATATAAAGAATGTCCACCGTAGCTCTGTCTGCCACCGAGTCGTTCATTTTATACACATCGATGAAACTGCCAAAACGTTCATGGGTTTTCTGCTTATGCCTTTCTGTGAGTAGAGGGGTTCCGGTGAAGGCGATCTTGACCGCATTTGGAAAAGCCAGGAAGAGGTTATCACCCATCTCGCCACCCTGATCTTGATGTGCTTCGTCTATAAGCAATAGTATCCGTTCACTGGTATTCAGCTCTGGGAATTCTTCATATTTCGGCACAATCCCCGATGCCAATAGCGATTCCGCTGATACAGAACCACTGATCAGGAACTTGTGCAGCATCACCATGTTCAGATTGGAACTGGTGTTCTTCAGCTTATCCAGATCCCTTTTATGCTCAACTATGGACATTCATCTATTGATTATCTGCATCCGTAATTATATCTTCGATTGCATCTGCTTTATCTGCAAAGACGTAGATGAAATGAGCCTTCAATTCGTAATTACAGTCATCAAAGGGGAAAGATCCATATAGTTGGAGAGTGCCATCTTGAATTTGAAGATGCATCAATCCAGGTTCAAGATGTTTCAAAATCAAATCATAGTCTACAGCAAAATCCTCTACCTCGCAGATATTTGAAAGAATGCCAAGGATATCATCTTGGCCAAGTGGAGACTTAATCGAAAAAGCACAGACTATCTGTTTTCGTGAGTTATCCTCTCCTGTTTTGACAACAAATAGTAATCCTTTATTGGAGTCGTCACCAATAACTTGAGATGTCACTATAAAATTGTCATATTCATCCATTACTGCAGAATACAGTTTTTTAAGTTTTCCAGAACAGGAATCAAGAGATAAATCGACTTGATCTAATGATGTCCTGTGATTATCAGGTGTTTTGATTACTGACTTGCACTGGGGACAACGTACTAGCATCCCTCTCTTACTATCTTCTGCACTCAATCGATTTCCGCATTTGGGACAATTGAAACTGAACATATCACCTCCTTGTAGTGTGTTCAAGTCCGATTTAGTAAACTAAACAAAGTGGCTACTAATCTATCAATATGTTATAGGAATATTTTTAATCTGGATATCTGGTCTTCTAAAAACTGTGGGTTATGGATGGCTGCAAATCTCCCTTGTGCAATATCTTCTTCTATCAATAATGTTCCATGCCATGAATTGAATACGTCATATTCGCTGCCATCGGGGTCTTCTATGTATATCTCTGCAAATTCCCAAATATCTGAGAAATAGAAAGTTTCTATCGCTTTTCCAGGGCTTAACAAAGCATTACATTCTTCAATGCGTCTAGTTCTAACTGATTGGGAAATATCGTCGCTATCGTCTTTGCTTTGTTCGAGGAATTTAACTGATAAGCCCACGCGTTCCTCAATAGCATCATTGACGATTGAGTAAAGTCTTGCCGTATTCCACCCAATACCTAATCGCGTAGCAATGCTGTGTATGTTGTAAACTGCGTAATTGTATATTTCTCTGAGTTCTTCAGGAGCAGCGTGATCAGTTAATGTTATTGATTTCCGATTGAAAAGCCACTTGAATTCTATGACTTTGTAATAGCTCTTAACCGCTTCGTAAAAATTCCCTCTTAACACGTGAAGTGTTCCCAGCTGCATAAGACAATTGATCTTAAGAAAATTCATCAACTTGTCTTTTAGTGTGGCCTTGTTGATTATGTAATTCAAACTGGCTTCAAGCTCAGATAGATATAATTCAATCAAATTATCTCTATCATCTGAGTAATGTGAGTTCACCATCTCCATTAAGTGTTGAAGGAATTTGTACCGTAACCTTAAGTTTGATGGATCTAGTTGCAACTCTTCTTGATACATGAAGAACTCATCATGATCTGACAAGTCAATATCATCATCCTCTTCAATATCCTCCTCCTCATCATAATCATCATCTGACGCTTCATCTTCATCATAGTCATCTTGACCAGCATCTGAATCGTCTTTATCTCTTTGTTGATAGCCATGCCCATCTAGATCCACTTCACAGAATTCATTATCACCTAATTCATAACCAGATTCTATAAGCTGATTGATTGCTTCTATAGCATCATCGTTGCCTTGTAGTGCTGATTTTTTATACCATTGGTATGCTTCATCGGTATCTTGTTCAACCCCGATGCCTTTTTCATAAACCACACCTAGCATATATTGTGCTTTGGGGTTATCTTGTGTTGCTGATTTCGTAAACAAATCAAGTGCTTTATCATGATCAATGTCCATGCCTTTGCCTGTAAGATAAGCAACTCCTAATAGAAATTGGCTCTGAGACATTCCTTTTTCGGCCCCATCTCTGATTAAATCTATTGCGAATTCCTCAGTATTGATTTCCGGAATTATCTTACTAGCATCTCCAATAATATCAGGATCGCTAGTCTCAATCGCAATAATTCTCTCTTTCGCTTCTTCATCTCCTTGTTCAGCAGCTAGAACATACAGTCTATAGGCCTCACGAAGGTTCTGTTCTACGCCAAGTCCATTCTCATATATCTGACCTAAGAAATACTGGGCATCAGCATAACCTTGATTCGCAGACAAGCTGTACAGACTGAATGCTTCATCATAGTCCTTTTCGGTACCTTGTCCGTTTTCATACATCAAAGCTAATTTGCACTGAGCCTCCGCATTATCCTGTTCTGATGAGAGTTTGAACCATTTGATTGCATCTTGATAGACTGTCTCGTCTTCGAGTGAAAGGTACATCTTTGCAAGATTGCATTGGGCCTGCGCATCCCCTTGTTCGGCTGCCAATGTAGCCCATTTGATAGCCTTATCTATATCCTTATCTGTGCCGCTTCCGTTAAAAAACATTACTGCTAGATTCAGTTGAGCCTCCGCATTACCGTTTTCAGCTGCTAAAGATGTCCAGATATAAGCTTCCTCATAGTTACTTAACTGAATAAAGATAACCCCAAGATAATGCTGAGAATCAACGTTTCCTTGGCTGGCTGATAGTGTTAACCACTTTATTGCTTCTTTGAAGTCAGTATCTTCAGCTAGTCCAAGATAGTAAACGGAACCCAGCACATGTTGTGCAACTACGTCGCCAGCCTCTGCTAAAGGGGTTACCTCAGCAATCATCTTTGTTGTATCATTGTCATCCATATAAATATCTTTTAAAGTTTTAACCAAATCTCTTGTGATATCCATCTATTCCTCCCGCTGTGAGTCTAAGCTTTTCGGGTAAACATATCTATCAGCATTAACAAAGATCTCTGTTGAATCGACCAAGTTATCAATTACTGCGTTCAATCTATCCTCTGTCGTGAATGTCATCCTTTGAATTCCTAGTAATCTTGAGACCTGAAGGCATAGCTCGTGTCTTTCAGTTCCCAACTGGTGACTTAAAACTAAACGAATTACTTCCTCGATCTCTTCATTGCAAATCTTATCCACATCGACCAAAAAATTTCTAAACCTGGGTACAACTCTATCTGAATTTTTGACCCAAAGAAAATCTCCTCTGGCGTAGATAGCTGTAATTCTTACAGCATTGTTCACTGCTCTTGTAAGTGAATTTCTTATCCTTGATCCAGCTTTTTCATAGCCAGAAAGTGACCTGATTCGAGTTACAACATCATCTATATGTATAGGACCTTCAGCCTGGACAACATCAATGACGGCTTGTATTAATAGCTTTTGAGGCATTTCATGTAACTCATAGTTTGGATCTAAATCTATCGATTCACAGAGCTTGTAATCTGCAAGCCGTAATGTGTGCTCAAAGGTATTTGCATCATGTTGAGTGGATAAATATGAGTTTACATGAGTATTGTTGTCTTTGGTCGCTTGTATCTTCACGGATTTATTTTTAGAATCATTGGTCTTAGCTTTGTCATTTTCTATTGGTTTTCTAAGGGCTAGATCTACCGCCAGTGTTAGTTGAGCAATACTATTCTGCCTGTTTCTATACCAATCAGTTGACCAGATTCTGTATATCCTCCAACCTAATTTTTCTAGTATCTCCTGTCTTAGTCTATCTCTTTCTCTTGCCGTCATAGAAGAGTGATACATGGCGCCATCGCACTCAATCCCTAGAACATAGTGTGAGGGATTATCTGGATGTGTAACTGCCATATCTATTCTGAAGCTAGCACATCCTACTTGTTTTACGACATTGTAGCCCGAGCCGACCAAAAAATCATATACCGAATCTTCAAATGGCGAGTCAGTATCAGGTGAGTAGTTTCCTGACGGCATCTCACCGTGCTCTGCATAATGTAAATACGTATGTAAAGCCCTTAGCCCTTGTGGAGACTGTTCAGTTATTCTTAGGTCAGAATATCTAAAGTTACTTACAACGACACACTTTTGCCTCGCTCTAGTAATCAGCACATTGAGTCTCCGGTCGCCTCCATCTTGATTCAAGGGACCAAAGTTCATATGTAGCTGATGGTTTTGGTCAAAGCCATATCCAATACTGATTACTATAACATCTCTCTCATCACCTTGGATTGTTTCAAGGTTTTTTACAAAGAAATGTTCAATTTTGTTTTTTATAAAATGCGGTTGCAACTCTGGATTGTTTCTTAACTTGATCTCTAGTTCGTTTTGAATTGCCTCTTGTTGTTTGACACTGAAAGCACCAATGCCCAAACTAATGTCTGGATTCTCCTGATAATGCTGGCAGGCCAATTCCACAATATACTTTGCCTCTAGTTTGTTGCATGATCCCCTACCCCTATCATACACAGTACTGGGAATGTGTCTGAATTGCAGCCCTTTATTGGGGTCTCTTGCATAAGCAGATGGGAATACCTGAAGCCTATTGTCATAAAAGAATGAATTTGATACTTGGATCAGGGACTCGTGTCTGCTGCGGTAGTGCCACTTTAAGTATTTCAAAGGGAGTTTCTTTCTGCTTTGCTGTAGAATGCTCTCAGTATCTACGACAGAATCAGAATATTCATCATTATCTTCAAAGTCCTGCTCATCATCAACTAAATGATCAAAAAACATAGTAGGCGGTAATTGTCGTGAATCTCCCATCACAACTAATTGCCTTCCCCTCATTAGCGATCCAAGTGCATCTTCGGGCCTAACTTGACTTGCTTCGTCAAAAATGATAGTATCAAATCGTATTGCTTGCGGATCAAGATACTGAGCTATTGATAAGGGACTCATCAGGAAACATGGTTTAGCTCGCATAATCAGATTGCCTGCTTTGGAGAGGATTTGTCTTATAGGTTTGTGAGCCCTTTTTTTATAAATCTCTGCACGCAAGAATCCAACCTCGGAATGATTCGTTGCGTTACTCACTAAGCGCGGGCGGTTATGGCTCAGTTTTGAGGCCAATCTCTGTCTGTTTAATTCAATTACCTTTTTATCCAGTCTCGAAAACACTTCTATCCTTTTTTCGTGTATGGAACCATTGAAATTGATTAACACATCATGGTGTTTAATCTCCTCTTTAAGTAATGTATCAGCATAACTTGCTTTGAATATAGGCACTATATCATTAGCAATATCAATGCTGCCTTTCTCTAAGGCATCTGTTAGAATAAAACATTGTTTGTTTCGGAATTTCTTCTTTGCCCTTTGGTAATCAATCCATGCCGTAAGCGTAGAAAAACCTCCCTTCCATAGCTTCAGACTATCGATATGTGAAGTAATTGCTCCTGACAACATTTTTTCAGATTCATTATTTGCGAATCCAAGTTGATTTAACAGTCCTTTCGACAGACTTGTCATTTCAGGATACGTTTTTAACACTCCATATTGCTCTTTTATCTCTACGTTATCGGTCACTGGTGAGTCAAGCAAATCGATAGATTTGGTATTCAATAGGCCATCATCAACTGCTATTACAAACCTGGAGCGCCATTCGCGATATTTGAGTAGGTCTGCTTCACTAGTGTTGACGGAGTTCCATAGATACCCGTATAGACTTCTTGCGATAGCATCATTCTTGATTACCCTCAAATATTTTAACTGCCTAAGAGCTGCTGCAAGCAAAATGGAAAAGGTTACTTCTCCTTCGAGTTTATTTTTTATCGATAGCATTAGGTCATTAGTGTATTGGTTTCCGGAGTTAAAAAGCTCTGCTAATCTACGACCATTACTTGTTATCTCTTTAGACTCTGGGTTGTTGCAGATTTTTGCATAGGCATCACTTGTAAAGAATCCTAATCTATTCATCCGCATGAATTCTATTTGCCAGTTGATAATGCTATTAAGCTTATCAATGTTACCCTGTAATCCCTGCCAGTGAATATCGAATAAAGCCTTACCTTCTCCATCAAACCCAAGAAGTTCCCTCACCAATTGATAGTATTTTGCTACTATGCTAAGTTGATCTGAGAAGTTCGCATTTTGTATTGAAGATTTATCAATAAGATTCTGTTTAATAGTACGCTTAGCCGTTCTGTATCTTGAGCTGAGAAACCTCAGCTTTTTATTCCTAAGAGCAGAAAATGACTCTATTGTCATTAGGTGATCCTGATTCAGAAATACTGGGGGGAAGTATTTTATAGCTAAAGCATACTGAGCTTGAGTATCAGATAACAATCCAACCAGTTTCTTCGGTGACGAAAGATCCTTCCATTTTGGGTTAAGTAAACAATCGATTTTTTGATAGGGAGAATTTGCTACTATGTTGCAGGCATCGATAAAACCCTGTGATTTGGCAACCGAGCCGTCGTAGATTACACCAGTAGCTTCAATAAGGTTCTGAATATTACTAAGGATTTCCCGAATAATGCTGACGCAGGGCCATGTTTTATTCCATCTTGCTCCAGCATCATCGGCAGTGATGTCTTTATCGATCTGTATCAATGATCTTACGTTATTGAACTCGTACAGATATCGGATTATCGAGCACGGATCGTTCTGGTTGGATTTCCACATTTGATTGTATACAACATCTCTGCCAACAAATCTCATGTCGACTATCAGTAAGGCGGCATAAACAGATTTTGCCAACTCACTTATCAAAGACTGTTTGACTATACCAAATTTGGATTCCAGTAAGTCCAATAAACTATCATATCCAACCCATGAGTCAAGAGCATTAGATAGTTCTATCTTGAAATTCTCGATCTCATCGGGAAGATAAAAAGTCGGATCAGTACCCTTCCAGGGATTATCCTTGAAATTGGGTATTTTCTCCGCATAAAGAGATATCTCAGATAGATCATCAATCATCTGATTCCACATATCAGCGTTGATTTCCGATGCATTCGGTATCTTTAAACTTGTGTATTGGCGGCCTAATACTTCAAAGTGCCTGTTTACATGCTCTATCAAACTCATAAGCGCAAAGAATGTAAGTCCGCGAGCCCCAGTTTTTTTTGCTAGAGTTCTAGCGTAATCATTTAGCTGCTCCCTCTGGCTTTCTAATCTGGCGAATGTATCCATATCAATTTCTGATTTATGATCGTTAGAAAACATAAAGGCTTTTGTTAAAGTATTGATGAACTCCTTCTTATTTGTCTTGCGGCTATGGAGTTCCAAGCAGTAGTCGCCTAAATCAGAAGCCTCAAGGCGATTCTTCACAACTTCCAAAGCCGCCATTTTTTCACTCACGAATAGAACGCTTTTACCAATGCCCATCAATTCTGCGATTATATTCGCGATTGTTTGCGATTTACCAGTACCTGGAGGTCCCTCTACAATAATATTCATTCCATTTTTTACGGCTTCGATGACTGCAATCTGAGATGGATCTGCGTCCAAGATATGATAAACATCCTTTGCAACCAGTTCATGATTATAGTCCTCTAGGTCGTTAAAATCTGACTGATTATCGTCTGGTGTTAGGAGCATTGTTTTGATTAACTCATTGTCTAAAGGTCCGTTCCCTTCGCTCCAAGACTTTATGTCAAGGTCCTTCCAAAGGACGAACTTTGTAAAACTGAAGAAATCTAAGCAGCTCCTATCTTCGAAGACCCAGTCCTTTTTTGTTACAATCTTCTGAACTCCCTCGACATAACTCTTAATCCCTATTGAACCCCCATTAGAAACATACTCTGGAAATGTTATACCTAGCTCTTTGGCTTTTTCAATCATGCATACATTTGAGATGATTTCATCCCCTGTCCATTGCAATTTGTAGGGCTTTCCTATACTGGTTCTTCGTAACTCAACAGGAACAAGAACCAAAGGAGATTTCTGAATCTCGCTTGTTTTCTGTTCTCTCCATTGAATAAACCCAAGAGCTACGAAGAGAATTGAATAGCCCTGCTCATCAAAAAAAGAGTCGGCTAGTTTGCTAACCTTGTGAAGCTTGGATTGAATATCCTCTTTGTTGATGTTAACATGGATATATGAGCCGCTAACCTCACTTTCCTCAGAGTCATCGCTGGCGAAGATATCAAAAAGTATATCATCTTGCTGTTTTGTGTCATTCTTCTTCCTTGCATTCCCCTTGCTTCGGAATGACATTTTCTTCTCTTCTTCAATGAGATTTTTATAAAGTGTATCTACAGAGCAGTCTTCGAACTCAATCGTCTTGATTTTACTGGGACGGTAGTTTAAAAGCCTATTACGAGCGGTTAAATCTAATAACCTCTTGCGTGCTGCTTCAAGCTCTTGAATCATATATTCTCTTTGATCAGTCAGCATTTAATCCCCGTATTCACAAAGTTTTATACATTGGCATCTATGGCTGCATGAATAGCAATAAGCCACGGATATAGCTGTTATGCAGCCCGATTTGCATGAGATACTGAATTTATATCTTCTTTGCTCTTGATTTGATTGATTTAAGTGTTGCTCCACCAGCCTTGACCCACTCATCTATCTCATTGATTTTGAATTTCCACAACCGCCCCATCTTGTGGGTGGGCATATCGTGGAATTTTATCCAGCGATACACCGTGTCATCGCTTACTCCGAGGTAAGCACATATCTCTTTGATGGACAGCCATCTGTCCTGCAAATGATCCATGATCACTCCTAATGGGCTTTATTGGCAAGGGATTAACCTTTTCAGAAAAGCGGATTTCCTTCACCTTTTTCACCCAAATTCATACATCGCCGAACCCCCTCTGGTTGTCAATCGATAAATTCCGCTTCTCTCCGCAGATACCCGCATAGAAATGGTTAAGATTCGATGAGAATGCGATTGCTATTGACAATGAGAACCCTGCATAACTATTTACAGAATCGAGTAAATAACTACTCATGGGAGAGTGAATGCACTAGTATGACAAGGCCCTAAGCTAAATCGACTACTTCTCGACAGCCGGAGAAGAGGCAGGAACCTGGGTGCAACTTCATTACTATGAATAATAAACTCGAGTTTAGAGAACTCACTTTCATGAGCCCTCAAGATGTTGAGAATTCACATAGGAGAGTTTTTAACATCATAAGCAGTTCGTCTATAATATCCGAATGGCAGTGCATGATGAACACTCTTAAAAAGAACCTGTTCATGCAGTGCTTTGGTCCGCTTCTTTTGTACCCTTATCGAGTGCTAAAAAGAGAAGAGCCAGATTTTGAGGTAGTCTTAAGCAGTGGGGAAGTAATGCTAATCGAGATTACTCGTGCCACCACAATGAAGAATGAAGCTCTCAAGCATCAGTTATCCCAGGCTGATGAAGATATCGAAATGGCAGAAGTATCCAATGATATGTTTACTCTTGAAAAGCCAAACAAGGGGGAAATGCGAAAAAACCTTGTAAATAAAGGAGATGGTTTACAGGGAACCGGAATGTATGGGTGGCATGCTGAAAAACAATGGGTATCTATCATCTTGTCTGCCATAGAATCAAAGCGAAGTAAAGTCTACTCAGATAGTGTGAATTTGTTGCTCATAGAGGACAGATCACTTCCATACTCATATCGGGAAGCAATAACAAAACGATTCGAGTTTCTAAAAAGTGCAATTGAGAGCGATCCGAAAACACTTGGAATAAATGCGTTTCCAAACATTGTTACAGATACCTCCGGAGCTTTAGGCATGATTAGGCAAGATAATCAGTGGCTTTTAAACCCTCTTTTCTTGCCAGATGGCTGGATGGCAGAATAAGGATACATTTCCAACCATAAAAGTCCTTACTTGCTGATAGCGCAACCCATACTCTCATACCCCTTCACTCGTTTTCTGTACATGTTCGTAAGCATGGGTTCGTTCAAATCGACATAATCGTAGATCACAACTTCTGTTTTGTTATCATGAGCCCTATGCAGCCTACCAGCATATTGTTGCAGCACTCCTTTCCAGGATATGGGCATAGTAAGGAACAATGTATCCAGTCTACTGTCATCAAAGCCCTCCCCTATGTATTTTCCGGTTGCGATAATCACCCTTTCATCTTCATCTGGTATGCAGTGGAGCTTATCCATTACAGCTTTCAGCTGCTTTCTGCCCATGCCACCCCGAAGCGCGATCACATGCTTGGAAAAGCCTGCGAGTTTCTGGGCAAAGAACTCTACGTGAGCAGTTCTTTCCGTGAGGACAAGTGGACTTTTACCGGCTACGATTGCCGCAATAATGTCATCCAGAATCAGATCATTTCGCCTGGTATCATCCACCAAAGCCTGATAGATGTCTGTGATCTTGATCTCGGCTTCCTCGCTTGGTTTTATCATTGAGAAGTTTGTATGGCGAGTTATTACTTTGTGAGTGAATGACCTTAGCAGAACTTGAGATTTGGCATCTACTTTAAAGCGGATAGGGCCGCATTGCATATACACAATGGGGTGATGACCATCCTGGCGGATTGGAGTGGCAGTGAGCCCATAGACGTACTTTGCCCTAGCAGATTTGAGAACTTGCTCAAAGCTAAAGGCAGAGATATGGTGACACTCATCCACAATCACCATGCCATAATGCTTAACAAGCTCTTTTACTGTGTGTTTGTGGGTAAGGCTCTGAATTATTGCCACATCGATATTGCCGGTTCTTTTGTCTATACCCCCTCCGATTTGCCCTATCTCCGGTTCTTGCAGAAAACACTTCAGCCGCTCTACCCATTGGTTCATTAACTGCCTGCGATGTACTATGACCAGAGTATTAGTCTTCCTTTGAGCTATCATCCAGATTGCCACAACAGTCTTGCCAAATGCCGTGGTAGCTGAGAGAATACCATTATCGTGCTTGAGCATCGCAGTCCCGGCAAGGAGTTGTTCACTGCTCAGTTTACCAGCGAATATTGCGTTGATGGGTTCTCCTGTAAATCTCAAATCCTTCTGGATCAGTAAAATTCCCAGAGTTGATACAAGCTTTGAGATATCTTCAAAACACCCTCTTGGGATTGCGAGGTATTCATCTGTTTCTGAAGATAGATTGATGACCCTGGGTAGATTGTAGATTGGCATTCTCATGGCTTGGGCGCGGTAGAATTCTGGATTCTGGAAGGCAGCCAGCCTGATAATATTGGACATGAGCTTCTGTGGAAGTCCAGCTTTCTCAACGTAGATCATATTACTAAGGACAATCTTTACCTGAGAGGGTAAATCTTTGTACTCCTCAGCTTGGGCTTGTTGTGCTTCCCATGGCATGGTTTCATCCATTTCAGATGTATTTATCTGGGATAATCCCATCGAACCGTGACCAGAGGGTAGTTCTGCGAGAATTGCGTTGATCCTGTGTTTACTGAGTCTATCTATTTGTGATAGGAAGTGCCATTGATCATCAATCCTATGTAGCTGCTGATCTACAAACTCACTATGCCCACTCTCCCGGGCTTTCTTTTGCAATGGTAATGCAATCAGATTGCCAAAACCACCTTTGGGCATAGTATCTTGATTGGGGAACATGCGGTCAAATGAATCAAATCCGATTTGGTGGTGATTTTCCATAGCATTTGTAAGCAGCGCAGTTCCCAATCTACGAGCCTGAGCTGCAGATATCTTTGCATCAAAGAAAAACCACACATGGGCACCCTTCCCAGACCTGGATATCTCAACATAACCAGGAACATGATACTGATTGCAGACATCGATCAATGCCATCACATCATCCCGCCATTCCTTCTTATCAAAATCTATAGCCAGAAAACTGCATGTATCGTCTTCGAGCAGGGGATAGATGCCAATAATGATATCACCACTCAGGTGCCGGTAGATTTGTTTATCATCAAGTGGGATAAGCTTTCTGTTCTCACAGCTCGCACAAGGGATTTTCTTGTACTTTCCGCACACTTCTTGTTTCCAATCATTATAGCAGGCTGGGGAGTAGCCTGACCTATTGTCTTTGCCAACCCATCTGATTGCAAACACGTCTTCTCTTCCCTGAAATAAGCTGCGAAAGAGCTGTACCTTATCCTCCGGACTGGATTGATTGTTGATTAAAGCACATGAAGAACTAGTTCTTTCGGAATGTGAGTTTTCGGAGCTAGGCTTTTGCAGGTTCTCTGTTGAAACTAAGTGTTCAGTATTCAAGTCTGACAGATGAGTAACATTTGAGACCATTTCTCTCAATCTGGAGTTCTCTGTCTCCAGATCACTGATCCGCCTTAGCGCATCTTCGAGTCTCTTCTTTAGTTTTTCATTCTCCGTGTTCATCTCATCCTCAACTGACCAAGGTTGGCTCAGGCTTCCTGCTGTCAATCCCAAAATCTTCATGAACCTATTTGAACACTTTCATCAAACCAATGCTATGCGTCGTTCGATATGCAGATTTCCTGTCAGAATTTGAAGTTTTCGGTGATCTTAATTGCAGAAATCCTGTCAGAAACTACCTAAAATGGTCTTGTTAAGGATGTCCTACGATGCATAAGGATGCGACAGTTTGCAGATTTCGCTGCACAATTTGCAGTTTTCGTTGTCACGTTGCAAAAACCATCTGAAATTGACCTTTTTTCCTCATTTCTGGGTGTTAATCAAGCCTTTATCTACCCTTAATCAAGCCTTAATAATTAAGGCTTGATTAAGGCTTGATTAAGAGTAGATAAAGAGCAAGAAATAGGAGAGAGACAATAGTTCAGGGCTCAAAAATCGCCCTATAACCGCCTATCTTATTGTCCCAGCATCAGTTGAGTCCGCTCATGTACCGGCTTTCGCTGTAGCGCCGCTATATATTGTGGATCAAGTACTTAATGCAGAAATTTAATGTTTGTCTGAATGCCTTAGTGCTTCTGGCTTTGGAGGCTAAATCACAGAAATCACAATCAAAAAAACATCCCAAAACGAAAAAAAACGCAAAACTGCAGCCGCCAAATCTCCATTTTTGACACTTAGTATATATAGGCCCCAAAAAGGAGAACAGAAATGTATGAGCAAAACTGGAAGAAACTACGTATTTACCGTGTTTACAAAGCCTAAAAGCAATCCTGAAATCACTGGTGCCTGGATTCTCTGGCGTCCTGGTCTATGCTTTGGTCACTTGAGCAGGCTTGAGCATTGGGTCCGGAGATTAGATCATCAGGCTCAGGATTTCAGAGGATATAGATCGTCTGAAGGCTTGCCCATGGGTACGGGAATGGATTTGTGGGAAACTTGCAAATCAGAATCCTGTGCTTTGTGAGGCAATGAAGCAACAACCACCCAAACAAAAGGAGATTTATCATGAGCGGGATTAAAGTAAGAACCAACAAAGCCATTAATGAGGCTGCCGAAAGAACCAGCATACCCACCCCAGATAGTGTGAAGAGTGCGGTGGCAATCGGTGAAAACACCCCTTTCATCATCGCAGATGCATTCAATGGAAAACCCACAAAAATTCTTGGTTTGGTGATGGAGATTCGCAAAGTAAACGGTAAAGTCCCATCGAACATCTATCAAGATTGCCGGAATCTGCAATTCTGTACTCAGCCTATCCCTGGTTGTCAAATTGATGATAGCTCGATTCTAACAACCCCTACACTCAGGCAGAACCTGATAATCGATCAAACCATTGCCAGTAATGTTGGCTTCTTCAGCTTTCTATCTGCACAGATGAACGCCAACACCTACATCAGCGTGAATGTGATGGATCAGATGTCTGCCATTGTGGATTTCCACGATGATTCCTGGAAGACTGGAGTATTGAAATGGAAGGATAACAACCAGGACTTACTGGATGATGACAATATCTGTTACCTGTTGGGTATCTCAGGTTTTGTGCAGAAGTATGTCATTACCAAGAAGTACGTGAAGTACGATGGCAAGGTCAAAGGCGGTGCCTATGGGATAAATATAAATGGTGAACTTGCGACCAGCAGAGAAGAATTCCAGTTGTCAATCCTGTATGGATTGCAGACTGTTATCATTAAAAGGCCGCTGGAGGTTACAAATGCGATTCTGAATACCACCCCGAAAAGCACCTTTGCCATTCCAGTGAATGGTATCTTCAAGCCCACCAAGGATGAAGTAAACCTCTTGAAGACCGTTACCGGCTCCCTGGTAAAACTGCCTGAATAGCAATCCCAAACCGATATGTAAATCTTAGGAGGATTATCGAAGTAGCGTAATGACTGGCAGTTTCTTGATTCCTTAGGGAATATTGAGGGGTGCGTGTGGATTGGACATTCTGATCTTGCTGGTCAGAATGTCCAGTTAAAATCTAATCCAGATCTGCAAATGGGTCTCTCTTAAAATCAAGATGCTCCCAGCAGGTTACGCCGGAATAGAGGCAAAAGCCTGACTGAGATTTCTTAGCAAAGATAATTGTAGAGTATCTGACGTGCAGAATCATAGGAATATGCCAGCTGTTACCAGCCAGTATCGTAGACATGACAGCAAGACTAAAACGTGTTATGAAACTGGATTACAGTTTTATTACTTTTTTCGTATATTGCTTACTGCCGTTGTTTACCATGAAGAAATAGATACCTGGATTTACCGGCTTCCCGTGCTCATCGTTACCATCCCAGAGGAGCCTATCTTCCGGCTTGGCTTCGAGCTTTCTAACCCTTTGGCCTCTAAGATTAAAAATAGATAAGCTCATCGGAGAAAAGCCGTTCATTTTGAGTTCTATGTTACAGGATTCTTTGAAAGGGTTGGGGTAGCAATTAATAAGTGGCGCTAGTACGCTGGCGTATTCGTCTTCATTGCTTACAGGATTTATCGCCCAATCAAACGCTACGGAACGATCGTAGAATCCACTATAACCCAAAATGTAATTCTCTTTAAACAGCCCAACTCCGGTATAAATACCTGTTCCATAATAAGGCAGCATGTCAAAACCCAAGGTACCCCATAGATACATTGGATAGGTGGCATTCCAAACCCAGGCGTTGTTTGCGTAATCGTATGTACTGCTGCTTTCTAGTTTGTATTTATTGGGTATTCCTGGAACAGGGTAAATATTTCCCAGATAATCTTCATACTTCTCAGGATTAAAATCCACCGGTAATGGTAGAGCAGAATATGTGTATTCAGTTCTATCGATTGGATTCCAGTTCAAAGAGTCCGCCGATGTGTAGCAAGTTTTAAAAGATCTTCTTCCCAAATCATCATAATCAAACTGGTGCTTTTCAAAGCTGTTAGAATTGTGTTTTATCACCTTCTCGGTTAATCTGTGTTCGTCAGTGTAATAAAAGCAGATATCTCTAGTGAGAGTCATGTCCAGAGTGTAGTACATATCTCTAAGCAGGTATCCATCATAATCAAAATCTGAAACACGATATGTGGATGCACCATTCAAAGGGTGAATTTGCTTAACCCGGAAATAATCGTTGAACAACCAGCACTCGCTATTTGAGGGAGTAGTAGATTGTAAAACCCAGGTTCCCTGATTCTCTGTACTCATATCCGGACCATGGAAGTAGTCGATTGTATATTTCTGGATAGATTCCAATAAATGGGTGGATTGCGAGTAATGAAGCACAAATTTAGTGCCTATCAAATGGTAAGCGCCACCTGGATAATATGAATTCACTCGCGTATCTGTAACCCTGGTAACCTGGTAAAGAGGTGGTAAAACTTGGGATGCCAGTCCACAACTGATAAAGAATAGAAGGATAACTAAAATGTATTTCATAACTACCTCCATAGGCATATGCAATTTAAATAATGATGTATGATAGTGTCAAGTAATAAATTGTTGAAGTTTACAATGGGTTGTATCCTGCCAACAAGTAAGGGCTTCATAAATATTCAACGAAATTGTTCAGTTAGAAAGACTCGAAGTGTGAATGGTGACAGGCAGACCCCATTATACTGTGATAATCTGAACAGTGTCTTCTGTTGTGCAATCAAGTTCTATAAGGTAGTTCGAGCATACTCCAGAAGCAATCTAGCTAGTTTGTAGACTCTAGTTCCGATACATGGAAGTACTCGTTGCCTGGGATCAATATCTAGAGCTTGTGCATTTTCTATCGCAATAATCGTTTTACCGAAGTAGTCATCATCGTTACAACCAGAAACATTGAATAGATGGATTTCCTGATTAATAGCGCTCTTAGAGCATAGTTTCGATTCACTTAATTTAACCATGTCAGCGGTTAGATAATGGACTAACAACCAGATCTCGAAACATGGACGAGAAATAGCCACCTCAAACTTTCTTTGATATGCATCATCTACTGCTCTTGCTAGATTTGCAGCCCAGCGGTCAGTATCAATTACCAGCCAATACATGTAATTTACCGAAATCTCTGGCTCATTCTTGCGTATCTTTTTTTGGAAGTCAATGACAAAGTCTATTACAGCTTGTGGGCTGGATTGTGTAGAATCTCTATCAACTACTTTAACTCTAGCTTGTGGGATGTTATAGAACTCAATGAATTCCTGAAAATACCTCTGTTCTGTAACACTGCCCTCAGTGAAGATGAAAACCTTTCTAGGAACAAGATTGCCAGCCTTTCTTGAATACTTCATTCATCTTCCTCCTGACTTCTGATCACGGGTACTGCACCATATAAGCCAGCCAGGTATGCTTTCTGAAGGGCTTTATCATTTCTGACTTTTACGTAATCGTACAGCGAATATATTTCTGAAGCTTTCTTATAGTTCTTTCTAACGAACCAAATTGAATCTCTTCTGATCAGTTTTACATCCAAGAGTGTTGCATCATGTGTTGTAACTATCATTTGTGATTGATGATCTTTATTCGCCTTGAACAGGGTTTTGATAAACAATCTGGACACATTTGAATGCAAGCTTCGATCGAGTTCGTCAACAAGCACAATCGCATCTTGAAGAACTAGCGATAAAATAGGTATCAAATCAAACAGACGATTGGTACCATCTGATTCTTCTGAAATCGTAAAACTGACCGACTCTCCTGTTAATGGCATCTTATGAGATATCTGTATTTTGTAAGCTTCTCGGTTGCCTTCTTGAAGACTTATGGAGTATCTATCATCTTGCTTTAAGGTTAAGTTTGTTAACAAATCCAGTTTGAGTTTATCCCTGAGTTCGTTGGGCATTTTATCAAGAACATCATCAGCATCAATCCTCTCAACACTAATATCGTCTATGCCAACATCGCATATGCTCATTAACCGTCTGTATTCATTTAACAGGTACTCATTGTTGAGTATTACATTATAAGATTGAAGCTCTGATTCTGGATATATAACTACTATCTTCTTAAACCATTCGTACACATTTCGGAATATATCTACATTCCTGTCAATCAACTCTGATAAGAAAAGCTTGTTTTCGGGTGTTCCCTTTAGAATAAAACTAATAAACTCGTGATCTCTATATTTCTCGTATTTCTCGCCGTATCTAATCTGATTCTTTGTTGCTTTATCGTAAGTCCTCTCATAGATCTCATGTTCCCCTGTAGAGTTGTTTTGCCAAAGCCACTCACGAGTAATGACATTTGCTTTTATCTCAAAACCATAGCGGTAGATGTTTCGATCAATTAATACCTCAAATTCAAAAAAACTCGGTTTCTTAGGACACTCGGGACAGAGCTTAAAATAGGTTGTTCTGCTTCTAAGTGGATTTGGCTCTTGCAGTACAATTGACTTGGCATAATGGATTGCTTTGATCAGATTTGATTTTCCTGCAGCGTTAGGACCGAATACAAAGGCAGACTTCAGAATATTGGGAATGTATCTGCTTTTCGATATCCAAAGCTGCTCCTTTAGATTCCCAACTTTCGATGCAAACAAATCCAACGATGTTTTATCGTTGAAGGATAGGCAATTGGCCACAGAAAATCTGATTATCATCTGACATCTCCCTTGTGCACTTGGTGCGAATATATCACATTAAGCGCATTTATCTGCAGACCGCATTTCTGGTCAAGGTTTTTTTCCCAGTCTCAGTATGTGAGATACTTGGCGTAGTTATCCTATCCTAAGCTGTATGACCATCGTCCTAATCAGCGTTATATCATCTCCCTGCATCGAATCTTCAACCTGGACAGGATAACCAGCATTGAAGGGATGGAGTAGCACATGCTACCATAATGCTGTAGCTCCACTTGCCTATTTGACTAGAGTTAAACTGTGACTTGTGCACAGATTTAATGGTATGGGTGGAAGCAGGCAAGGGCTCTTTGAACTCAAGAAAGGTGATTTCAATTGACAGCAAATGCACCTGACTAGTAAGGTGCAAAGTATCATAAAAGCACGATAGGAGTACTTTGTGGCTCAGCTTAGAAAATACCGACATCATAAAAGACGCTTGAATATACCCTCGTTATTGGTAGTGATCATAGTCCTGGGACTTGGGCTTTGGTTCCTGAATAAGGACAAACAGCGTAAAATGGAGACCGGACGGGGGGACAAACAGGAAGCGGTAGCGGATTCGCTTGGCCTGGTGCCAGATGCAAAGACCAAGGAACAAGCCGCTCCTACTGCTGATCCCAAGCCGCAGGAGCAGCCTGCTGCCAGTAACAAAGCCCCGGCAGAAGTGATCCCGGATAGCATCCCTGCGGATCGGCGTCCCAGAATGAAGCAAACTGGCTACTACATCCTGGTAATCAAGGATCGGCATGAACTGCGCCTCTACAAAGACGGGGCTCTGCAAAAGACATACAAGGTAGGCCTGGGAAAAAATACCGGTGATAAAGCAGCAGTGGGCGATCTGCGCACTCCGGAGGGGTATTTTTATGTGAACTTCATCCGGGATTCCGGTGGCTGGTCGCATGATTTCAATGATGGCAAGGGTCCGGTAAAAGGTGCCTATGGACCGTGGTTCCTGGCGCTTTACACGGGCAAGAGTGTTACCTTCTCCCAAAAAACCTGGACTGGCATCGCCATTCACGGCACACATGATCCCTCTTCTATCGGTACAAACGTGAGTGAAGGCTGCATTCGCATGCACAACAGTGACATAGTGGAGATGAAGAATACCATCAGCCGCCAGGAATTTGTTCCAGTTGATGTGGTGGCGTCGATCGGCTCTGCTTGAGATCAGAGAGATGCGTGCCCATAGGCAGGTACTCACTTTTTACTTGACCAGAATCCTGAGAAGCGAATTCTATCCGTTGGATGAATATCTTTGGGAGTGATCACCTTATGAAAAGAATCTGGATATTTCTGAGCTTACTCTTGCTGCTATTAGCCGGATGCATGAGTGAAAGCAGCCGTACCAGCAAAGCCAATAAAAAGCTGGGAACCCGGCAAAACCCGATCAAGATGTATTTTGTTCCCTCTTTGGAAGCAGGGAAAGTGGTAGCCAGCGGCGAAGCAATCGCTGCCGCACTGAACAAAGCCACTGGATATCACTACAAGGTGGCGGTGCCCACCAGCTATGCTGCCGTGATCGAGGCTCTGGGCAATTATCAGGCTGATATAGCCTGGCTGCCCACCTTTGCCTATGTATTGGCAAAACAGAAATACGATGCCAGAGTGCGGCTCATGACGGTGCGCAATGGTTTGAACAAATACCGGGGTCAGTTTGTAGCCGCCCGGCCGGACATCAAGACCCTGGAGGATATTCAGGACAAGATCGTTGCCTATACCGATGCTGCATCAACCTCCGGATACATCTACCCTTCCGCGATCCTGAAGAACATGAATATCACGCCCAAGGATCATGTCTTTGCCGGAGGACACCCTCAAGCCCTGCTGGCGGTTTACAGCGGACGGGCAGACGTGGCCTGCACCTACTGGAGTCCTCCCGATTCCACCGGACTGCCCAAAGATGCCCGGGAAAAATTGTACTCCACACATCCCGATATTTTTGACAAGCTCAGGATTATCGGCTTTACGGATTGGATTCCGAATGATACGGTCACTTTCAGAAAAAGCCTGCCTGAAGAACTGGAGCAGGAAGTGGTGAAAGCGCTGTACGATTTTGCCCAAAGCAGCGAAGGCCAGGCCACGCTGAAGACCCTGTATGATATCGATGGGCTGGAACACGCTTCTGATGCGGATTATGAGATCGTGCGCACCACGCTCAAAGCCATGAACATGGATCCTGCCCAAATGCTGAAATAAGATGAATCCCAAGGATAATAAATGAATCTACTGGAAGTAAAGAACCTCTACAAGAGTTATGACGGGAAAAGCTATGCCGTGAACGACCTTTCCTTCACCGTGGCGGATGGGGATTTTGTGATCCTGCTGGGGCTTTCCGGCAGTGGCAAATCCACCCTGCTGCGCTGTATCAACCGCCTGATCGAGCCCAGTGCCGGCGACGTACTGTATCAGGGGCAATCGATCCGGGACTTGAAAGGCGCAGCGCTTCGGCACTACAGGCGCAATATCGCCATGGTCTTCCAGCAGTTCAATCTGATCAAAAACCTGTCGGTTTTGACCAATGTGCTCACTGGCAGGCTGGGCTATCACCATCTGGGTTCGGGATTTACCAAAGCAGAGCTGGATGCAGCCCACCACAATCTGGCCCGGGTGGGCCTCAGTGATTTTGCCAAAAAGCAGGTGAAGCAGCTTTCCGGAGGACAGCAACAAAGGGTGGCCATTGCCCGGGCGCTGATGCAGGAGCCCAGAATGATCCTTGCCGATGAGCCGGTGGCCAGCCTGGATCCTGCCACGGCAGATTCGATCCTGCAATATCTGGCGGAAATCAACCGGGATGGGATCGCGGTGATTTGCTCCCTGCATTTCCTATCCCTGGCGCGGCGTTATGGGAACCGTGTATTGGCTTTGAAAGATGGACAAAAGGTCTTTGAAGGTATTCCGCTGGATATAGACAAGCAGCGCTTCAAAGAAATCTACGGTGAGGAAGCAGAAGAAATCTAAGATTTTGTCTTGACAACAACGGCGGCTCAGAAATCTTGGTAAAACTTGACGCGAGGTGGAGCAGCTGGTAGCTCGTCGGGCTCATAACCCGAAGGTCGAAGGTTCGAATCCTTCCCTCGCTACCAATTTTCTCGAGCGATGATTATCGCTCGAACTTTTTACAGAGTGTGGCGGTGTAGCTCAGCTGGTTAGAGCGTCGGAATCATAATCCGCAGGTCCGGGGTTCAAATCCCTGCGCCGCTACCACTTTTTTTGCGCCAGTAGCTCAGCAGGATAGAGCAGCAGCCTTCTAAGCTGCGGGTCAGGGGTTCGAATCCCTTCTGGCGTGCCAGCTTTACTAGTATATCCCCGAGATTGTATGGTGGGTGTAGTTCAATGGCAGAGCACCGGATTGTGGTTCCGGGCGTTGTGGGTTCGACTCCCATCACCCACCCCATCTCTTAGTTTACAACAATCGTTACAGGAAGCATCGCAATGCAAAACTATCTGGGCATCGATATCGGCGGTTCCAGCATCAAGTATGGCTGGGGGAATAGTAAACTCGGTTTACAACACTATGGCATTCATCCTTTCAAGGCAAAAACTCTCGGGCAATTCCTGAGCGCAGCCGCGGCAATGTTTACTACTATCGAATCCCTGCATCATATGCAGGATTTTACTGCCCTCGGCATTGCCACCGCGGGAACTATCTCCAAGGCCAATGGCCACCTGGTGGGCGTGAATCCCAATCTGCCTTTTTGGGTGGATCAGCGTCCCGACGTGATAATCCCTCAGACCTTTGATAACCCGGTATTCAGTGATAACGATGCCAATCTGATGGCGCTGGCTGAAGCGGAGGGACTAAAGATTGACAACCTGATCGGGATCACAGTGGGCAGCGGTATTGGCTGGGGCATCGTCTCGGAAGGCAGGATTTTCCGGGGCAGTCATGGCTTTGCCGGTGAAGCCGGACATGCCGTAAGCGTGGAGAATGGGGCAGAATGCACATGTGGAAACCGGGGCTGCCTGGAAGCCTACAGCTCTGTGGATGGGATTAAAAGACTCCTGGCCCAAAGGAGTGAACACTATTTACAGTACAGCCTTCCAGAGCTTATTAAAAAACAGCAGCAGGATGCAATTGTAAACGAAGTTATCACAACTGGCAGCAGATATCTGGCCCGAGCCATAGCCAATGCAGTGGTTTTGCTGGATCCGGAAGCGGTTGTGCTGGGTGGAGGGGCAATGGATCTGGGCATGTATTGCCTCGAGACCATGCAGGCAGAGATCTTCAATATGCTCCCCAAAGCGCATCAGATGGGATTTCGGCTCCTGCCAGCCCATTTTGGCAATCGCGCTGGAGTGATGGGAGCGATAGTTTTATGCGAAAGAAACCTGACTTAGGAATGGAAGTTGCATACCATATAAACCAGTATATGAATGTGAGGAACGGATGAACAAGACGAGAGTAATTTTATTGACCAGCCTGTTGGCTGTAATGGCTGTAGCTTTGTTTGCGCATAGTGCGCAAAATCTGACCCTGTTTGATGTATCACCAAATCCCATGTATAAAGAAACTATCATTTCTGTAGGTTTCAGCGATGTTACCAATATCAACCTCGTGGTCGAAACGCTCGGTGGTGAATTAGTCGCGAATATCTATAGCGGTAGCGTGCCCAAAAACGCCAGCTTTCTCTGGGAAAGATGTGACAATTCCGGGGTTAAAGTACCTGCCGGCACTTATTTTGTAACCATTCACTATGGCGGGCGATACACATCTACAAAGAAGACTCTTATTCTGAAGTAACATAGAACCAGCATTGGTTATGAACAAATCTTGTGAAAAGAAGTCCGAGCCGGACTTCTTTTTGTTTTTAGCAGCAACTCTCCGAGAAGCATTCAACCTCCGGTCGAACCGCCATGTAAGCGCAATGGTCATCCTGAGGCAGATCCTCTTTACCGGATACGAAGCCTTGCCACTCATCAGCTTTCTGGCTATGGCCATCGGGGGACTTACCATTCTTCAGGGCTACAACCTGCTGTCAAACTTTGGCCAGGGCATCTGGGTGCACATCATCCTCGTAACTGTGGTGGTTAGCGAGCTTTCCGGGATCCTGACTTCTCTGGTGGTGATCGCCCGGAGCGGCACGGCAATCTCCACTGAACTGGGAAACATGAAAGTGCGCCGCGAGATAGATCTGATCGAATCCTTCGGGATTTCCCCAATAGGTTATCTGGTGGTATCCAGGATTATCGGAGTGGTGGTGGCTATGATAATCCTGACGCTGTATTTCAATCTGGTGGCGGTATTGGGGGGCTGGCTCTTCACCAGATTCTTCACAAACCTGGAATTTAGAGCCTTCATCAATGATTTTCTGTCGGTGCTTACCATGTCCCATGTGCTTTCCAGTATCATCAAATCTGCCGTGTTTGGTCTGATCATTTCGTTAGTTGCTACTTATCATGGAATGAGCGTGCACAGGGCTTCTACAGAGGTTCCTCAGCGCACCATCAGGGCAGTGGTGAGTTCGATATTTATCGTGATCATCAGTGATATCATCATCACTTTTCTATTTTGGATATTCAGATAGATTATGAAGATAGTATTCGATCAGCTCTGCACTCATGACGGGATCAGAAACCTTGATCTGGAGATCGATCTCACCCGCATCACCACGCTGTACGATCCTCAGGAAAACCTCTCCCGGACTATCTTGTATGCTCTGGTGGGGCTGGATCGGATCATTTCCGGAGAGATCACGATCGATGGTATTCCTTTTACGGATTACTCGGCCCGCGAACCTCTGGTCAAGAGCTTTGCCTATGTGTTCGACGAAGGCATCATGCTCGCCAATCTTACCCTCAAGGAAAACCTGATGTTGCCTCTGAGGTGGCTCAATCCCAATCTGAACGAAGCAGAGATAGATGAATTGATCCATAGCTGGCTTCACACTTTCAATCTGGATATGGATCTAACCTTGCGTCCGGTAGCCTATAGGGCTGGGCCTTTGAAGCTGCTCAGTTTTGTGCGGGCTCTGCTGTTGGCGCCCCGGGCTCTGGTGCTGGATGACCCCTTTTATCTGCTGAATAAAAGTGAGCGCCAAACCCTGTTCAGTGTCTTGGGACAGCTGCGTAACTCGTATCCCATGCTGATAGCCAGTGCGGATGACGAGTTTGGCATGGGATTTGCGGATGCGATCATCGATCTCAGCTCAATGACTGAGTATTTCACGTCTCAGTAAGCAATTTCTTGACAAAATTAGGCCATTGTATTTGGATACTATTCGTTTGGGAAAGAATAAGAAATGAATTATAAGATAAAGTACACCAGACAGATCGTTACGCTATTTGTTACCATTCCCCTTGTGGTACTGGTGACAACACTGGTTTTCATAGCCATTAAACAGAACCTTTTTGAGAAGAGATTTCACTATTTCAGCAAGCTTGAGAATGCCATCGGAATCTCTACCCAGACTCCGGTGCTGTATAAAGGATTTGAAATTGGGAGGATTCACAGTTTTGAGCTGACTCCCGAAGGCTTGATCAAGATCGAATTCTATATCCTCAAGCGCTATCAGAAGATCATGGTCCCTTCCAGTGTGCTTTACCGGACAAACAATCCTGTGACGGGTAAAACCACCCTGGAATACGTGTGTGATCCCAAGAATAATCAGGCTCTGGCGGAAGGCAGCATGATCCCTTCCACAGACTTTCCAGAAGGCAGGATTTTGCTGCGCACATATTCTCCCAAGAGCAGTGATCCCATCGCAGCCATCATCGAGAATATCGAGATGCTCACCCGGGAACTGAATCGGGACGACAATGCCGATAAGGGCGCTTTGATGCGGATCCTGGTGACAGTAGCTGATGCTTCAGAGAAAGCTGACCAAACCCTGGATCTGCTGAATCATAGCCTCAGAGAACTTGGTACCTTAAGCGCCAATCTCAATCGTGACCACAATCCTGATGCAGGTGTGGTGCTAAGGATCATGAACAATCTTGCCGACATCAGCCAGGATGTCTCTCAGCAGATGGTGCAGGTAGAAACACTACTAAGCACAGTGAATATGGCTGTTACCAATTATGCCGATCCTGACAGCCTGGTGCTGAAAATGATCGATCCCAGCGGGACTAAACTGATCAATCCGCTGAGCTCGTCTCTGGTGAATCTCAGCGGCAGTCTGGCAGAACTGGAAACAATCCTGGGCAGCCTGTCGCGCTCGAATCCTGAACTGATGTTGATGATCAATAATCTCAATGATACTTTGGGTAAGGCTTCGCAGACCCTGGAAGCCTTGAACAACAACCCCATGCTCCGGAGTGGAATCACTCCCTCACGCATCAAATCATTCGCTCCGGATGGACGGATCCATGAATTACCCCCGGGTAACTAGAGCTCTATGCGGGCTTATGATCCTGGCAGCCATTCTGGCCACTGGATGTTCCCGTCCCCGGCTTTCCCTGGAGCCTCAGGCCAAAGCCTCGGCTGATGCTACCTTGCGTCTGGGGCAAAACCTGGAACAGCGGCATAACTTCCCGGATGCAGCACAAACATACAATAGCGCCTTGGCACAATACAGGGTTTTTGCCGATCCTGCCGGGCAGATGTATGCTCTGGCGGGACTTGCCAGAATCAAGTATCTTCAGAGTGATACGGCTGCATTTACCGAATATCGGGAGCAGATGCAGACCCTGGCGACCAAAGTAGATCCTGAGACACAGTGCATCCTGGATCTACTTGATATCTATATCCTGCACCATCAGGGGCGCTTTGAAGAAATCCTGAAGCTGGCCACAGACAATCTTGATTATCCCCCGGGCATCAGAATGCAGATTCTTACTTACAAGCTCCAGGCAGATTCGTATCTGAATCCGGGCATGGACAGCCAAACCTCGAAGAATCTGGAAAGCCTCAGTGGGAAGTATAAATCCCGGCTCAGAACTGATTTCGTGGCCGATCCTATCGTCCTTGCCAGTGCCTATTATGCTCTGGCGTACAACTATTTTCTGCAAGAACGCTATCCGCAAGCGCTGAAGAACATCGATGCCGCCCTGACTTGGGATTATCGCTATGAGAACTTCCCGGGCCTGGGCTATGCCTATTGGCTGAAGGGGCAGATAGTTGCCAAACAAGGGGATAAACCCCAGGCAATCAGTAACCTGTACAAAGCCAGAGAAATCTTCAGCAGCTATGCAAATGATACTATGCTCAACAAGACCGATCAGCTATTAAAAGCGCTGGAGGTAACACCATGATCGATATGAAAGGAAAAAAAGCCCTGATCCTGGGCATCGCCAACCAACACAGCATCGCCTATGGCATTGCCAGGATGCTGCGGGCTGAAGGTGCGGAACTGGCGATCAGCTACGCCTCTCCGGCGCTGGCAAAAAGAGTGCATCCCATTGCCGGGGAACTCAGTGTAAACCTCGTCTATGAATGCGATCTCTCGAAGGATTATGACATCAGAAACATGATCAGCCTGCTCTCAGAAAGCTGGGACAAAATAGACTACATCGTTCACAGTGTGGCATATGCACCAGGCAGTGAACTCAATATCCCTTTCCATCACACCAGCCGGCATGGCTTTATCACAGCCATGGATATCAGTGTCTATACCCTGATAGCCGTACTGAAAGAGGCTGAAATGCTTTTGAATGAGGGATCCAGTGTGATCACCCTCACCTATCACGGAGCTCAAAAAGTAGTTCCGAATTATGGCGTCATGGGAGTTGCCAAAGCAGCCCTGGAAGCCTGTGTTCGCTATCTGGCCTACAGTATGGGTGAAAAAGGCGTAAGAGTAAATGCCATTTCTGCCGGCCCGATCAGAACACTCTCCTCTTCGGCCATTGGCGGCATCTCCCAATTGCAAAAGAAGATCGAAAAAACAGCTCCTCTGGCCCGCAACATTGAACAGGAGGATATTGCCAAAACAGCCTTGTATCTGCTGAGCGACCTGGCTTCCGGGGTTACCGGAGACATCGTGTATGTGGATGCCGGCAGCTCAATAATGGCATATTGATATGAAACTATTCATTAATGCATCCCTCCCCACCAGTTCGGCAGCTCTCAAGCGTGTCAACGTGCTTTTCGACGATAAGATCATCAAGATCTCCGCCGATGATATCGTTACCGAAGAAGCTCCGCAAGTAATTGATTTGAAAGGCAAGATTCTCTTGCCGGGTGGGGTTGATCCCCACTCTCACCTTTGGGAAGCAGGTTCCGATGAGAAGAAGTTCAAGGCCGCCACGGCTTCTGCCATCAAGGGCGGTTGGACTACTCTTACCGAACTCAGCTTTTTCAGCCCCAAGCCCATCTTTGGTGCGGCTCACCTGAAGGCAGCGATTGAGAAGATCTCCAGCCACAGCCATGTCGATATGGCTCTGTGGGGCAATGTGGATATCGGAGAATACCCGTATCACGCCGAGTCTGCCCTGGAATTGTGGAACAAGGGAACCACCGGTCTGGCATTGACGGCTCCGGGCTCCAATCCCCTGATCCCAGAGATCACCTTTACGGAAATGATGGATCTCTTCTTTGATATCTACGAGAGTGATACTGAGTTCTCCTACCAGGGCTATGACCATGAGAATCATGCTGAATACAGCTTTCCAGCCCATCTGGATGGCATCAAGAAGATCCTCAGACGGATGCAGGAAAACCCCATCCATATCCCCAGGGTATCATCCTTCACGATCATAGAATTCATCAATAGCATCTCCAAACGCAGCGATATCTCGTTCTCCATAAACCTCTCAGATATCATGCACTGGCTTTGCCCGGATGATTTCAGTCCCCTCTGGCAGTGTGATTTCCCGGAGTTTCATGATTTGCTGTTTGAGCTTTTGCGCACCAACAAGATCTACCTGCTATCCAATAATGCCGCACTCACCACAGCAGAGGTTGAGATTTACCGTGGAGCACCATATCAGATGATGGAATACAGCTACCACTGGGTGCTTTCCGAGCTATGGAAAGCGCGCAAGATACCTCTGGCGACCTGCATCAAGATGACTAGTGAAAATGCCGCCAAGCGCCTGGGGATTTACCCACAAAAAGGCTGCCTGGAAGCTGGCTCTGATGCAGATTTCGTAATCTACGATCCCGAAGGAACTACGGAAGTCAAAGCCCACTCTGGCAAGACTATCACTTTAACCGGCAAAATAGATCATGTTTATTTACGTGGCGAAATCCCGGGGAAAACACCTGCAGGTACTTTTACAGGCAGGAAACAAAGCCCCAAAAGACGCCACAACAACTCCACCTGGATTTAATCAGATTAAGGAACAAATATGCAAGATCCCATTCTGTATCTTAAAGCGGCTCTGGATAAGCATCCGGAACTGAAGTATTCACTGGATGAATCATCCTGGCAGACCGATTTCCTGCGCTTTTTCCAAAGCCAGACAAATTACAATATCTCCAAAGACAGCATCAGTCTTGGTGCCAGTCTATACAAAGGCAAAAAATCCTATGGGTTTGGCATCGATGATCCCACCCCCCAAAAAATTGATATTGCTCTGGCCCAGGCGCTGGAGATCATCGACAGCTTACCTGAAGATCCGCATTTTGTAGATGTGGAGAATGATCTCACCCTGGCACCTGCCCGTGAGGTAGTGAACAACATCACTGCCATCCCTCTGGCTACCAAAACCGAAATCCTCAGTTCTCTGGCAGCCAGCGCTGCAGAAGCAGGATTTGAGCTGTACGGCACCTTCATCTGCAACCACCAAACCAGCCGGCTGATCAATAGCAATGGCCTCGATAAATGCAGCACTCTATCCCCCATCTATCTGGAGATCAAGGCTGTCCACAAAGACAGCCAGATCACTGTGATGGAAACATTTGGGGGTGATGATTTCAACCATTTCGATCTGGAAGACTTCCGCACCCGGCTGATGCGCAAGATTGGCTATGGGGCAAACCCTGTAACAGACGTAGAACCAGGACACTACGATGTGATCCTGGCCCCACGCTGCGTGGCGGAATTTGTCCAGTATCTTACCTATGGAATGAATGCCCGGGCTTTGGATCAACGCAGCAGCTTCTTTGAAGGCAAGATCGACCAGAAAGTGCTGTCTGACAAGCTCACAATCGTGGATGACCCTACTGATCCCGAAATGATAAATCGTGATTACGGCTCAGGGGGGCATATCTACCGTCCTCTCAAGCTGATCGAAAACGGCTTTTTCCGCAGCTTCATCTGTGACCAGTATTACCATAAGAAAACAGGATTGCCGAAGAACGGTAATACCGCCTCATGCCTGATTGTGAATACTGGAGATCAGGATTTGGATACCATGATCGCCGGGATCGAGCGGGGCTTGTATGTCTCAAGCTTACACTATATGAACTTCATCAATCCCAAGGAAACCTCACTCACCGGTTTGACCAGAGACGGGACTTTCCTGATCGAAAACGGGAAGATCACTAAAGTGGTAAACAACCTGCGCTTCACGGAAAAGATCGCTCGCATCCTGGACAATATCCAGGTCCTGGAAAACCGCGCCTATACCATTCCCTTCTCCGATAACTACGGCAGCTTTGATATTGAAACAGTGAAAGCACCTCATGCCTTGATCAAGAAATTCAACATCACCTCCTCCACCAAGACTATATAGGAACAAACATGGAACAAAAGATAAAAAACCTTATCTCCCGACTCAGCGCACCGGACGTGGACTTTGCCGATATTCGCATTACTTTCACAGACGACGAAAGCATCTACTTTGAAAATGGCAATCTGCGTGGCTATGGCAGCTCAATGGGCTCACCAGCCATCGGCATACGCGTATTGATCAATGGCTGCTGGGGATTTGCCGGCTCCAAGGATCTGTCTGATGCGACCATTGACCGCTTGATCAAAACAGCCCGGGGAAACGCCATGCAAGGCTCGAAGTTTCAGAAAGAAGCAGTCAGTTTCCCCGCTCTGGATCCCACCGTGGCGGAGTATCATCACACCCCGGAGATCAATCCCTTTACCATGCCCAAAGCGGAGAAGCTGGATTTTCTCAGCCAGCTTGCCACGGCGATCAAACCCGCCGGGAAGATCGTGCATTCCTATGTGGAAGCGGAATTCAACCGTCAGGAAAGGTACTATGCCAATACGGAAGGCAGCTACAGCTATAGCACTGTGTTCAACACACTGCCTCTGATGAGCGTCATTGCTGCCGATAGCGGGCAGATCCAATCCCGCACCTGGCCGGGGCACATGAGTGCCGGCCGGGCTGGTTTTGAGCTCTTCTACGCTCAGAAATTCCAGGAGAATACCGAGCGCATCATCAAGGAAGCTACAGACCTGCTGAAAGCTCCGGTGATCACGGATGAACGTGCCGATATCATCATTGGTGGCGGGCATCTGGCTCTACAATTGCACGAGTCTGTGGGTCATGCTACTGAAGCCGACCGTATCTTTGGCCAGGAAATCTCCTATGCCGGCAAGACCTTCATCAAGCCCTGGATGCTGGGTAAGTTCCAATATGGCTCCGAAATCCTCAATATCTATAGCGATAGCACCGATCCCCGGGGCATGGGCTATCATCCCCTGGATGACGAAGGTGTGCCAGGTAAGCGGGTGGAGATCATCAAAAATGGTATCCTCATGGATCAACAGACTTCCCGCCATATTGCCCACAAACTGGGCCTGGAACCTTCATCAAATATGTTAGCTTCCTATGGTGACGATTTTCCCCTGGTGCGCATGACCAATCTCTGCATTGCCCCCGGCCAGGGTAGCCTGGACGAGTTGATAGCCAAAACCGAATATGGTTATCTGCTGGATTTCACCAAGACCTGGAGTATCGATGACAACCGCAATAACTTCCAGTTTACCACCGAGATTGGCTACAAGATTGAGTCCGGACGCATCACCGGGATCGTGAAAGAACCTACCTATTACGGTCTTACCCCGGAATTCTGGAATGCTTGTGACGCCATTTGCGGTGAGGAAGAATGGGAGTACCACTCCACCTTCCATTGCGGGAAAGGCGAACCGGGACAGGTGATGAAGCTTTCCCATGGAGTAGCTCCAGCCAGATTCAAGAACATCAATGTAAGCGTAAAGATGTAAACATCATACAGCCCCCAGGAGGATCACATGAGAAGAACTCTGTTTGTTCTCTTCACTATCTGTCTATTAACGATTCCGCTCAGTTCAGGAGCACGTAAATTTGCCCGCTGGCACACTTCCATGGGCAGCTTCACAGCCGAATTGTACAATGAAATCGTGCCCATTACAGCCAATAACTTCGTGAACCTGGCGAATAGCGGCTTTTACAACAACCTGATCTTCCACCGGGTGGTGGCAAACTTTGTGATCCAGGATGGCTGTCCTTACGGCACAGGCTATGGTGGCCCCGGATATACCATACAGGATGAATTCAGCCCTTTGCTCCATCACGATCAAGCCGGAATCCTGGCGATGGCGAGGACATCTGCACCCAATAGCGCTGGCAGCCAATACTACTTCACCCTGGCGCCCACTCCACATCTGGATGGCGGTTACGCCATCTTCGGCAAGATCATCGAAGGTCTGAACAATGTCCTGGCGATAGGACAGGTGCCCACAAACGCCAATGGACTCCCTCTCACACCGGTAAATATCCATCAACTCCGGATCCTGGATCTGGAAGTAGGCAGTGCCTTTCCTGATCCGGCGGAAACCATTACCGGCATGCCGGGAGAGCAGTTTATGATGGTAGTGGAAGCATACACAAATACAGCCCAACTCAGCTACAACTGGTATGTGAATGAAGAATTGCAGACGGGACAGAATAGCTTTATCTTTGAACCCACAATCCCAGGACCCGGTGCCCATACAGTGCGCTGCAACGTCGCTTCCAGTGACAGTATCGATTTTGATATTATCTGGAACCTGAATCTGGAGCCCACCGAAGTAACTGATCTGAGCCCGGAAGTGGTGGATCAGCGCTTATCCTGCTATCCCAATCCCTTCAGTGGCAGTATCCAGCTTGCGTATGATTTGAAAGAACCAGCTCTTGTGGAACTGGATATCTTCAACCTCAAAGGACAAAAAATCTATGCTTTTACCAAAGCTGACAAAGCCCCGGGGCTCTGGCAGAATACCTGGGATGGCCGGGATAGCGGTGGTAAATCCTGCTCCCCCGGGATCTATTATGTCCGCCTGAAGACGGGAAAAGCTACAGAGTTTCGGAGGATCAGCCTGATTCAATAGAGTAAGTAATGAGGCGGACTATGAGAACAAGACTTGCTTGTTCTATCGCATTACTCATGTTTTTGAGAGTGCCTTGAGCTTTACGAGGTATATCAATATGAAACCTATCTGTGAATAAGCCATAGTCTTATAGGGAGTACATCATGAACAAATCATTTCGAGTATTAACAATCATGTTCATCCTATCCATCTGCTGTATCGCTTTTGCCCAAAGCGGATATGTGTATTCTCAGTATCATGAGTATTGTCAGGTGTCATGTTAAGTCCCAAATGTTGGTGTAAAATCCAACTCATTGTTTCTCAGGTTATTTGAGAACATCTTATAGTCCTCGTTTCTCACATTCTATGTTAGGCCAAGCGACCAATTGCATTCTTTCCAATCTC